>JAEEGJ010025501.1_pt1 | contig 12105 bp, 15 predicted proteins | sample 8958761 | NCBI WGS metagenome assembly JAEEGJ01 (sample SAMN16246546, study PRJNA631951) | gut metagenome | biome: gut microbiome; feature: rumen; material: RS-attached | host: Bos | place: Iran: Karaj | collected 2018-10 | reverse complement strand
TGGAGTTCTACCTTTATTGTCATACGGGAAGAACTTGAGGAACCAGCCGTCAAACTTGGTCATACGTGGCTGACGCTTTGCACAGACGGGGCCTTGGATCTTTCTGGGGCGGGTTTTTTTGACAATGTCTTTCCAAAACCAATAATCCGGTCGTCCTTCAGCCGCTTTGACAAACTCTTCAAGGATGGGTACTATTTCCGAGGTCCACCAGTCCATTCCAAAGGCATCCAAAGCCTGGGTTTTCGCCAAAACCCTGCGCCAGTCATCCGGAGTTCCCGTCAAGGTGATAGAAGGGATTCCGCAAACAGCATAGATGGCCTTATATTCGAAAAACGGCTTGACGACATCCATCAGTGTCACTTCCGAGGCTATTCGCTCATCCGTCCCGGTGGTGGAGAAATCTGCGACCAGCGTCGTTGCCAGGTCATTATTGGTATACTTGTCAATCTCTGCAGTAAAGCCACTGATGATCCCATTCCAATCAGCTTGTTTGGAGAATAGGTCATTTGTCTTTACCTGAAGTTCTTTCCTCCCTTCGTGACTTACTAACACGCCTCTGTAACGTTCAGGATTCTTATTCACGATATGGCTGAATTGCTGACAGATAATCAGCCAAATGGAGTCCGGTGTCAAGACTACGGGACGATGCTGGCACCAGGCCTTCAACAGCATCTGGAACATAACATCCTCACCGATATCATAAAGATTATCCGCATCGGCAAAACTGTTAGCCAAAATGGCAGGTTCCCAAGCAGAAAGCATATTCCAGTCAAAATTCCGATGGATATCAACAGCTAGTTTAGATCCGTCCATCTTCCTACCGCAATGCCTGTTTGGAAGGTCCACATCGTCAACAGCGAATGTTATGCGCCCTTCTTCCTGGTCCAAAATCATCCGGGAGGGCTGGGCTGACAGCCAGACACAGGCCAATAAGCCTATCAATATGGATAATAACCGTTTCATACATTACAGGTGTCTTTGATAATCCATTTTCTCATGGAGAATACGATCTACGCTAATGGAGCCATTGTTGCCCTTTTTGTAAAAGATGATGTGATGCCCTACCTTAAATCCAAAAAGCCCTGATTTGATGACATCATACCTCTTTTCAAGGAGAACAGGCAGATTATTCAATCCCTGGATAGCGCCATATATCTGCCGATAATAGATGACCGCCTGTTCTTCCGACCAGGTTTGGGCGGTATAGCCCCAAATGCCATCCAAATCGGCTATTGCCTTTCTGGATAATCTGATCTTAGCCATTGCTCCTCCGTTTTGCCTTCAACTCCTCCAAGTGGGACTCGAAGTCAAAGTCTTCGACATACCCGCTGGCTTCACCTTCCTCTATGGCAGCACGGAGAGCTGCTATCTTCTGCTCATCTTCTTCCAGCCTCCTTAGCCCGGCACGAATCACCTCGCTGGCGTTCGTGTAACGGCCGCCAAGAATGCTGGCCTGGATAAATTCGTCAAAATGAGACCCTAATGCAACAGTGGTTGTTTTCATTTCTATCACTATTTGCAACAAATATAAGAAATATTCTTATACGGCGCATCATCTGACCATCAATTATTGATAGAATTCTTTGGTCACTTTGGGTCACATTTTTTTTCAGCAGAAGTGCCGGAAGACCGAAAATAGTATGTCTCTTTACAGTTCTTTTTTCAGGCTCCAGCTACCCATTTTGTGCCCTTTGTATTCAATCTCCCGCTCGTCGAAGACCTTGTAACCGCGCTTGAGATAGAATGAAAGATTCTTCTGGGAGTTGGTGAAGAAGACAATCTGCCTGCCACCTTTTTCCCGGACGAACTGTTCCCAATATGCCAGGAATTGGGTGCCGAGGCCGATTCCCTGAACGCTGGGATCCACAGTGAGAGAACTGGCATACCAGATACCCGGGCCAGTTTTCTGGTAGTCGTGACAGGGCTTTCCGGCCTCAGTGTCCATTGCCAGCCAGTCGTCAATACGCTTCCGGTCCCCGGCTTTGTAAACATTTAGCCAGCCGTGCAGAACGTAGGACAGGTCGGACGGCTTTTTGTACTCAGGTGCATTGAGTTGCGCAGTTGCTACAATCTTGCCGTCCATTTTGGCCGCGAGTTGATGAACCCGATTGAAGGTAGTCTTATACTCATGCCAGATAACTGATATCTGTACCCGATTCCTCTCTTCCTTGTCCGGGAACCAGTTGGTGAAATACTCATAATCGTCAAACGCGCGGGTTGCCAACTCCGCCGCCTGGCGAATCTCTCTTCGTTTCAATGGTGCGAATTCAAATGCCATTTATCTTGCCATTTATTATAGGTGTCTTAGATAGTTCATCTTTTACCCCCGGAACTGTGCGCATGAGAATCGGGAGCATTACGCTCCGCTTACTCCCACTCGATGGTTGCCGGAGGCTTGGAAGAAATATCGTAGACAACACGGTTCACCCCCCGGACCTTGCGGATAATCTCATTGGAAACGTCACGGAGGAAATCGTAGGGGAGCGGGAACCAGTCTGCGGTCATTGCGTCCGTCGAAACTACAGCGCGGAGAGCGACGGGATTCTGATAGGTACGCTCATCGCCCATGACGCCGACGCTTTTAACCGGCAGGAGGATTACTCCGGCCTGCCATATAGCGTCGTACAGGTTGGTTGCCATTTTACGAGGGTCGGATGCCAAGGGGAAGCCCATGCCGGTGCAGTTGTAACTTCTGAGGCTCCTTATGAATATGTCATCCGCTTCCCTAAGGACGGAGAGTTTCTCTTCCGTTACTTCACCTATGATGCGGACTGCAAGGGACGGGCCAGGGAAAGGGTGGCGGTTTATAAGCTCTTCCTTTATGCCAAGGGCGCGGCCGACGCGGCGGACTTCGTCCTTGAACAACATCCGGAGGGGCTCGACTACCTTAAGACTCATTTTCTCCGGAAGTCCGCCCACATTGTGGTGGCTCTTTATCTTGGATGCGATTCCGGAGACACCGGCGCTTTCAATGACATCTGGGTATATTGTGCCCTGGGCAAGGTAACGCGCTCCCTCTATCCGCGAGGCGTATTTGTCAAATGTATCAACAAAGAGGCGTCCTATGGTCTTGCGCTTGTCTTCCGGGTCCGTAAGGCCTTTCAGGGCCTTAAGGAAAGCCGCGGATTCGTCGGCCCCGATGACATTCAGGCCCATATCTTTGTAAGAGGCCAGGACACTGCCGAATTCGTCCTTTCGCAGAAGGCCGTTGTTTACGAAAATGCAGGTGAGCCTGTTGCCGATTGCCTTGTTAAGAAGCACGGCGGCAACGGTTGAATCCACTCCTCCGGAAAGGCCAAGGATTGCCTTATCCTGGCCGATCTCCTTTCTGAGGGCTTCTACTGTGGTTTCTATGAAAGAATCAGGCGTCCAGTCACCCTTGCAGCCGCAGATGCCGAAAGCGAAGTTGGAAAGCATCCTGGCACCTTCTTCTGTATGATACACCTCGGGGTGAAACTGGACGGCGTATGTTGGTTCTCCGTCAAACTCATAAGCAGCGTTTACCACATTTTCAGTCGAAGCTATTGCATACGCGCCGGCAGGGAGGACGGATATTGTGTCTCCGTGCGACATCCACACCTGTGTCGTTTGACTTATGCCTTCCAGAAGGGGTGACTTCCGGAGGACTTTCAGTATTGCACGGCCGTACTCGCGGGAGTCCGACGCCTCAACTGCTCCACCGCCTTTCCAGGCAAGATACTGCGCCCCATAACATATGCCAAGCAGAGGGAGTTTACCACGGATCCGGGTTAAATCTGCCTGTGGGGCATTGGCATCCCTTACAGAGCATGGACTTCCTGAGAGTATTACACCCTTAACGCCCGAGTCGAAAGACGGCAATTTATAGTATGGGAATATCTCACAATATACATTCAGCTCCCTCAGCCGGCGTCCTATGAGCTGTGTGACTTGGGATCCGAAATCCAGTATGACAATCTTATCCATATTATTTCACAAAAATAGAAAAGAAACGCGTTTTCTGCCAAATTATTCGCAAAAGAGCACTGGATTCACTTTGAATGAAACCGCAACATTGATTTAATTCTTAAATAAATTTGGTTTATATCATAAACTTGTTTATATTTGCATCGCGGTTAAGGCAGACTGCGCAGCTGCGCTTGGCCGCAAAAACAAGTTAAACAATTGATACAATGGAACAGAACAAAGAAATGACGGCTCAGCAGAGCCTTCAACTCATCAGCGAAACCTTCAACAACAGCCGGAAGGACATCCTCAGGGGCAGCGCAAAGTATTTCGTACTCTGGGGCGCATTGCTCACCATTACTTCTCTTGCCATCTACCTGTTGTGGCATTTCACGGGTAGGCCACAATGGAATTTCCTTTGGTTCGCCATGCCTGCCATCGGCTATCCTCTTGCTGCATTGTTGGGGAAGTATAATAAGGCTGTCCCCCAGAACGAGGTGAGCAAGATGCTGGGCGGCGTGTGGGGCGTCTTCGGCGTATTCGCCATCACACTGAGTGCCATCGCCGTTTCCCTGGTCCCGATGCACGTTTCGCTCATTATCGTCATCATCATGGGGCTCGCCGAATGTATGTCCGGCGTCCTGCTGAAGAACTGGCCCATCATTATCGCCGGCTTCCTCCTGGGAGTGGGCGGCGCAGTTTTCGCCATGCTTGTGAAGAGTGAGGCCCAGTTGCTCATCTTCACGCTGGGCGGCGTTCTGCTGCTGGTGACTGGGTTCATCATGAAACTTCAGTACAAGTAGCCTATGTTTCCCAAGTTAGATCCTATCCTTCATTCGGAACTCCGGCTGGCGGTGATGAGCATCCTGGCCGGGGCCGATGAGGCAGATTTCACCTATCTGAAGAAGCAGACGGGCGCTACCTCCGGGAACCTCAGCGTGCAGATAGATAAGCTCACCGCCGCCGGCTACATCACGGTGGAGAAGGGCTTCAAGGGAAAGATGCCCCGCACCACCTGTCGGATTACCCCGGCAGGTCAGGAAGCTTTCGGCAGCTATGTGGAAGCGCTGAAAGAATACCTTTCGGCTGGCAAATAATCGAACGAAATACTATAGCCGAGACCATTTTATGTGGCTTGCTAACCGCCGCATTGCTTTCGGAACCAAGGGTCCATCCGCCGGCACCCTTGGCGCCGTTATCGGGGATTTTTGGCACCAAAGGTACATCAGCCGGCACCCTTGGCGCCGTTTCCGATGGCTTTCGGTGCCAATGCAACTTTAATTGGGAAGGTTGAAATTGACCGGGATAAGCAGCGAAAGAGCCATCGGCTCTCCCTTGGCGTTTAATCCCGGCGTCCATTTATCAGGTGCTGACCTGATTACGCGAAGCGCTTCTTCTTCGAAAATCTTGTTAGTGCTCCTAAAGACAACGGGATTTACCAGTTTCCCTTTCTCGCTAATTCTAACGGATACATAAACCCTTCCTTCCAATCCGGCCTTTTCAGCTTCCTCCGGGTAGATCAGATGCTCTCTGATCCACTTTGCAAACTCGAAATAGTCGCCATTGTTAAAGGTTGGTTTTCTCTCCTTTACACCGTAATCGAAAGCCACGAACTGCACCGAATCCACCTGAGCACGCTCCTCGTCCGTCAGTTTAAAAGTGACCGGAAAAGTATACGTTACATCTATCGGTTTCCCTCGCAGTTCGCCGGGTTCCCAGATTTGAGGTGCCGATTCAATTACCCGGATGGCTTCATCATCGCCGCCATCGAAACCGGGCTTCTTTTCCTTGAGACTAATCGGTATTGCTTCTAAATCATCCTTCTCCTGGGCCATAGCCGGGACAAGGGGCAGTAACAATAAGAAAGACAGTATAATAGCGCGAACATTCATATGGCTATTACGCCTGCAATATTAATGCCCCGGACTGGCAGACGCTACTGTCGCCAATCATCGACAACATATAACTCACCATTGTAAGTGAAGCATACTTTGCTTTTCTTGCCGGTGAGGTAGAGGAACATCTTCTGCCCGGTTTTTGTGTTCTTGCAGTGGCCATAGTTGATTTTGCCAAGGCTCATGCCACCACGACAAGGAAATTGACAGCGATAATAACGATAGCAACTATCATAGCAGTACGAGGAGATTTAAGAGCCATTGTATAATGTAAATAGATCCAACTCTCAAAGATAATCATTATTCTCTGACTCCTCTAGAACTTGATGAAGTTTCGGTAAAATAACAAAAATAATATAATAATGAGGCGGATTTTGCCACAATACAACGGAATCGGCCAATATGGCTTGCCAAATAATGTTAAAGAAATCTTAACTTCACGCCTCAAATCCGTATTTGAGAAAAGTATATTAAAATTTAATAGTAATTCATTATGAAAACACTCAAATTGATTGCCGTGGCAGCTTTTGCTTGCCTGGCCCTGTGCGTTTCTTCATGCACCAAGACAACTGACACTGGCCAAGACTTTGGTACTTATACTTGTACGTCCAGTGAAAGCCTTACCACAAAAGAAGCTACGGGCGAGGTTTTTTCGCACATGAGAGACGCTGTTATTCTCGCTTGCAGAAACAACAATATCAATTACCGTACTTCTGCAAATGATAAGATCGTCATTGCCGCCGCTGACGAAGTGTACAATAGGGAAAAGGGTAATGCCCAAAAGACGGTAGACGTTTACCTCGTCTTCCAGCCGAGCAGCACTCTGGGAGAGGCCGACAAACAATCTGTCAAGGTCAAGACCTATCATCTTACAGCGAATTAATTGGCAACTCCATAGACTGAGCGCCCCACGGATGCTTATCCAGAAGTGAGGCGTTTCTTTTTTTTTATTGGGAAACAACAAAAGACTAAGATGGTGAACTATAGACAATCTTACATAGTCCCTGTAACCAATGTTATAGCGGTAAAAACTGAGTTTGGCATCCTGACTCTCAGCGATGAAAGGACAAATGCTTCCAGAAGCGGTTATGGCGCGGCCAATTCCGAGACTTGGGAATAATCAGATATAGCCATGACAACTTCGGACTTACTCAAAGCAATCGCCGCGGTCTCCATACTGACCGTCTTCTCTTGTGCCAAGGAGCCTGCCCAGACAGAGGAACAGACCTCCACCCGGTACACTATGTCCGTGCTGGCCGAGAAGGCTGAAATAGGCACCAGGGTGCTCTCGCTGACGGGTGGTACCCTCGACGCAACGTGGGCTACCACGGAGAACATCTATGTGACGGACATAAATCCTGAATTTAACGGTTATGGCACCACATCCACCACATACGCACCAAGAAACTCCGCTTGGGCCTCCAGTCCTCTCCATCCGACAGCTAGCGGCGCATCGGCAACGCTTGCCGGCTCCTTCGAGGGCATCACCATCAATCAGGGCGACCTTCTCAGGCTCCAGTTCCCCAAGGGCGGCACCATGAGCTATGAAGGGCAGAAGGGCACGCTGGAAGATATCTCCGCCAACTATGACTATGCAGTGGCCTACGTCAACGCGGCCGAAATCAAGGATGGTAACATCACCCCCAACGGCCCGGCCAAGTTCGTGAACCAGCAGGCTATCGTCAAGTTCAAGTTCCAGGATAAGGCAGGCAAACCGCTCGATGTTTCTGAGCTCACCATCACGGCCGGCAGCGGTAAGCTGGTGCAGCAGAAGGCCTACTGCGATATGACCGTCTTCGTCCCCGAATATACTATTTTGAAAGACTAGTCATCTGTAGGAGATGACTTCGATACGATTGAGAATTTGTTTAGTCTCGATCTGGACAAAAAATGGCGGTCCGACAAGGGACAAAAGAAGGACGGCGCGTGGGTGGTTAGATTTCATTCCCCGGAGCGCCAGGTAGACGGATATATTTTCGCAACCTGCAAAGACACCGGTACAGAAACCCCATATTATCCAAATCGCAATCCCAAAAGCTGGGTGGTCAAGGCTCGCGCCAATTTTATAGGTTATAACACTATTGCCACGGTCACTGACGACAAGGTGATGAGGGACGAGAGCAACAAATGGTATTTCTATGCAATGGAGAAAACAGCGAGATATGACAGCTTCGGCTTTGAAATCAGCGAGAACCAGGGAGATGAATTCTTGCAGCTGGGCGAGTTGTGCCTGCTGACGTTCAACCATAACGCCACATACGGGCCCCTGACTGTTACACCCGACAGTCCGTCAAGCGAACTCACCGTGGCGCTGTGCAATGACTTTGTGTCCACCGTCGATAATAGTGTACACGATTATTATAAACTCATAGCTACTGTGGGCTCTGACAAATACGTCTATGAGAAGTCGGAGGTGGCATTCCAGAAGGGCAAGTACTACGAAATCACGGTGAAGATGACCAAGGTGGATTCCAAGTTCTCCGTCGGCAGCAATAATAAGGTGTACTTCGCGCAAAGCAACCTTTACTGGAGCGGCGGGAAATGGGTATTCCACGTAAACCCCTGGAACTACGTCGGTAACAGGAGCAACAACACTACTCCTTACGCATCAGATGACAGCAACCTCGACCTCTTCTGCTGGGGCGCGAACGGTGCCGACACAAAACCCAACACGGTAGATAGTTACTGTACAAGTGATGACTTCCTCAAAAACCACGACTGGGGCTGGGTCCACATCGAGAACAGCCCTCAGGAATATGATCAGAAATGGCGTACGCTGCGCAACGACGAGTGGGACTACCTGATCAATACCCGCCAGAATGCCAAATCTAAGATGGGCTTTGCAACCATTACCCACCCCAACGGCCTAGTCACCAGAGGACTAGTGCTGCTGCCCGACGGTTGGATTCTGCCCGACGGATGCTCATTCAAAGCCGGACTGCCCGATGGGTTCAACACCAACACCTATACCGAGGAACAATGGGGTAACATGGCCTTGGCCGGTGCCGTGTTCCTGCCTGCGGCAGGTCAGCGCAGTGGAACTGTAGTTTCCGGTGTCGATAACCCCGGCAATGAATACTCTGATACTTACTCGGGTTATTACTGGACATCAACGTACAGCACCTATGTAACTCAGGAGACCAAGTGTGCTTACTATGTTTGGTTCAGTGAAGCCGGCGGTTTCAACAACAGCACCGGAACTGAGGGATACCGCTCCTATGAGGACATCCGCAGCAGAGGAAAGTCCGTCCGCCTGGTCCGCGATGCAGAATAGCCGCTAATCCTATTCTTGCCTTATTATTTAATGGAGATGTCCGGGCTTTCAGGACATCTCCATTAATATTTACCAGATGAAAGGTATTACTCTGTATTTCACTTTCTTCTTGTATTCCTTGTAACCCTCCAGCCCTTCTTCCAGAACCCTTTCCTCATTTTTAATCCGCTTAGCTATCAGCGGGATGTAAAGCAATAAGATGAGGAAAGAAAGTGGCGAAGCCAGCACCAGCGGCATTGCCAGGAAAAGGACTGTCGTGGCCATATACATCGGATGCCGGACAATTCCATAAAGCCCCGTGTCAATCACCTTCTGGTTCTCCTGGACCTCGATAGTCCGGGACAAGTATGTGTTCTCCCGCAATACCTCGGCATAAAGGAGATATGACCCCAGGAACACCCCGGTGGCCACCCATACGGCCCAGTCGGGCAGAACGGCCCAGCCAAAACGCCAGTTGAGGCCTGCCACAACGAATGCGGCGATGAAAAGCAGACCGCTGAGCTTCACTACCGTTTTCTGCTCCTGTTCTTCCTCCCTGGCATCGAGCCGCTTGCGGAGCAGTTCGGGATTCTTGGCCATCATGACCAGCCCGGCACAGAACATAGGCACAAATAGGATTCCCATCAGCAACCATCCCTGCCAGTACCGGAGCGATCCGGCAGACAGGAAAAGCAGCAGGCCGACAATAATGACGCCCAGCAGGAACTTGCCGATCGCTTGAACGAATAGATTATTCTTTTTCATAGGGCTAATGATTTGATTCTCCCGGCCACCTCTTCCGGGTGGTCAATAATGAACTGCCCGTGATTCATTCCGTGGAACACCTCAACGTGAGTTTCGGGGTGAATGGTGCACAGATGCCTGGCCTGAGGTTTGGCTACAAAGGCCTCCTTGGTGCCGTACCAGTAGTGAATATCGGCCCCTTGAATGGACTCCAGCTTGTGGGTATAGACATCCTTGTATCCGTCGCGCACGGCCTTTCCCTTGCCGTAGGGCCATACTTTTCTGCATTCATCCAGCAGTACGTCGAAGTAATGCGAATGGAAAACCCACTTCCAGAAGCCGGTCCAGTGGTAGCAGGTCCAGACATTGAGGCTCTGATAGTAACGAAGGGGGTCCACCAGCCATTTGGGAAGGGGCAGCAGCGGTGCAGCGTCCATGATGGCATGGTCGACGACAATCTCGTTCCGCTCCATTATGCGAGAAAGAATCTTTCCTCCCAGCGACAAGCCATAAGCGCAATCCAAATGCCCTCCCAGGCTCTCCTGAACATATGAGATTATTTGCCCAGCCTGGTCGTCAACCGAAGTGAAGGCCGATTCTTTACCAAGCAGGAAGCCGTCAATTCCGGCTGCAACGATATGGAACCTGCCTTTCAGGATATCAATCAGCGGCAGGAAAATCTCATAAGAAACCCCAAGGCCCGGAATCAGAAGAAGGCTGGGATTCGTTTTGTCTCCGTAAGTGTCAAAAGTCATTTTTTCAAAGTGATAAATCGGCCTGTATGCTCTTTATATTTAAGATATTCATTCCCGAAATCGGCCTCAAGGCGCTTCTCTTCCGAGCAGACCTGAAGCATCATTAAGGAGGCCACTATGGCAAAAACCAGAAGAGCCCACCAGGTCCAAAATACAACTACAATACCGACGTAATAAAGATAGGTTCCAGACAGCATAGGGTTCCTTGACAGTTTATATGGACCTTCAGTCATCAGGTGCTTGGTCCTTGGTGCCACCTCATGTCCCATCGCATCAAAAGGATTGCCTTTCCCGACGCGTTTCATATAAACGATACTCCACACGCTGAGCGAAAGCCCGGCAATTGCAATTAGAGCCGATACAAACAGGCGCCCTGTCGGAAGATCCGTAAAGGCGGGCCTTCCGGAAACCAACCACATCAATGCCGGAATTCCTACGATAAAGATGGCAAAGCCAAGAAAGTATCCCAGAACTTGTTTCATACATCCAAATAGTCCAACCCTCAAAGATAATCATTATTCTCCGGACACCCGACGACACCTTTGGCACCGTTATAGCCGGTTAATCTCCCAATCTGATGCCGCTCCAGCCTTTCTCCTGCCAGAAGCGCTTTACGCTATCCCAGTCGTAGTAGCAACGCGTGACGGGTTCAAGTCCGTGGATAAGCGTCTCCTTCTCGTTTAGCAGAAGTTTGACCAGTATCCGCTTGCTGCAGCACTTGCGATAGAAGATAAGCTGCACGTTGCAGGCCGGGCAGATGAAGTTGTAATCCTGGAACCGATCGGCGATCTCCGTTTCGGGGCAGTCCAGGACCGTACCGACGAACGGGAAGGCGGTCATAAGCGGAAACAGATAGGTATCGTGGCTGAACTTCAGGGTGGCGGCGGTATGGGAACGCGGCCTGATTGCCTCGTCGGCTTCTTCTATGATTTGTTCTATCATTCCACCGCCGTGGCGCCTTGTCCTGGGATATTCATAGCCGGGATAATTAAGGTAGCAGGCCCAATACATCGAGCCGGGCAGCCATAAGTAATAGAGTTCTTCCGGAGTGAAGTATTTATCCATCGCGGGCATTGTGGAAGGCGACGTGAGGCATCCCGTCTTGAGGCACAAAAAAGAGGTGTTCGCAACGAATTCCAGAGAAGAAGGCGCCACTGACTGAGGGTCGGTGAATATCCGCCCTGCAAATGTCTGCAGGTCATATCCGCTCTGCAGATCCGACGCAATGCCGGCAAACCGTCTTTCATCATTTTTCCCCTGTACTTTTTCCTCGTCGTTCAAAGAATAACCGACGACACCCTTGTTCGCCGGCTGGTCTTCCCACCCTTTGACCGAATAGTTGATCAAAAGTGCAGGGGCCCGTCTTTGGAGCTCTTCCGTAAAAGCCTCCATGCTTTTTTGCACCCGCATTACTTTAGTGGATTCGGCGTACAGATTAAGGCGCGACTTATTCGAGAACACCTCCGGATAATGGCGGTACATCCTGGCGCAGGTTTGCTGATGCTCTCTCGCCCCCAGTGGGGTAAGCTCTCCC
>JAEEGJ010025499.1_pt1 | contig 12106 bp, 10 predicted proteins | sample 8958761 | NCBI WGS metagenome assembly JAEEGJ01 (sample SAMN16246546, study PRJNA631951) | gut metagenome | biome: gut microbiome; feature: rumen; material: RS-attached | host: Bos | place: Iran: Karaj | collected 2018-10 | reverse complement strand
CCTTTTTGATGAATAATACATTATCTATGTTTTGTAAATCAAAATCCGGCGGGAGAAGGATGACTTTGTCTCCGATGACATGGTGGGCGATGATCCATGCGACGCCGCCCGGCGTGTTGTCGATAAGTTGTTCCCGTTCATCCATGATGAGGCTCAAGCCTCCTTTTTTCTTGGCCATTCCCATGGAAATTTCCGTCCAGTCGGCGGGATTAATTTTGATGGGAAAGTCGCGTCTGTCTGTGAAAATGACGATTTTCGCGGCGTATGACAATATGCCTATTCGGTCGAATTTCGGGGTGGCGGTGATGAAGAAGCAAGGCCTGATGCCATTTGTTTGTTGTTTGATGCCAATGGCTTCCAACTCATCACGGCGGCAGTTGATCTGCCCGGTGATGCCATCCAATAACTTCTGCGGATAGATGGTGATGGAGGCCGTTTTTTTACCGTCGATGAACAGGACGGCCGTCTCTTTAGCCGTCAATAATGGAAACGAAACGTTGATGGGATTCGCCGCGCCGCCGCCGGCCAGAAAACGGCCATGGTCGGATTCGATGCGCCATTCCGTCTGGGCGGAAAACGGCAGGCTTTGCTCCTTGCCGGACCATACATTAATATGGTGGCGCGGCGGCAATTCAACCGCCATCGCCATGAGGCAAATGGCGAAAAGCATGGTTCCGAGAAGTTTTTTCATGGCGCACTCCGTTAGATGGCTTTCCGAATCGGAAGTATTTGCAATTCAAGATTGTAGTCCTTTGAAGACGCGTTGGCCGCGAAATGGCCGCCGTTCTTTTGGACGGCGACGATGTCCTTTAGAACATGCTGTTGGCCGACGGTCAGGCTGAAATCGACGACCGCCTCGCTGTCGGAACAGCGGCTGATGAGCAAATCGCCTGTGACAGGGCCGTTGCCGATGGTCACGTAGTCGTTGTCGGACACGATGACGTCAATCGTCATGGGCGCTGTCCCGTCATGGTTGAACAGCCGCATCTTGAGGCAGTAGTCCGCCGAGTTCTCCTCCTGTCGGTCGCAAGTCACGACTTCGCCGTTGATTAGCGCGACGCCTGTTTCGGGAAAAATCGCCTCCGCCATTTCCAGCGGCTGGAGATCGTTCTGTTTGTCGGAGGGGGCATGATTCATGCGCAGGGAAACGGAAAGAACGATGACGACGGCAATAACGGACACCGCCACCAGAAGATGCCTTCTGCGGTTCTGCGCAAGGCGGTTATGGAAATCCTGGCAGAATTCGTCGTCGGTTTTGCCGTGACGGGTTTGAATCGTGTTGGGCGATTTCATGTCTTCCAGTAAGTTGTCTATTTGTTGTTCATTCATCTTTCAGTGCCTCCCGCAGCAGTTGTTTGGCTTTATGGATTCGTTGGTAGAGTGTGTTGACGGGGCAGTCGAGAAGCCGTGAAGCTTCTTCTGTGTCAACACCGCTCAATAGGGCGATATGGATGGTTTCACGGTATATTTCCGGCAGTTCCGCGATGGCGGATTCAAGCTTCGTAACTTGTTCTTCATGAGATGGTTCAGATTCCGTTGCCGTTTCCGGAATGGAATTCGTCGTGATCGTGTTTTCGTGTTGTCGTTTCCGGTAGATGTTGTAGCTTTCGTTGATGACGATGCGGCCGAGCCAACCGGTCATTTTTTCCGAAGAGCGGACGAAAAAGCGTCGGTTCCAACCTTTTAGGAGTGCCATTTGCACGGCGTCATCCGCATCCGCGGCATTTTTGAGAATGCGCAAGGCCATGCCGCGAAAGAACGGAAGGTGTTCGCGCACAATTTCTTCAAAATGCTTTTCCGTGTACGGGGAGAGGATGGACATCAGGCTTGAACGGACGGTTTTCGTTTTTGCTTTTATTTATATGACGCCCAAAACGCTGTTTTCTTAGCGGATTATTTGTTTTTTTTCGTTTTTTTTCTACGAATAGTACGAACTTTGAGTCCACAAAATACTCAAAAGACTCAAAAAACATAGAGCCACTGGAACTGTGTAAATATATCATAAGCCCCAGTGGCCCAGAATGTTGTGCTAAACGATCATTCCGCTTTGTTGGCGAAGGTGATGACGCGCTGCGGGAACGGGATGTTGAGGCCCGCGCCTTCGATTGCCGGCTTCAGATTCCGCTGGATGTCCCAGTAGGCGTCCCAGTAGTTGGCGTTTTCCGTCCAGAAACGGAGGGTGAGATTGACGGAGCTGTCCGCCAGTTCGGAGACGAGGACGACCGGAGCGGGATCCTTGAGGATGAGCGTGTTGCGTTCCATCAGTTCCTGCAGAACCTTGATGCCTTTTTCCAGACTGTCGCCGTAGTCGATGCCGACCGTGATGTCCGCGCGGCGGACTTTGTTGCTGCTGTAGTTCGTGATCGGCGCGCCGATGATGGAGTTGTTCGGCACGAAGATGTCCTGCCCCTGAGGCGTGCGAAGCTTCGTCGTGAACAGGCCGATTTCCAGAATCGAGCCGGACATGCCCGCGCATTCCACGAAGTCGCCCGTCTTGTACGGATGCTGCGTCAAAAGGAAAATGCCCGCCGCGATGTTGCTCAGCGTGTCCTTCAGGGCGAGGCCGACGGCCAGGCCGGCGGCGCCGACGACTGTCAGAACGGAAGCCGTGTTGATGCCCAGCAGCTCCAGAATGATGAGCACGGTGAAGGACAGCATCAGCAAGGTGATGAGGCGGTGGATGATGCTGACAAGCGACACGTCCATCGAATACTTTTGGGCTACCTTGTTGAACGCCTTGTGAATGAGTTTGCTGACGAAATAGGCGACGATGAAGATGACCACCGCCAGCAGGATGATTTTGCCGAAATGCCAGATTTCACCCTGAAGCGAATCCCATAGTTTCTCCCAGACGCCTTTCACGTCGCCTTTTGTCAGTTGTTCGACGACTGCCTTGGTCTTGAACGTGGCGGTCTGGAGGGCTTCTTCTGTCTTTTCAATTTCTTCCGGCATGATAATCTCCTTTTTGTGAACATGGCGGCAGTCGCACCGCCTATGGTTGTTGTGTCATGTTGAAAAACGGATGTTCATCCGTTTCATGGTACCAACCATAAGATAGCATGGAAAGAGCTTCCACGCAAGCGTGGACAGGCATGATTCACATGAAGAAGATGCCATTGTTCCAAATCAAAGGAGATTGCATTTTCATGCAATCAGTCATTGACGCAATCGTCGTGTGTCGCTCAAAACATGAAAATAATTCTTTTCTAAAACACAACGGCGGTGTGGGAGGGGCGCACTCCAGTGCGACCGATTGCGCAACGCGCAATCAGTCATTGACACAATCGTCGTGCGCCGCCCGAAACATGAGAATAATTCTTTCCCAAAATATAGCGGCGGTGTGGGACGGCGCACTCCTGCGCGACTGATTGCGCAACGCGCAATCAGTCATTGATTCAACCATCGTGCGTGCAAAAACATGCCTGACTTGCGGCATCTTCGATGCCGCGGTCGCACTGGAGTGCGACCCTCCCGTCCGCGATTATACTCAACATGCAATCATCATTGACACCATACACAGGTTCAATCGTCTTTTTGTTGACTCTATGTTTATTTTATTTAATTCATTTAATAATAGTATGTTATGTATTTTATATAGATACTTTTCTATTTCTTGATGGTATGTTGTTTAATATTGAGATATATCAATATTAATTAACATTTGTCAATGCGTTTCAATCCATATTGATTCATATCTATATGATATAAATTTATTTATGATTGATAAGCAGACGCGATTCATGTCTATGATGGATTACCATTCCGTCTTTTAGTTCATGAGAATTATTCAAAAATCATGACATCATCGGAAATTTTCGTAAATTCATAACCCATTTGATATAAATGGCTGAGAATTATCGATGAATTTTTTTGAAAATTCATGAAATTTATCATGAAAATTACTTGAATTCTCATATTGACATGGTAAAATTTTCCTATTCGTTGAAAGCAAAACGTCATCGCATGGGTTATATTATTAATTTATACGAGCAATACACAAGATGAAATGATTCCTCCATGTTTTTGATTTTTTATTTTGCAAAGGAGTTTTAATAATGTTATTTGTTATAATCTTTTGTTTACTTTTTGTTTTTTGCGATGTTGTGAAATCAGAAAACATACAATATGTTCAAATGTATGAAAAACAAGATCTTGCAATCGATCAATGGAAGGGTAGGGTAAAAATGCCTGGTCAAAAGATATATTGCTTGAATTTGAATAGTCAATATCTTAATGAATATGTGGTTCGCTATTATAAAATAAGTATGTCATTGGCTGAACTGCCTTCGATTCATTTTATATTGGAATATATCAATAAAGAAAATAAGAATGTATTTGATTTAAGTATTAGTCTTTTTAATTCAGATATTGAAGCTCAAGACAATTTACTAGGGAATATATCTAAAAGTTCGATTGTTCCTGATAAAATCAAAGTGTCGCATTTCAAAAGTTCATTGAATATACATGGTATGGTCGATATTAAAAATATATCACGAAATAATGAAAAAATATATGGCGATCATACTGTGATTTATGGTTCATATAATCATATTGCTTTTACAAAAAACAATGCTTATATTGTCATGCATGTTATTGAATCATCAGATGAAAGTAACAATGAGAGGCTTATTGATATGTTAGCTAATAATATTGAAAAAATAATTACTAGTCAATTATCAAGTATTGATAATAGGGATAAGAATGTTAAGCTAAAAATAAAATTCAAAAATGACAAACTAGAAAACCGCAATGCAAATTTAAATACGAAATCCACGAAAATGAATAATGAAGTTTCAAAGTGGAATGATAATCGGAGCCAACACAAAGAGGGGAAAGACGAGGAATTGGAGCGAAAACTGAAGTCCATGCCGAAGGCTGAGGCGCAGGAATACTGTTTGGACAAGGCATTGGAATTGGCGGAAACGCCAAAGGGACATGAGGAGGAACTGGCTCTTTATCTGCGTGGGCTTCCTTTCCCCGAGGAAACGCAGGTGTCAAAGTTGCTGCATCGCATTTGTGACAATTCTCAAGATGTGGAACTGCTGGACACTGTTGCGCGGATTCAGGGGAAATGGCTTTCACGGGAGGCTGAGCAACGGGAAATCATGCTGGCGGACTTGACGGCTCTGCTGGAGAGCAACGACGGGCGTCTCAGGGCCATGGCGGTGCAGGCACTTGGACGAAGCAGTTCACTTGACGCATTGCCTCCATTGCTGGAAATGCTGGAGAAAGATGGCTATAATCGCGATGAGGTACTGTCGGCAATTCTAAAGTTATTGGGAGAAAAGGCTAACGTAAAGGCATTAAGTGAAGAGCGGATTGAATCCATAAGAAATGCGGCAAGGCAATATCGGAAAGCGTTGAAGACCTTGCGTGAAGCCGCTGCCCTTGATGAGCAAAGCGGAGAATAATATACAAGGCAAATACTTGCATAAGGCGTTTTCTTGAATATAATATATTCTTTTGGAATACTTGTCATGTAATCTTTTCTCTGTGCCTGTAAGGCAAAGGAGGCCATTATCCTGTTCACGACAGCGGCGCCGACTGGTGCGGGTGGGGATTCGCCATGGAAAACCGAACCGTCAATGGCGAGACCAGAAGGGTACGAAAATACACGTCAACCGAGGCTAACCAATTGCCTGTATCAACCCTGAAAACTGATCCTGTTTTCCACCTGCATCCTGCTGAAATGGATTCAGCAACTATTTCTCAAGACTCGATAAATGAATTATTTGCCAAAGGAATACCAGCCTTGTCTTCTCCATGCGGGGTAAAAGCAGTAATTGGGGTAACGAGTGTTAACATGGATTCTTTTATACAAAAAAAAGAAGGGCCAGAACCAGCAGCTTTTGAACCAATATGGGGACGTGAAAATGGCCTATGGCTTCATAGTGATATCAAAAATATGGCATTTTTCTATAACTATGAATTCTTTTATAGTGTTTTAAATGAGGAATAAAATGAAACTTATTATTTATTTTATAATGCTGATTTATCTTTGTGTGTTCGGTGATGTAAAATACAAGGAAGCGTGGAGTGTTGGCAGTGTGACTATAAATTATGGAAAGCCATTGGATAATACCAGTGTTTTCCCTTATCATCCTTCTAGAGAAGAAATTAAAAAGGCGGTGTTAGGGGCTGGTAAGATAGACTTCAAAGTCAAAGTCATGGATGAAGATGGTCGTCCAATAAAACAAGCAAGAGTTGATGCATTTTTGAAGATAAATGGTTTTGGTGCATCGGGATTTAAATATAATGAAAAACATGAATTGACAAATGAAGATGGTATTGCTGAAATCAAAGGTGCATGTGATGGAAATGTTCTTTTTTATGTGAGAAAAGCGGGGTGGCATTCCAGTTGCAGAACAGAATTCTGCTTTATTGACATGAATAATTTTTCTCTTCATGACGGTAAATGGCAGCCATACGGCATGACTCATGAAATCATACTAAGGCCTATTCAGAATCCCATTCCCATGATTCGTCCCCACGGGCTTGATTTGGCTCATGTCTTTCCCAAGACGGGAGACAGCATTGGATTGGATTTGTTCGCCTGCGACTGGGTAGGGCCGTCGAGAAAAGGCGAAACAGTAGATGTCATTTTTACTTATCGTAAAGAGGAAAATTCAAAAGGCTATCGCGAAACATTGACTCTCACTTTTCCGAACAAAGGGGATGGCGTTTATAGGCTGCCTTGCAGGAAATGGTCCACTTTTCAGACCGAATACCACGCATCTACTGATAGCAACCTGTACCAAGACCATCTGGCGTTCCATCGGGAGATTGCATACAAGGCCAGCAGTAGCGGATGGACACCAAATGGGCGCAGCGAAGTCATTGTCGCCAAAAACGATTTAGGTATTGATGACTATCTGATTTTGCGAACTCGAACGCAGCTTGATGAAAACGGACAGGTGGTGTCCTGCCACTATTCCAAGACCACGACTGCAATCGACTTGTTAAAAGGACGGTTTAGAATCGGATGGTTGACGAATCCGACACCTAACGACACGAATCTGGAGGAGGACCCGAACCGCCGTCTTGATCTGTCGGATTTGAAGGAGATGGAGCGGATACGCATTGAGAAGGCGCGGCGGGAGGAGGCCGTGTCCAATGTCGTGTCGGGCTTTGTCGCGGCGGTGAAGGCGGGGCGGAGGGATGAGGCCATGTCCTTCTGTTTCAATCGGACGCAGCTTGCGATGCAGGACATCACGCAATGGCTTGACAGGAATATCCCGCTGTTTGCCGGGGGCGAGATGGACGCGGAGGCGGAGCCGAGACAGTTTATCGCGGAAGAATCGGCCATCGTGCCCGTCCGCTACTGGCGGCCGGACGCTCCTGAAATGTTTGACATCAGGCCCGTATGCATGTATGTGACTGACATTGACAAATGGCTGTTACTGCCGGATTTCGAAAACTGGAAAAACAAGCATTTTATACTCACTACAGGAATGGTCATGGATTTCGAGAGGCTGACGCCTTTGTTCGAGGAATACAGGCGAGAGCGGATGAACCTTCCGAAGCCACCGCCGCCGGCCGCCGATCCGGACGCGGAGCCCCGCAGGAAAGCGGAGGAGGCCCGTAAGGCGGCGGAGAAGGAGGCGGAGCGGAAGGCGGCCGTCGATCCGCCGGAAGGCGCGGCGGTCACGAAAACGCTGTCGGATTTTCTGGATGCGTTGAAGGCTGGCAGGCGGGAGGAGGCGCTTTCCTTCTGGATGCCGGCGGACGCGGGGCAGAAGGAGCGGATCGGACTGTGGCTGGACAAGGCCCTTCCGTTCTTCAAGACCGGCGAGGCGGAGCTGGTGGCGGCGGGCAAGGTGTTCGCGAAGGACGGCGTCGCCATCACGGCCATCCGCAAGTGGCGGAAGGCCGACCCCGAAATATACGGCATTGAAATCGCCTGCATGGTCCGCCGCGACGGCAAATGGCGGCTGATCACGAACTTCGAGGATTTCCGCGACCGGATCAACAAGCTGGACAACGATACGTTGAACGTCTTCAACAAGCTCGAAGAATACTATTGGGACTATAAAAGGGAGCATGTCGAGATTGTCCGCAAGCGGAAGAATGCGCGTTTCTATTAAAGAAGGCGATCAAGAGCCTTGCCGGTTGCGAAAAGGCATTGTCTCAAGGAGGATTGCGTTTTTGCGGAATCGGTCGCTTGGGGAAGCGATCCTTCCAGTTGATGCATAAGTTATTGGTATTGCGAGTTCCGCAAATTATAAAATCATAATCTGCGAAAACGATAAAAAAAATGTCGTTTCCGCAGATTATGATTTTATAATTTGCGGAAACGTGATTTTCAGGCATTGTTTCCGCTTTTGGGATCATCATTTCCCATAGTCTTTCAGCGTTCGTATCTGGAAGCCTTCAAAATAGTGTTTGTAACCGACGCAGTATTTGCCGTCGATGCAGGCGATGGGGCGGAATGGCTCGGGAAGACGCATGAAGCGACGCTCCTTCGGTATCATCGCGGCTCTTTCGCCGAGCAGAATCTGTCCGCTGAAGACGGTGAGCAGCAGATCAAAACGCTGTAGATCATCGTATTTTGATTCGGTTTTCATCACTTCGGACAAATCCAGAACGACCTTCTTGAATGAATCGTCGCCGTAGCGTATCGGTATGTCCGATAGATGTCCGTCGGCTCCCATGAGGTAGATTGGCTGGAAGTTTCCTTCTTTGTTGATTTTGCCGTATCCGAAGTCGCTACAGAGCCAGATTGTGTTGTCGTGCAACGTCATGTGACTGTGGGAAGGTTCGTGGAACGGGAGGTAGTTGGAAACTGCTTTCCATTCACCGGTCTTCCAATGATATGCCCAAAGCTTGACGGTGTAAGTCGTACCTGTCGGTGGTGGAGGTGATTCATGGAGAAGCAGAAGAATCCGGTCGTTGGGGGGATCGCAGAGAATCTGTTCCATGTAGTATGGACGGTCGATTCCCTGCAACGGCCATTTGACGGAGCGGTCCACGGTGGATGCAAGCAGTTTCTTTTCCTTCGTCCGCACATTGTATTCCAGGAGAGTACTTGGAGCATTTTGTCTTCCATCGAAGGTGAAGAAAAGCCGTTCACCAAAGCCTGTCATGCAATTGCACCAATTCTTGCAGTAGTCTCCGAAGTCGATAATCTCTGGCTTGGAACCGTTTTTCGGGAAGAGATAGACCATCCGCCCATCCGAAGCGACATAAACGTCATCGAGAATCGCACCGAATCGCAAACCGCCGTAGATGCCTGGCATTTTGATTTTTGTGACTTCGAAGGACTGCATGCTGCCGGCGTCTATTTTCAGCAGGAATGCCGTGTTGTTTTCAAATGTCACCACATAGAATGATTCGTTTTCATATCCGATGAAAACCGTTGTGGCGTTTTTCGCTGTCAAGCGGCTTTCCAATGGCTCGTAGATTTCCGCATACGGCGATTCGACGGGCGTCGTGTCGCCTACGGCGGGCTGTATTCCGAACTTCTTTTCCAGTTTTCTTCGTTGATTCCGGAAAAAGTCCTTCATCCGTTTCCGTGGAAATTCATTGAATTTTGGTTTTTTGTCGAATATTTTCTGGCTTTCCTCCTCCATGACGAGCAGTTTATCATAGACCATTTTTGCTGTTTCGGCATCCCATTTTTCAAAGCCGGAAAGCAGTGAAATTTGAAATATGTCAAATTGATTGAACTTTCTGATGGCGAGTTCATTGATTGCCAGTTTTTGCTGGAGAAAATCCGGATCATCACGACTCCATATTGGTGCGCTAAAACCCATGTGTGTTTTTATTCGAGCTCCGTTTTCAATAATCCTCTGGAGTTGTTCATAATAGAACGCCAGATGGTTGGGAAAATCCAATCCCATGTTGCTCTGACGTCCTTCCATATTTGTCCGAAGCTTCATAAGGCCATTCAGCCCCGTGTTTGCCAAAATGACAAGGTTGGAGGAAAGCAGCAGTTCGGAGGCTTTTTGGTAAATTCGGCGGTTTTCAGGAGTCATGTTTTGGGAAAAAGGACTGTGGAGCTGCACTTGAAGATTCAAATCCAGATATGCCTTCTGACGGTTCGACTTGTAGCGCAAAGCTTTGATGTTCGGGTTCGAGACGATAGGGTGGTTGTCCTTGAAGTCCATGTCGCTGAAACGTTCCAGTTCGGGCTGAAGGTCTTTTGCATCCGCAATTAGCTTTTCAAGAGCTGGATAGACAAATTGCTCCCACCAATGGAGATTCCATGGCAGATTGCAGAGCATGTCCAATTCATAGACATACTGGCATCGTGTCTCAAATTTGAATACGGCATCCGGCCAGCGTGGGCCAGGCATGTCCGCCAACGCCAGCAATTCCTTGTCCAACTGCTTCTTTCCCAGTGTGATGCAACGTTCGGTCAGATCCGTGAACGTGTCGATTTGTTTTTGAGACATCCGCTTCATCCGGTATGTGCTCATGCCGCCTAATATCTGGGAGACAATGAATTTCTCGTCCTGCGTAAAACTGCCGTTTTTTTCGGCCAGTTCCGTGCCCAGTTTCATATTGTTCAAAGCGACATCAATGGCGGCGCTGTCTTGCTGAAACGGCATTTTGCCAAATATCTGCATGGTGGAAAGGAAGGCGATGCGCGACAATTCCATTTCATAGTCTTTATCCAAGGCGAAGGCGCTTGTTCCGGATGCGATGGCGTCGGTGGCAAGACCATGGCGGATGGCGAACCACGCTTCGTTGATGAAATCGCGGGCCTCGCCGCTTTTGTCTTCCTTCATGGGGGCTGGCAATGTCAACGTTTCCAGAAACTTGTGGCAATCTTCCGCTAACGTTTCCTGTTTCGCGAATGTGGCCTGCGTTTCGCTGATTTTCATCTTGCCATCGGGAGAGAAGAACTGGAGTTTTAAGATGATGCCGTTCTTGCCGTCGGAAACGGCGGACGGCTTAAGGATGTTGGTTCCGGCGAACAGTTTGTCAGTGAGGCCTTTCTCCTGCGCGTTGGGTTCGTTGAGCAAAAACATCAGATGGCGACGCTCTAGCAGGGCCACATCCTTTTTGTTGCAAAGGAGTTGCAGAAAAGTTTCCTCCAGTTGCCTGGCAAATTTTGTCTGATTATCAGATAGATGGATCGGAACAAGCGGCATGGCGGAAAGTTTATATAAAGTGTCTCCGATGAAAGAGCGCTGTTTGGCGACGGCGTCGCGAATGGCATTGATCAATTCTTGTTGCGATGGTATCGGACAGTCTTTCAAACGGATGCCCGTCGTGCTGTCGAAAGCGATTAACTGATTCTGTTTCAATAGGATGAAGAGCTGTGTATTCTGCATTAGATGCGGATCCGGTACGAAATCGCTCAAGGCGGATAGCCTGATTTCCCTTTTGATGACGGCGATTTCATCTCTTTCCAGAAATACTAATTCATCGTCTTTGGAAAGTTCCGCCAACGCGAGATCTGCCATGCTTCGGCTTGATTCATCCAATGGAATCAACGCCAGACGCAGTTCCGCCATGGCGGACAGCGACAACAAACAGCATAGAATGACCGCTGGAAGTTTTTTCATATTTTTTAGAACTTTTTATGGGATATCTGGGATATCTGGGATATCTGGGACAACTGGGATAAATGGCCTTTTGTTTTTTATTTCATTTGCTTCAGCACATCGGCGGCGAGCTTCAGCGTCGCCTGGTTGATGGCGTCTTTGGCGGCGATGACGTAGGTCGCTCCCGCCATTGTTTCCTTTCTGGCTCCGACCGACAGCAGTTTGTTTTCTTTGACGTTAAAGACGGAAAGCTCCACGCGGGCATCCGCACTCTGGAATTTGTGGTATTGGCCGGCGTTGGAGGCGATGGCTTCGCAGACGATGGCGAAATCCGCTTCACTGCGGACGTTGACGATTTGGAAGCCGAGGGCGAGCAGAATCTTCTTGAGGGCGATGTCCGACGCGGGATCCGGAACGGTCTGATGGATGTTTTCCTTCACGTTCAGATAGACCTTGCGATTCTCGCCTTTCACATCCGCCAAGCGGTCGGCGACGGAAAACACGGTTGCTTTTTTCGGCAGGAGTTTCTCAAAATCCGTTTCCAGAATCGTTCTGACTTTTTGCGACAGTTCGGGCACGAGATCAAGATAATCGCCTGTTCCGCTGACGCTGCA
>JAEEGJ010025497.1_pt1 | contig 12107 bp, 10 predicted proteins | sample 8958761 | NCBI WGS metagenome assembly JAEEGJ01 (sample SAMN16246546, study PRJNA631951) | gut metagenome | biome: gut microbiome; feature: rumen; material: RS-attached | host: Bos | place: Iran: Karaj | collected 2018-10 | reverse complement strand
GTAAATACGTGAGATAATAAATTGTTATGAGCAACCAGATTCATATACTTATTGCAGATGATTCCGCCATTACCCGCGGCCTTTTTGAAAAAGCTTTTGTTAAAAATAATTTTGAAATTGCAGGAATGGTTTCTAACGGAAGAAAAGCTGTTGATTTTTGCCGTGAGGTAAAGGTTGATGCTGTAATAAGTGATTACGATATGCCCGAAATGAATGGCGTTGAAGCCGCAAATATTCTCGTACATGAAATGGGAATTCCCGTTGTTATTTATTCTGATGATGCGAAAATCAAATCTGATGTTCTGGCTGCCGGTGCTTCTTTTGAAAAAAAGCCTTCCCTTCAGAGCTTTGATGAAACTTCAATTAAGTTTTTTACAAATAAAATCCGTACAATTGTAGAAAAATCTATGCCAAAAGGTGGCTTTGCTGCCCATCATAAAGATTCTGATTCAGATGCTCTGGATGATATTATTCTCCCTGGAGAAGCTTTTAAGGTGCTCTGTATCGGAGCTTCTACCGGAGGTCCAACTGCGGTTGAGGAAGTTTTGAATGATCTTGGCGAAAACTTCCCTATTCCAGTTTTATATACTCAGCATATAGACGTTGGCGCTGATGCAAAAATGGTAAGATGGTTTAATCAGGTTTGTCCTAACATTCCAATGTCCATTCCTAAGGATGGAGAGATTGCAAAGCCGGGCCACGTTTATATGGCTCCTGCAGAAAAGCATTTGATAATAGACTATATAAAAAATGACTTACCGGTTCTAAAACTTTCTGATGAACCGCCAGAACGATTTTTGCGCCCTGCTGTAAACAAGCTTTTCCGTTCAGCCGCAAAGCATTACAAAAAAGCATGTCTTGCCCTTCTTCTTACAGGTATGGGCCAGGATGGAGCGGAAGGCTGTAAAGAAATCATAAATGCTGGCGGCTATACAATTTGTGAAGCAGAGTCTACCTGTACAGTGTTTGGAATGCCAGCCGCTGCAATTGAATTAGGAGCCGCTTCAAGAGTACTTCCCCGCGGTAATATTGGGCGGGCTGTTTTACAGATGCTCAAATAAGAAGCTTTGAGGAAAGAGTCGTATGGAAGATAAAGAGTTTTCAGATATTATAGCGCTTATTTCCAGGCAGACGGGAATTATACCTCGTGAAAGTCATAAAAGCGGTATCTTAAACTTTATTGAAAAACGCAAAAAAGAAATTGATCTTGGTGGACTGGATTATTATAACTACATCATTCTGAACAAGAGCGAACTCGATATTCTTTTAAATAATGCTACTGTTAACGAAACTTATTTTTTCCGCGAAGAAGCACAGTTTTCTCTTTTAAAAACAAAGCTGCTGCCTGAGCTTCAGTCGAAGCTTGGAACTTCTCCTGTAAAAATCTGGAGTGCGGCAGCTTCAAGCGGAGAAGAAATTTATTCGCTTTATCTTCTTGCCTCTTCCCTTGGAATTAAAACTGAATGTATTGCAACAGATATCAATACCAGCGTTCTTGAAAAATGTGAATCTGGAACATATAAAGCAAACTCAGTAAAGGCTGTAGACGGAGCAAAATTTAACTATCTTCTTTCTCCATATTTTACTCAAAACAAAGCCGTTCAGATTCCAAAGGAAATCTGTTCAAAAATCGAAAGAAATAAAATCAACCTTTCTAAGCCAGAATCCATCTTTCCCAAAAATGTAAATCTTGTATTCATTAGAAATGTATTTGTTTATTTTACTGTTGAAATGAGAAAAGCAATTCTTCAGAAAATTGTTGATGACTCGCTTGCTCCAGACGGATACATTTTCCTTTCAATGAATGAGATAGCGACAATTGATTCTACAATAATTCCTAAAGGCCTTGAAAAGTGTTCAGACGGCAATGTCTTTTATTTTCATAAAAAGGTAACATAAGAGCCGGCAATCTTTTTACTTTCGTAAACACCCTTATCGATGAGCTTATAGTTATCTCCAAAATCTGCAGGTTTACCTTCTTCAATTATTGTTGCGCCAATACTTGCTGTTACCGATCTGTCTCCAAGTTCTGGAATCACAATGGTTTTAAGATTTTCTATAAAGCGGTTGATAATTGATTGTGCAACCTTCTTGTCATGAACCTCTGCAGCATAGGCAGAGAACTCGTCACCACCTAAACGGAATACTATGTCGTTTTCACGGAAGGCTGTCTTAAGACAGTTTGCTACATTTATAATAACCTTGTCTCCAACGTCATGGCCATAGGTATCGTTAAAGCTCTTAAAATGGTCAATATCAAGAAGAACAAATAATCCGCCATTTCCTTTTTTAAGACTATCCTCAACCTTTAATTCTCCGCTCATACGGTTCAAAATGCCAGTCATCTGATCGGTTTCAGAAAGTACAATAAGCTTTTCTTTTTCTCTTGCATCATTTACGATTTTATCAATATTCATAATACCAATAATAATCGTATCTGAATTCAGCTTCATATATTTGAATTCGTAAAAATGAAGCTCTCCATTTTCTTCAATACGATAGCTGGAAGAATACTCATCTGATTTATTAAGTTTTTCTATTAATGTATCGAGTGCTATCGCTTCATTCATAAAAGCCCTGTCTTCTGAATAAACACGATGCTCAACATATTCTTTAAAGAAAGTATCGTAAGAAGAATCTGCAGAGTAATTTTCCATAAAGGATTCTGGAACATAACCGCCAAGCTTAATAGGTTTTACAGTTCTTGTTGTGAGATTTATTGTAAGGATATTTGCAAAGTCACGGCTCAGGGCATTAACGATATTAAACTGTTCCATAAGATTGATTTCATTTCTCTTATTTTCATCAATATCGGTAAAGAGTCCAACGAAAGTTTGCGGTATACCTTCGGCGCTACGGATAATATTTCCTGCTGCATGATACCATTTAAAACCGCTGTTCTTTGTTAAGAGGCGGTATTCAACATCATAAACAGTATTACCACTTGTATCATTTACTGTATCCCAGAAGGCTTTTAATACAGCATCCTTATCGCTTCTGTGGAGTCTGTCAGCCCAGGCTTCCAGAGTATTTGGAAATTCCTCATTAAGACTAAAACCAAGGAGTTTACGGAAGGTATCCGACCAGTCACATCTTAGAATCTGCCCATTTTCATCAAACTCAATTCTCCAAGGACCAGAATTAAGAACTGAGTGAATAATCTGCATGGCATTTGTTTCTTTATTAAGTGTTTCGTATGCCTGTTGAGTTCTTTGACTGATAATCTTTTCCTGTTCAAGCTTAAAATGAGTGGTATTACGGATAATTAAAATTAATCCAACAAAGAGTAATACAATTAAAACAAAGGTAAAGAATATATGAGTTCTTGTATGATGCATAAGGGCTGCAATACTTGTACTTACCTGCTCGTTAATAACAGTTTCGTAAACAAGGATTGTCATAACCCAGCCTGTATTTTTTACAGGAATATAAAAGAGATGAGCTTCTTCGTTACCATAATTAATTTCTGTTAAACCGGAGCCACCTGAAGAAAAATCATTTACAACTTTTCGAACTTTTTTAGGATCTTCTTCGCTTTCAGTAATTACTGAAAGAAGATTTAAACCTGACGGAATTTTTCCGAAGTCTGTATTTGTAAGGCTTTCACCATTTTTGTAATAGAGATTAAAGTAAGTCTCCATATTTTCATAACGATAGGCCATAGACTTCATCATCTGATTAATATCAATTTCAACAAAGCAGGCTGTTATTTTGGAATTATTAAAATAAAGGCCGGAAACAGGAACAGCCAGAAAAAGCTGTTTATCACCACCATAATTTAATACAGTTGAATAAATAGGCTCTGTGATTGCTTTTGCAAGGAATGGGTATCGGGTTTTTCCTGAACAGGTAGAGTGCGAAGTATAAACAAGTCCCTTTTCATCAACAAGTGCAAAGGTATCCATGTTATAAAGTTTTCGCATTTTTCCAAGATAGTTTCTCAGTGCTTTAGTGGATTCAAGGTCCTTCTGTGAAATAACATCAAGTGCATTATTTACATAATTATATTTTTTATCAAGTTCATCTGAAATGAGGGAACTTCGGCTTTTTGCAATTTCCTCTATATAGAAATGACTGATTCTATCAATAGCTTTATCCGTAACTTCCTGTGTAGTGTCTGCAGTTCTTAATGACATAATCAGGGAAAGAATAAGCATAAGAACCATAGATAAGGCTGTAATTGTATGAATGATACGTCTTGTAAGTTTTTTCATAAGAGCCCCCTATTCCATTACACCATAAAGTGAGTGAAGAAGAAGAGCTGCATCCTTTTGATAAAAGACAGTTGTGTTTTCTTCTGTTTTTTCAGGATATAAAGATCCGGGGCTTACACCATCTGCAATTTTTACTGCAGTTGTAATTGTATCAAAACCAATTGAATAGCAGTCCTGAATGGCAAGGGCATAAATAATTCCGTCACGAAGGTATTTAATAGCCCTCTCATCATGATCCATTCCAACGATAATTACCTTACCGGCTTTTTCTGCTTCTTCAACCGCACGGCCTGCACCAACCGGATTACTCATATTACAGCAGATAATTCCATCCAGTTCAGGATACTTTTCAAGAAATTCCTTTGTAAAATTATAGGCATTTATGTCGCTGTCTTCGTCGTATTTTACATCAATAAGATTGATTCCATCATATTTATTAAAAACGGCTTTTGCTCCACTTGCCCTCTCTTCATGACATGGAGCACCAACGTTTCCTACCAGCATGGCAACCTGGCCCTGGTAATTCAGATAAGAGCAAAGGGCTTCAGCAAGATCCTGACCATCTTTATAATTGTGGGTATTTCCTACATAAGCAATACGATTACAGCCGTTTTCCTTTCCCGAATCCGAGCTTGAGAAAGTCATAACCTTATGTCCTTCTGCAATAATCTGATTTATAACAGGAGTTACAACATCAATATCTGCAACATCAACTCCGATTACATCATATTCATTAAGGGCTGCTGCTTTCTTGATTCTCTGAACCTGATCGTTGGCAGACATTGCATCTGGGGCACGGTAATCATAAGTAATATGAATTCCCTTTTCTTCATACTGACGTACTGCATCTTCCATTCCAAGGGCTACCGCATCCCACCAGGCGTGTACAATTTTATAGGTAAAATAAAAATTGTATTCTCTTTTTTGAGGTTTATAGACATCAAGTACTTTTTCTTTAATTACCCTAGAATCAACTGAAGTTGTTTGCAGTTGATTTTTATTTTGAGAAGAAATGTTTTGGTTATTGTTCGGATTACGTTTTTTTAATGCTTCTGATGAACAGTCTGACATTACAAGCACAAGGGCTATGATGTTAAGGCTGAGAAAAAATTGAAAAAATCTCTTGTTTCTCATATATTGTTTTCCATAAAGCAGTATTATTTTAATTTTAAATCTAAAAACATTAAAAAACAAGTTAAAAATAACAAAAATTTTTAATTGAAAAAAAAACATCGCAAACTGACTGGAATCGATATATAATATTTTTTATGGAAGATTTATTTGAGAGAACTATTCTTATTGTTGATGATGAAGCAATTAACCGCGAAATTCTTGGTAATATAATTCAATCAGAATATAAAGTTATATATGCAGAAAATGGAAAAGAAGCCTTAGAAATAATACAATCGGAAGCTTCTGCAATTTCTCTTGTGCTTCTTGATTTGCTTATGCCTGTCATGGATGGTAATGAAGTACTCAAGGCCATGAAGGAAGAAGGCCTTATTACAGATATTCCTGTAATTGTTTTGACATCAGAAAAATCAAGTGAAATAGAAAGTCTTAAGCTTGGGGCTGCAGATTTTTTGACTAAGCCATATGATTTGCCGGAAGTAATTCTTGCCCGAATACGCCATTCAATTCAGCTGTTTGAAAATTCTAAAATTATTCATGCTACAGAATTTGATAAGCTTACCCTGCTCTACAGTCCGGACTTTTTCTTTGAATACGCTTCTCAGTTTGACCAGCGTTTCCCGGAAACTGTGATGGATGCTCTTGTAATAAACTTTACCCGTTTCCATCTTTTGAATCAGCTTAAAGGCCGTAATTTTGGTGATTCTGTTTTAACTGCAATTGCAGACGGAATTCGTAAAGCTCTCCTTAAGACCGGTGGTATTGCGGGCCGTAATGAAGCAGACTGTTTTTATCTTTATATCCCTCATTCTGATAACTACAATATCTTCCTTGATAAAATCACAGAAACTCTTTCTTCACTTTTAAAACCTTCTGAAATAAGACTGCGTCTTGGCGCATATACAGATACTGAAAGAAAGTTCCCGATGATTCAAAGATTTGATCATGCAGTTCAGGCCTGCAATTCTCTTAGAATCAAAACTTCGGGCAGTACAGATATTTGTATTTATGATGATAAGATGGCGGAAAAAGAAGTTTTTGATGCTCACCTTTTACAGGACTTTGAAGCCGCAATTGAACAGAAACAGTTTAAGGTGGTTTACCAGCCGAAGTTTAATATTACGGGAGACAAGGCTGTACTTTGCAGCGCAGAAGCGCTTGTACGATGGGTGCATCCTGAACTCGGTTTTGTTCGTCCTGATTTATTCATACCTCTCTTTGAAGAGAATGGTCTTGTAACTAAACTCGATCGTTATGTATGGGAAGAAGCTGCCCGTCAGATTGCCGCATGGAAAAAAGAACTTGGAGTTACGATTCCGGTTTCTGTAAATGTTTCCCGTGTAGATATTGCTGCTCCTGATATGACAGACTTCATAACTAAGATTGTCAAAGAAAACGATCTTTCGCCTTCTGAATATCATCTTGAAATTACAGAATCTGCCTACACTTCTGATTCAAAACATATTATAGAGGTTGTGAAAAATCTTCGTGCTCTGGGACACAAAATTGAAATGGATGACTTTGGCTCGGGCTACTCTTCTTTGAACATGCTTACAGATATGCCTATAGATGTTATTAAAATGGACAAGGCTTTTATCAGAAATATTCAGCCGGGCAATAAAGCCATGCATCTGGTTGAGCTGGTTCTTGATATTGCAAAATATCTTGAAGTTCCAGTTGTTGCAGAAGGTGTTGAGACCGAAGAGGAATTAAAAATGCTGAAAGAAGCCGGCTGTGATATTATTCAGGGATATTATTTTTCAAAGCCGATTCCTCCTGAGGAAATGTCGAGGTTTGTATGATTACAATAGAGGAATTGAAAAGTGCCGGTGCCGACGTAGAGACCGGCCTTTCCCGCTGCCTGGGAAAAGAAGATTTATATCTTAAGCTTGCCGGCATGGGGCTTGGAGATGTTAAGTTTGAAGAGCTGGGAAAAACACTGAATTCCGGCGACCTTGCCGGGGCCTTTGAGCTTTGTCATGCGTTAAAAGGTGTAATCGGAAATCTTGCAATCACACCTTTATATGACGCTCTTTCTGAGCTGACTGAAAAACTGCGGGCTCGCGAACAAGCCGACTATTCTTCTCTATATTCTCAAATGATGACTATCCGTTCAAGATTCTGGAAAGCTTAAACATGAAAAAAACTCTTATAATCATTGCAAATTTTCTGATTGTTCTTTTTACAATTTTTTTTGTTTCCCTTTATGTCAGAAATCAAAGTGCTTTTATGCAGGCTTACAATACCGAAAACTTTATGAACATGTCTATCGGTATGGAACAGGTAACTACAAATTATCTTGAAGGTGAACAGCGCCTCTGCGATTCCTGGGCTGCATGCATTAACAGTCGTAAAATGAATATGGCAGAAGCTATGGATTACCTGAATGTTGCCCAGCGCATTCCAAATATTTCTGCTCATATTATCAAGGTAGATTCCTTTACAGGTTTTTCCAACAGACCAAAAATAAACGCACCGGATGACTATACAGTTTCCTATAAAGAGATCGATATTTTTTCTTCCCTCAACGAACTGCTGGGCCAGCAGGATCAGGTGTGCGTTACCCGCTCTTATACAAATCCTATTAACGGAGTTCAGTCCATTGCCTTTTGTGACCTTCTTGAGCTTAGAGTTGACGGCAGTGACAAAATTGAAAGGGCAATTCTTATGCGGGTTATTCCTGTTGAAGTACTTGCCAGCAAATGGGTTTTCCCTTCAGAAAAATATTCTGACGCTCAGATTTCAATTATTGACCGCGATGGAAATTATATTATCAAGGGAAAGTCTTTTAAGAATTCCAACTTCTTTGAATTTTATAAATCCTATAATCATACGGGAAAAGATGATTTAGACAAGCTTGAGTCGGAGATTCACGAAACCGGAATGTTTACAATGCAGAACTCAAAAGCCGAAAGCTGCCTCATTGTTCATGTTCCGGTAAACACTTCCTTTGACTGGACTCTTCTCACCTATATCCCGATGACTGATATTAATAAAAATAATATCGACTGGCCTCTTGTTATTGTAGTTTCTTTCTGTCTTCTGATTCTTCTTGTTTTTGATATTCTTGTTTTTATGCGCTTTAACAGAAAGCTTGCGGCCGCTGCCCAAGAAGCAGATTCCGCCAATAAGGCAAAAACAGATTTTCTTTCTACAATGTCTCACGATATCCGAACCCCGATGAATGCAATCATAGGCCTTACAACCATTGCAGAAAAGAATGTAAAAGATTCTCAGTATGTTTCTGATAACCTCAAAAAAATTAAGCTTGCAAGTAATCACCTGCTCACTCTTATAAATGATATTCTGGATATTTCGAAAGTTGAACGTGGTAATATAAGTCTTTCACCTGTTACCTTCTCCATTGTTGATTCTGCTGAAAACCTTGTAAACATTTCTCAGCCTACGGTTCGTCAGAAAAACATTGATTTCAGATTCAGAAGTAAAAATATCAAAAACGAATATCTTTATGCAGATCAGCTTCGTATTAATCAGATTTTTATAAACATACTTTCCAATGCCTTAAAATATACTCCGGCCGGTAAGCAGGTTTATGTAGATTTAAGCGAATTGCCAAGCGAAAAAAAAGGCTGTATCAAGCTTGAATATAAAGTTTCTGATACGGGAATAGGAATGTCTCAAGACTTTATGGAAGTTATGTACCAGCCTTTTATCCGCCAGACAGACAGCCGCATCAATACAATTCAGGGAACAGGCCTTGGCCTTGCCATCACAAAAAAGATGGTTGATATTATGGGCGGCCAGATTAAATGCGAAAGCCAGGAAGGTCTTGGAACTACCTTTACTGTAACTCTTGATATTGAAGTTTCTTCTAAAGCAGAAAGTGAGCAGAAGCTTCCTCCATTGGAAGTACTTGTAATTGATGATGACGAGGTTCTGTTGGAAACGGCCTGCGATACTCTTACAGCCCTAGGAACAAATCCTGACCTTGCAGAATCTGGTGAGACGGCACTAACAAAACTCCTGGCAAAGAAGGAAGCCGGTAAATCTTATGATGTAATTATTCTGGACTGGAAGATGCCCGGAGTGAACGGTGTTGAACTTACAAAAAAGATTCGAGAGATTGCCGGAAACGATATTTCTATTCTTCTGGTTTCTGCTTACGATTGGACTCAGATTGAAGAGGATGCAAAGAATGCCGGTATAGACGGCTTTATTTCAAAACCTCTTTTCCGTTCTTCATTGTTTAAGAAGATTAGTGAAGTTCTTGGACTGGAAGATAAGGCTGCTTCCCAGGAAGAAAACAATTCTGATTTACAAGATATAAAGGTACTGGTTGCAGAGGATATGGATGTAAACTGGGAGGTTATTTCTACCCTGCTTGATATGTACGGAATAAAATGTAAGCGGGCTGAAAACGGAAAGGTAGCTGTTGATATGCTTAGAAATATCCAGCCTGCAGAATATGATCTTGTCTTTATGGATATTCAGATGCCGGTAATGAACGGTCTGGAAGCCACCCGCCAAATCAGAAAACTTGAAAATCCTTATGCAGCAGGAATACCAATTATTGCAATGACGGCAGATGCCTTTTCTGAAAATGTAGCAGAGTGTCTTGAAGCTGGAATGAATGGTCATATTGCAAAACCAATTGATATAAATAATGTATTAAAAGAGATTAGAAAAATACGTCAGGCAAAACCTGATTTTACAAAGAGGGATGATTATGAAAATTAAACTAACGAAGATTAGTCTAGCACTTATATTTGTTTTTACTATCAGCTGTTTTGCCAGCTGCAAAAAAAAATTAAATGATGATGCCTTTATTCCATATCTGGATACTCTGGAAAAATGTAAGATTGAAATTGTAGGCCGCTACAAAAACTTCGAAGCTCTGGAGGCAGAGTTCGACCGCTTTAATGAGTTCTATCCCAATGTAGAGCTTTCTTATACTTATCTTGATAATTATAAAGGGACAATTGCTACAGCCCTTGCCGGAGACGATGCCCCGGATATTTTTATGACCTTCCCCTGGATGCTGGATAAAACCTCTTATGACCCTCTGCTGGAAAATGCAGAAAATCTTGCTGATTCAAAAGCAACCGGTATTGAACTTTCCGCAATAAATCAAAAGCTTTTGTTTTATATGGATAACGGTTCCCTTCCAATGGTGCCGGTTTTGTGTGCTGCAAACGGTATGCTTGTTAATGAAGATTTATTCACAAAAGAAGGTCTTGAAATTCCTCAGAATTGGGAACAGTTAGTTGATGTTTGTCAGAAGCTAAAAGCTGCCGGCTATAAGAGCCCTATCCTTTCAGATAAATACGATTCTTCTATAATGGCTTCTTTGATTTATCCTTTTTTCACAAAAGAAATTATGAATAATCCTGAGGCTATAGTCAAATTAAACAAGCTTGATAATTCTGCTGGAGAATACACAAGGTCTACTCTTGAATGGATTGAAAAATTCAGAAGTTACGGTTTTCTTGATTTGGAAGAATGTGCCAAGCTTAAGGATAATTATGATGCGGTAATCATGCGCTTTTTTGAAGGTGATGTTCCTATGATGCTGGCTTCTGCCGATGTTGTTTCAGGGACAAAAAAACGCGAAGCCCTGTCCGATCCTTTTACAAAAAATCCTTTTAAGTACAGCTTCCATTCTGTGCCTGTTATGGAAAAAGGTGGCGCAGTTGTAGAAGTACCTTCGGTAGAATTTTCAGTAAACAAAAAGAGCGGCAATCTCCAAATGGCAAACGAGTTCATGCGCTTTTTACTGCGCACAGAAGAGCTTAATAATCTTGCTATGATTAAGCGTCTTATCACCTGCTCTACTGTTTATTCTTTTGATGATGTGTATGCACCGCTGGGAAATACTGAGCATTTGTATCAGCTGGAACTTGGTATTCTTGATAATACTTACAGCCAGCTTAGAATGGCAGCCTACAAAGTTCTAAGAAATAAAATGACAGTTGACGAGGCTGTGGAAAATTACGGAAACTTTAATTAGAGGAATCCGAAGAGCCCTGTTTTTCCAAAAGCATTTCGGCGTCGGCCCGGCCCTGTCGGGCCTCAAGTGCAGAATATGAATTAACTCCGTCTACAGCGTTTTGCGCAGACGGAGTTTTTTTTGTGGAGTTTTTCTTTTTAAGAGCCTGCTGAAGCGCCCAGGAGGAAGAGCGGTTCATCAGGCTATAATATTCGCGATCGTCCATTATGCAGGAGTATAAATCACTGCGAGAATCTTTGCCTTCTCGTTTCCATGGCTGTGTACATGGTGAGCAACAATCGATTCATAATAAATTGAATCGCCCTGCTTAAGCTCGTAGGTGTCCTTACCATATTTGATTTCAACTTCGCCTTCGAGAACGTAGATGAACTCTTCACCTTCGTGAGTAGAAAGTTTGATTTCTTCTTCAGAACTTGGGAAGATATCAATAATGAAAGGATCCATGTGGCGGCCGGCCTTGTTCTGTGCCAGTGTGTAAAAGTCCAGGTCAGAATTAACTGCGTTTCCGCGGTCGCTGAAGCGGGTTACTTCCTTCTTGTCCTGTGCACGGGTTACAACTGGTCCCAGGTTTTCATCATCATCCATAAAGGTTCCCAGTCGAACACCAAGAACGCGGGCAATCTTAATAAGCGGTGTGAGGTTTGGAACAAGAGAACCGTCTTCAATGCTCTGAATCTGAGCAGCAGGAAGATTTGTGCGCTCTGAAACATCTTCGATAGAAAGCTTGCGGTTTTCGCGAACCAGTTTTACTTTAGCACCAATTTTATTTTTTTCACTCATATTTTATCCTTAAT
>JAEEGJ010025491.1_pt1 | contig 12108 bp, 6 predicted proteins | sample 8958761 | NCBI WGS metagenome assembly JAEEGJ01 (sample SAMN16246546, study PRJNA631951) | gut metagenome | biome: gut microbiome; feature: rumen; material: RS-attached | host: Bos | place: Iran: Karaj | collected 2018-10 | reverse complement strand
TTAAAATGGAAGTTAAACAGGAAGTTAAAATGGAAGAGTTGAAAGAAGTTAAATAGGAAGTTAAAATGGAAGTTAAACAGGAAGTTAAAATGGAAGAGTTGAAAGAAGTTAAAAAGGAATTTAAACAGGAAGTTAAAGCGGTAGTTAAAAAGGACGTTAGCAATGTCGGCGGCTCGTCGGCAGAAAAACAATCGTCCAATTTAACTCCACCTTTAACTCCCTCCAATAACTCCCGATTAAACTCCAAAACCTTCAAGGATCTGGAATGCTGGCAGAAGGCTCACGAGTTCGTACTCGCAGTGTATCGTATCACGAAGCAGTTCCCCGAGGATGAGCGCTACGGACTGACATCGCAGTTCCGCCGTGCAGCGGTTTCAATAGCCGCCAACATCTGTGAGGGCTACAAGAAACTGTCGAAGGCCGACAAGCTGCGCTTCATGAACATTGCGCAAGGTTCGCTGGAGGAATGTCGCTACTATATTATATTATCGCGCGACATCGAGTACATCGACCAGCCGACCCACGATCGCCTTGAGTACCTTATCAATGGTGCCAGTTGGAAGCTCAATGGCTATGCCGAGGGCATCAGCAAGAATGCTGGAGTCAAGGATTAATGTATTGTCCACTTTAACTCCCCCTCTAACTCCAAATTTAACTCCCTCTTTAACTCCAATAAAAAAGAAACAATTAAACGAATTTTTTATTATGATACATATAAAGAAAACAATACTGACGCTCGCGCTGCTGATTGCGGCGACGACGCAAGCATGGGCCGCGGATAAACTCTACCTCGTTGTTGACGATGGCGAAATGTCGGCGACGATCTGTTACGGCGATCCAGAAGACAAGCCCTATCTTGATGGTTATTGGAAGCAAAATGGTAGTGAATGGGATAGTTCAGACGAAATCAAGCACAAAATCACGTCCGTCACCATTGACGAATCTTGCCAGAAGTTCAGTGGAACGTCTCTCAATTCTCTGTTCTATCGTTTCGAAGCTTTGTCATTCATCATTGGATTCGATAACCTCAGGACTGACGACGTCACAGACATGAACTATATGTTCTATAACTGCTCTTCTCTGACCACCCTCGACCTCAGCAGTATTAACACGGCCAATGTCACCCATATGTCTTCTATGTTCGCGAAATGCTCGAATCTGACCACGGTGGACCTCAGCAGTTTTAACACAGCCAATGTCGAAAATATGTATAAAATGTTCATCGACTGCGTGAATCTGAAGACCATCTACGTGGGCAAAGGTTGGAGCACAGCTAAAGTTTCATTGAGCGATTACATGTTCGCCGGCTGCTCGAACCTGCCTGGGTACGCTTCTGCCATCGTCTTTGACGCTCAGATGGCCAAGCTCACGACCGCCGGCGGCTTCCTGACTTACAAGGCCTCCGGAACGCCCGTCGCCACGCCGGCGACCGACGCGACGAACACATCGTTGTCGCTCACACAGCCCGCAGGCAACGTGACGGTCAGGGTGAAATACTACGAGCAGGCTAAGTTCGCCACCGGCGGCGCCCCCGCTGCCATCACTGGCGTGCAGGCCAGCACCGACAATCCCATCGTCACCGCCGGCACCGTGAAGACCATCGGCACATCCAGCGTAAAGATGGGCACCGTGATGTACTACGCCGCGCAGAGCTCCTCCACCGCCCCCACCTACGACTCTGAGGGCTGGAGCGAAGCCGTGCCCACCGCCGCCACGTTCTCCGAGGGCGATGTCTATGTCTGGTACTACATCGCCGGCGCAGAGCCCGCCAGCGTCGCCGCCCGCTCCGACGACAACACCTGCAGCGACTCCGACATCAAGCGCCTCACCGTCACCCTCGATGCCGCGCCCACCTACGACGTGGTCATCAACACCGCGGGCCTCTCCGCCGAGGAAGCCGGCAAATGGTCTGCTTCGCCTAACACCGGCGTGAAGAAAGGCGACGAAGTCACCGTCACCTACACCGGCACTCGCAAGGTCATCGGCGTGAAGGCGCAGAAGACAGGCCCGTTATACATGAAGTGGGACGATAGCCAGAAGGCGCTGGTTCCAACAGAGATTCCAGCAACGGCCATCAAGGTGGAGGATGCTGAACATGTATTTTGGCCTGCCGGCACCTATCTGGTAGAAGGAGATGTCGGCATCAATGGATATATCGAATTAACGGGCGATGTCGAGCTGATTATCAAGGACGGCGCCAAGTTGACTGCCAAAGAAATTTATGGCGAAGATATTTATAGTCTCAGCGTTTATGGCCAGACCAATATGAGTGGAGAGTTGAATCTTGCATGCTCTTTTGACGATGCAATAAATTGTATGACAGTTCTGAATATTCACAGCTGCAAGGTAAATGCAAGTAGTTCAGAAGATAATAATGGCGGTTTCTTTAATATATTAGAAGTTAACGTATATGGCGGCTTGGTAAATGCCGAATATACTGGCAGCAGTAATGGTTTCGGAATTGGTTCCGATGTCATGAACATTTACGGAGGCGAGGTAAAGGCCATAGGCAAGGGAAATGACAATGATTATAGCTATGGAATTAATAATTCTAATGGTACAACCGTCAACGTCTATGGTGGTAAGCTGTGGGCAGAGTGTGCTGGTAATAGAGCTATTAACAGCAATGTCACCCTCACCAAGGATTCCGGCTACACATCCGGCAAGATTGAGACCAGCAGCGATGGTATAACTTGGACAGAATACACCGGTACAGACACGCCTGACGCTCCATACGTAAGAGTAGGCTATTGAAGCGCCTGGGCAGACTAATGCCCCCCTCGCGTGAATATATAATATAATGTATAAACAGAATTAAGATATGAACAATATGCGAAACAAAATATTATCACTGCTCGTGCTGCTGCTCACCGCAGCCACGGGCGCCCGGGCGCAGAGTCATCATTCTATTTCCGATCTTCGAGCTGAGATTGCAGATGGAGGCGATAAAATATTACAGTATGATTATTATAAATATGATTTTGGCGATCCTATTGTGATAAGTGCAAGTGGTGTGATCGATGGTAATGGAGCAATCATAGATATGGAAGGCGCAAACATCAGACATGTTTTTTATATATCTGCTGATAATGTAACGATTAAGAATTTATCAATCATCAATTATACTGGAACTGACGATGCTATTTATTTCTCTGGTTCTGGTGGCAGCGTGTATAACATAGGTTATGATGTAGCACTTAATCGTGTTACTACGGCCAATACGTGGACTCTCTCGATGCCCGCCAGCGACGTGCTGCTGACACCGCAGTACGCCACCGTGGCTAAGTGGGCCGTCGAGAGCGCTGGTACTACTGAAGAGAAGACGCTCCTGCCCGCCGCCGCTGAAGGCGTGATCGCCGGCACCACCGTCCCCCTCATCGTAGAGGGCACCGTGGCCACAACAACCATCGGCGAGACCACTAAAGCCCAGGGCACGGTGAAGTACGCCGTCACCGAAACTAAAACCACGGCTCCCGCACTCACCGCCTTCAGCGCCACAGTGCCCACCGCCGCCGACTACGACGACGCCAAGACCGTCTACGTGTGGTACTACATCGAGGGCATCGAACCCGAGAACTTCGCCGACCGCACCGCCCAGAACACCTTCGACAACTCGGACATCTGCACCGAGCCCATCGAGGTCAGCGTGCTCACCAACAAGTTCACCCTCACCCTCGATCCCAAGGATAAGACCAGCCTCATCACCGTCACCACCAAGACCGGCACAGGCGATGCCACCACCGCCACCCCCGACGCTGACGGCAAGATTGCCAACATCAAGATGGGCTCCGAGGTGAAGCTCAAGGCCAACACCGGCTACAAGCTCCGCAATATCGAGGTGAAGAAGGACGCAAACAACATCGTTGATGTGGCCACCAACGCTGCTCAGGCCGGCGCCACCTTCACCGAGGCCACCTTCACGATGCCCGCCTACGACGCCACCGCCACCTACGAGCTGGTGCGCGACATTACCCAAGAGGTAGATGTAGAGGTGCGCATAGACGGCACAGCCAGTGAGCGTATCCGCATAGCTAAGGACAACGATGGTCACTACAAGTTTGTTACTACTCAGTCTTGGCAGTTTGCCGCCATAGACAAGTTGGACAATAATAAGGACCTGACTAACGGCGAGTTGAACTACACCCTGAAGATGAAAGTGAGCGACGAGTATGAGGCCAAGAACTTTGACACCGACCTCTGCCCCGGCACATGGCGCCTGGAGGCCGAAGCCAACGCTGATAAGCCATACGATGGTATAGCCAACGGCCCAGACATCATACTGTATGATTTCAGGCAGATAACATTCAGCAAGGGCTACTCTACACATTACTATGGCGAGAGCCTGGTACTGGACGAGGTGCAGGAAGGACTGAAATTCTACGCCGTGACAGCTGTGACCGACGAGAAGGTGACACTGACCGAGATAGAGGCTAAGGCCATACCAGCGGGCACACCGTTCATCGCCTACAACTCGACCGCCGAGCCTATCACGGCCATCATGGGCATACTGGAGGCCGACGCCGTGTACAGTGTCGAGCAGTTCAAGGGGACTGCCGAGGATAAGCCCATGGCCGCCCAGAGCGGCTGCTACGTACTGCGCAACGGCGACTCGACACCTACATTCCGACTGGTAGAGGGCGCAGGCACACTGCCCGCACACCGCTGCTGGATCGAACTTGGCGCTGCCGGATCGCGCTCGTTGAGTATCAGTTTTGACGATGACACCACGGGCATTGATTCAATTGACAATGGACAATTGACAATTGATAATTATTACGACCTGCAGGGTCGCAAGCACCAGAATACACCACAGCGCAAGGGCGTATACGTGAAGGACGGACGAAAGGTGATCGTGAAATGAGCCTACGGATTGTACGGATTTTATTAATTTAAAATGATAACGAATATGAAACAGAAGATATCAATTATCAATTGGCTCAAATGCACCATCGCCCTTGCCGCGCTGCTCATCGTGAGCACCGCCAATGCCCTGGGTGCGGAGACATATAATATTACAAAGGCCACAATGGTTAACGGCAGCGTCAGTATGACCGTAGGCGGCGAGGTCGCCGAGTCGGCTGCCGCCGGAGCCACCGTAACCATCACCGCCTCGCCCAGCACGGGTTACGAGGCAGACGGTATGCCCGTGGTCAATGTGACCACCAGTTGGGGACAGGCCAATACGCGTGCCGAGATTCCCACAGAGTCGGAGATTGAAGTGACGGCCGGAACGACCGCCAACACCTGGACATTCACCATGCCCAACGATGACGTGACCGTCAGCATAGCGTTCAAGAAGAGTACTTATGCCATCACCGTTTCGACGGTTGACGGCGGAACCATCAGTGCCAAGAAAGGCACTGAGGCTGCTACCACTGCGCAGATAGGTGATGAGATCACACTGAGCAATACCTCGTCAACAGGCTGGGAGTTCGAAGCTTATAGCGTGAAGGATGCAGCAGAGAATGCTGTGACCGTTACTAATGGTAAGTTCACGATGCCCGCCAGCAACGTCACCGTATCGGCTACGTTCAAGAAGATCGACTACACGATTACCATCGCCTCTGGCATCACGAACGGAGCGGTGACAGCCTCTGCCGCCACCGCCACGATGGGCGAGGAGATTACTGTGACCGCAACGCCCGCCGAGGGATATAACCTGAAGACGCTCAGCGTAAAGAGCGGCGAAACTGATATCGCTGTTACTAACGGCAAGTTCACGATGCCCGCGGGTGATGTGACGGTTAGCGCCGAGTTTGCCAAGACGGACTACACCGTGACTATCGCCGAGGGTATTCAGAACGGAACGGTGACAGCCTCTGCACTCAGTGGCAACATCGGCGACGAGATCACCCTGACCGCTACGCCTGCCGATGGTTACGAGCTGGAGGCCTATAGCGTGAAGGATGCAGCAGAGAATGCTGTGACCGTCACCGATGGCAAGTTCACCATGCCCGCCAGCAACGTCACCGTATCGGCTACGTTCAAGAAGACTACTTACACCATTACCATCGCAGAGGGCATCACGAACGGAACGGTGACAGCCTCTGCCGCCACCGCCACAATGGGCGAAGAGATTACTCTGACCATCACGCCCGCCGAGGGATATAACCTGAAGACGCTCAGCGTGAAGAGCGGCGAGACGGATATCACCGTCACTAATGGTAAGTTCACGATGCCTGCGGGTGATGTGACGGTTAGTGCCGAGTTTGCCAAGACGGCCTACACCGTGACCATCGCCGAGGGCATTCTGAACGGAACGGTGACAGCTTCTGCACTCAGCGGCAACATGGGCGACGAGATTACCCTGACCGCCACACCAGCCGAGGGCTACGAATTAGATGCCTACAGCGTGAAGGATGCAGCCGGCAATGCTGTCGCCGTCACCAACGGTAAGTTCACGATGCCCGCCAGCAACGTCACCGTATCAGCTACATTTAAGAAGACTGCCCTAAAGTTGGTAGACGAGAATAAACCCGTGAAGACAGAGGGCGGCCTGACGCTCTATGAGTTGACAGACGACTGCAAGGAAGTCCTTAAAATCGACGACTACGTGGGCATCGCACTCTCGAAGAACGCTAACACCCAGGGCCGAGCCGACATCGAGGGCCATCTTGTGTTGGCGACGGGCCCCATTGATGTGAGTATGCTGGTGAGGGGTATCCCTGCCGGCAGTCAAGTCGTGTTCATCTGTGACGGTTCCATCTTCTGCGAGAGCAACAACATCGCGAAGGCTCCCAGAATTGCCACCAGGACCAGAGGCAGCAACTCGTCGATGGAGGTAGAATCAGGTGCCATTTACACAAAGACCGATGACAGTGACATCCTCCTGACGCTGAAGACCAGCGTGTCAGCTGTGAAGATCACCTCCATCACTGTCAGCACTGCCACCACCGTTGAAAATAGCGTCGTCATCGCGAAGACGACCAACGGCGACATCAGTAGTAGCAAGATCAACGCCCAGGCTGGTGAGCAGGTAAACCTGAAGGTAACACCAGACGAGGGCTATCAGCTGGCATCGCTCTCGGTGAAGGATGAGAACGGCAAGCCTCTCTATGTAGGCTACATCGTCGATCCGAAGGAAGGTCCGTTCTACTACTTCATGATGCCAGCAAGCAACGTCATCGTCAACGGCTCCTTTGAGGAGGATCTGAACCTCTCTGTCATCGTGGCAAAGTCGGAAAACGGCGAGGTAATCTCCAGCATGGTCAACAGCAGGCAGGGCAAGCAGGTGAACCTGAAGGCCATTCCCGATGATGGCTATGAGCTGGATGAACTGAAGGTCATCGATGCCGAGGGCAAGAGCATCCCACTGACGTTCGTCGAAAGCACCGAGGAAGGCCCGATCAACTTCTTCATCATGCCGGAGACGAATGTCACAGTCTATGCCACCTTCAAGAAGATCAAGCCCGACACGCCGGAAATTCAGTATCCTACCATCACAACCCAGCCTGAGGACGTGACATACACCATAGGTGATGCTGAGTATCCTAAGATGAGCGTTGAAGCAACAGCTTCTGCCGGTGACCTCACATACGAATGGTTCGTGAAAAATGAAGACGGTAACTATTACAGCTCAGGTATTACGACGGCAGAGTTAGACTTAAAGGCTTTTATCAACAATATGATAGAAAAGTTACGTGAAGAAGCCATCGGTGATTACACCTTCATGTGTAAGGTCACCGACGATAATGGCACTGTTGAATCAAACCCGGCTATTCTGACAATCGCTGGCGATCCTACTGCAGTCAACGGCATCAAGGCTGACGCACAGGCTGTCCGCATCAGGAAATACGTGAAGAACGGAAAGCTCGTCATCGAGACTCCTGACGGTATCTTCAACCTTTCTGGTGTTCAGATAAAGTAATATCGTTCTTAGCACACTGGGACCTGGCCCCAGTGTGCGATAGACAAGTAAACTTAGCCTCACTGCAGCAAAAAGGCTGCAAAGACTCATCTATTATGTACGATCAGATCCGGCAAGATACGCTCTATATTATGCTTTATACAGTAGTGACAGCAATGGCCTTGATGGCAAGTTGTTATCTGCTGTTCCGTCGGGCCAATGCCATTGCCCCTGACGTAACGCCGCCTATACGCCTGCGCCGGTGGACGGCAGCTTTCTTTGCAGTATTCGTCGTGAATCATATATGGTATATGGGGCCGACATTTTTCCTCACCTCAAGCGATGATATTAAGATGGCCAGTCTGGTAGGCGGGCTGATTGACAGCATCACATTTTTCCCTTTGGCAATCATCGTCTTGTTCACGATGCTGCAAGACCGCAGGCGACCGCTGTGGCCTGTTGCCGTGATGGTTGCGCCACTCATCGTAGGAATGGCATGGTGCGTGGTCAGTCGCAGCGAGACCCTTGTTCCGATGTTAATTGCCTATATACTGATGATGGGCATTGGCTTAATTATATATATGGTTCGCGAGGTTAAACGGTATGGTCGCTGGCTGCGCGACAATTATGCCGATCTGGAGCACAAGGAGGTATGGCAGAGTTTCGTGGTGCTGGCCATCATGCTACTGGTGTTTTGTATCTATGCGTTTAGCGATAAAGCCCAGTCCTACGAATACCTCCTTCAATTGATTGTCGTTGTACTGATTGGTTATCTTTTGTGGCGAGTAGAAACGTTAAGCGACCTCAGCATTCCCCTGTCGCAGAACCTGTCTGTCGCAGAGCCTGCCACAACAGAGGCAGAAGATTTGGAAGTTAATGGTCTTTCACAGACCAACCGCGAAAATATTGGAGCATTGCTACAGCAGCATTGCATAGAGACGCAGCTCTACTTACAGCACGATCTGAACATATCTCAGCTTGCTAAGGCTATTGGTACCAACCGTTTCTATCTTAGCCAGTATATCTCAAACCAGGGAATGACTTACAATGCCTATATCAATGGTCTGCGCGTCAATCATTTTGTCAGCCTCTATCACGAGGCTGTTGATGGTCATCGTTCTTTTTCTGCCCGGCAGTTGGCTCAGGAGAGTGGTTTCCACAGCTACCGCACCTTTAGTGAAGTCTTCAAACGCAAGATGGGACACACTGTGTCTGCTTGGATCAAGACTGCGAGTGAGCGAGAGAAGAGTGGTGCTCGCATCGACTCTGCCGAGCATAAGCAGGCTCGACCGCAGGTCAAGGCGCAAAATGAAGGGTAGGAAAGCCTCAATGTGGCAGAATTAGCAAAATAAGTGGCAGAATCAGCAAAAATCACGGCTCAGGACATGGGCCGTGATTCTTTTTTGAAAGAAAATTGCTAACTTTGCCGAAGACTTTAAAATTATATTTAACCTAAAAAAATGTAAATATGAGAAATTTGAAAAAGTGGATGCTTGCCGCCATCCAGATCTGCGGCACCGCAGCGATGTTCACATCGTGCGCAGCGAACGAAGACAACCCAAGTAAGGGAGACACCCCTTCAGAAAAGACCATCGCCGACCTCGTGGTCTATGGTAAGATCTTCACTTCTGAAAGTAACCAGATTGTAGAGGCATTTGCCGTGAAAGACGGCAAGTACGTCTATGTAGGCGACAAGGCGGGGGCCGAAGCATTTGTTGAAGCAGGCAAGACCGAGGTGGTGGACTACTCAGGAAAGGGTCTTGTGATGTCTGGCTGCGGTAATGGCCACGCACACTACATGCTGGGCTATGCCCTTAAGACCATCGGAACGATGATAGGGCTGGATGTTACTTCAGAGAAATTGCTGAAGGAGATTCTTCCAGAATCTGTCAAGAAGGCAAGGGCTGAAGGGGCCACTTCTATCTTCGGACAAGGCTGGCGCCTCCAGAGTCTCGACCCTCTGCCTACTCGTGAGGATCTGGATGCCATCTGCAGCGATATCCCCATCTATCTGCTGGACGAGGAATGCCATAAGGCACTGGGTAATACCATTTTGCTGAAAAAGGCTGGCATCATCAACGAGGATGGTACTGCCGGCAAGACAGAATTACGTGGCGGCGAGATTGTTGTAGATGCCAACGGCATGCCTACAGGTCTGATGAAGGAACAAGCCCAGACCTACCTGCGCTCCTTCCTGGACAACGACAATCTCTATACCCTCGACAGGGCTTTGTCTAACTTGGTGGAAATCGACCAATATCTGGCATCAGTGGGCTACACCATGTATCACGGCGGCTGGGGTAACTATTTCGTAAACACCAATTACTATCAGGCAGCTCAGCAGATGGACAAAGAAGATAAGCTGCACTTTGTATTAGGACTGCCCTACGAGATTGAGAGCTGGATGGATATGGACGAGGCACTGGGCAGAGCCGTTGATGCCAAGAAGTTCGCTTCGAAGCGTGTCATGCCCAGATGGATCAAGCTCCTCTTCGACGGTGGAGTAGAAGCTGGTACGGCTATTGTGGATCCCCTCTATCCCGACGGACACCAGGGCATTGCCAACTGGACGGAAGAGGAAGTGACCGAGCTGACACGCAAGGCTAATGCCCAAGGTCTGACCATCCACATTCATGTCATGGGAAACAAGGGCGTCAGTCAAGTAGTCAACGCCTTTATCAATGGCGGACAGGATGAGATGCGCAATACGCTGGTACACGTGCGCAACGTCAATGATGAAGATTACAAGCGTATGGCAGAGCACAACATCTATGTCACCTCTGGTGTGACTTGGCATCACATGCCAACTGGTGCGGTTGAGGTATTGAAGACCATGGTTCCTGCAGGTCAGGAAGACAAGTCTTATCCCTTTAAGTCATACATCGACAATAACATCCCTGTAAGCATCCACTCAGACTATCCTGCATTGAGTGGCAGCCCTGACGATCCGTTCGGCATCATGGAGATAGCTGTGACAGGTGTACTTTGGTCCGAGAATGGCACGCCTTGGTGGCCCGAGGAGCTCGGCACCCGTGAGCAGACCCTCACTGCCATGACCATCAACTGCGCCAAGCAGATGTTCATCGAAGAGGAGAGAGGCAGCATCAAGACTGGCAAATATGCCGACTTCTTGCTCCTCAACCAGGACGTGCTGACCTGCCCGGCGACAGAGATCCACTCAACCAAGCCAACAGCCACCTACTTCGAAGGAAAGAAGGTTTTCTCTATGTAAATCAAACACACCAAAGAGGGATAAAATTATGAAGCAAACTATTATTCTCGGCAACATCATCACGATGGATGAAAAGAGGCCCTTTGCCAAGGCTGCGGTTGTAAAGAACGGTGTCTTTGCCTATATTGGTGGCGCTGAGGAAGCGAAGAAGCTCGCCGGTGCAGACGCAAAGGTAATGGACTATGGTGATAACTTCATCTACCCTGGCTTCATAGAAGCCCATGCCCACGGCGTCTTTGCTGGTTATCGTGCCATCGGACAGGCGAATCTTGCTCAGGTGGGCCTAAAGGCCGACTATGCCAAATACCGCGAGATTATGAAGGAGTTCATCGCCAAGAACCCTCAACGCCAAATCTATATGGCCGCCGGGTGGATACCTAATGATGAGCCTGTTACGAAAGCATACCTTGACGAGATATGTCCTGACAAACCTTTCATCATGAACTCCGCCGATGCGCATTCCTGCCTGCTCAACACCAAGGCACTGGAATGGGCTGGCATTGATGCAAAGCGTGCCAAGGAATACGGCTACGACCTGGTGTATGTGGATGAGAAGGGAGAACCGACTGGCTATCTCTGCGAGGGGCCTGCTTTCAAAGTCATGCATGAGGTCCCGGTTACGGTTGAGGAAGCAAAGTCCTATATCCTTGCATGGCAGGACTTTGCCATCTCAAGCGGTCTGACTGCCACAGCTTTTGCCGGCGATGACCTTCGTTTCCCGGAGGCTGAGGCCTATTACGAGTTGGAGGAGGAGGGCATGCTGAAACTGCGTACCTATGCCAACGTGATTATTGCTGACAATGCTGAAGACCCGAAGGCAGAAGTTGCCAACGTGGCCGCCATTCGTGCTAAATACAGCAACGAATACTACAATATCATAGGTCTTAAAGTCTTGTTGGACGGTGTGACCGAAGCCCATACAGCCTGGCAGCTCAAGGATTATGCCGATCAGCCTGGCTATCACGGTGTGGAGCGATTCAACGATCACGACAAGATGGTGGAGTTGATCGCTGAGGCAGACAAGGAAGGG
>JAEEGJ010025490.1_pt1 | contig 12108 bp, 14 predicted proteins | sample 8958761 | NCBI WGS metagenome assembly JAEEGJ01 (sample SAMN16246546, study PRJNA631951) | gut metagenome | biome: gut microbiome; feature: rumen; material: RS-attached | host: Bos | place: Iran: Karaj | collected 2018-10 | reverse complement strand
TAATGTCCATAGAAAATAGACAAATAGCTTTCTCATATCCTCTTTTTAGTTACTTTTTGGTGCAAAATTACTATTTTCTTTCAAAATACGGCACGGAAATCAGAAATATTGTGTAATTTTGCGCCGAATTTCCTTCTGGAAAGCAAAAATAACGCTTACTGCGGTAGTAAATCGCAAACAGATAAAGGCGGGATTTGCATTCATTGAGGTCGTTTCACTCTCTGAGAAAGTGAATAATGACAAAAAGTAATGACCAAGATGGAGCAGATTTTTATTAAAGAACTTAAAGGTAATTTTAATCTCAGAAGAAAGAGAAGTACAAAACCAACCCCAATCTATTTTGTCGTATATATGGACGGCAAACAACACTATTTCGCTACTGGCGTAAAAGTGTATCCTTCTCAATGGGATAAAAAGAAACAGATTGCAGTTGTGAGTAACACACAAAGCAAGCTCGACAACTATAATAATAGTATAGTTAATAGCAAGCTTAAATTATTCACACAACATTTATCAGATTACAAATCACATCTCTGCAACAATCCAAAGGATCTATGCAGGGCTAGTGAATTACTTAATAAGTTTTTTAATAAAAGAAACATTATGAACAAGAATTATAAAGGAACCGTTATTTTATCAAATGCTCTTGAATACTATTACAATTATATTGCCAAAAAGCCTATAAGCCCTAATACAGTTAGACAGTCAGAGTATAACTTGGGACACTATTTTGAATACCTTAAGGAAAAAGGGATAACAGATGATATTTCGATACTCACACAAGAGGCTCTTAACAACTATAAGAAATATCTCCAAGATGAATCCAAGCAAATCCAAGATGGCAAAAGAGGTGGTGGAAGTGATTCTATCAACCACAAGTGTAGAATTGTGGCCTTACTTATAAATAAGGTAATATGCTGCGAAAATGATTTTAGAGACTATAAGGTTGTTCCTGTTAGATACAATACCATTACAGAAAACAGAAGTCAAGAAGAGAAATGCCGATTTGCTTTATCAGAAGAAGAAGTACAACTAATTAAAAGTTGCACAGGATTAACCCAAAGAGAAGAAATCTATCGGGATATATTTGTCTTGCAATTAGAAACTGGACAACGTGCTAGTGATTTGATAAGTTTACTAAGACACCAATATACAAAAGTAAAAGTCGGAGATACTGTTTATTATGAAATTATGACAAAGAAAGAAAAGATACCTGCACATTTTGAAGAGACAGAATACATCAAGTATTTCTTTGAGAAATATAAAGATGGATATGGAATAGTCAATCTCAAAACAATGGAAGAAAATGGTTTTACTTATAATCGCAACATAAGAAGAATTGCGAAAAAAGCAGGGTTAAATCGTGAAATCACTTATAAAGATACAAGAGGTAATGAACGAACAAAAAAAATACATGAAGTATTATGCAGCCATGATGCTAGACATACATTTGCAACACTAAAATTAAAAAGTGGTTATGACGCAAAGATTGTAAGCAAAATGACAGGTCATAAAGATGAGAAGATGGTTAATACTGTTTATGGTCACAAAGATAGCAGCGACATAGCAGAGGAACTATTTGCTGCAAAACAACGTGTAGAAGGAAAAAGAATAACCCATATAGTCCAGACTCCCATTAGTAATAATAAAGTTACCCCATTGTTTACAAATCATCTAAAGGAGGAACTTATCCGAAATATATACAAGATGATAAAAACAAACAAAAGGGCAATAATCAAAGAGTTACCAGACATAAACATAATTACCTTCGATGAAGAAATGGTTTTTCAGATTATTCATGCAGAGAAGGAATACATTATTAACGATAGGCCACTTATTCTCAAAAGAATGATAGAAATAGATAATATGCTAAATGTTATCAACAGAAGATTTGGATGCAGGCTAACTATCAAGCCAATCATCGACTACACTAGAACTCTAGAATAGTTTCCACTCAAAGGGCTGGCTAGCAAAACTAGTCAGCCCTTATTTTATCAGTAGAACCTCTCGTTCTCCCACTTAAAAAAATTCATTTATTAGAGAGCATAGCCTCTAACTTCTCTTTCAACTTTGTTACTGGGGTACTCTCAAAGGTTTTTCTCTGTCTATCTGTTAGAGATTTTATTTTATCCAATTCCGCCTGCCAATGGGCCTTTCCCCCATTATCCATTACATAATCAATGATTATTGAACGTGTTCTTACTCTTTGAGGAAACTTAGCGACTTCATTCCATATATTCTTTGCTCTCCCCAAATCTGCCTCCTTCATTTTAGAACTATCAGACATCACGGAAGCCCAACTCATTCTATCATCAAAGAAAAGATACTTATTAACGGTCTTGGCAGAAATGCCTTTGTCCGTTAATTCCTTTGCAAATCTAAGAACCTCATTATTGGGATCGTGAAGGATGCAGCCATTAATATAATCAGACCCTTTCCATGGCTGTGTCCTAGTATTCACCTCAATTAGTATGTCCTCAAAGGATTTTCCATTAAGTTCAACCTTTTCCCATTTAAGAGCATCCAGAGTGAATCCCTCTGCCTGGTCACTGTTAGCCAACTCCCATGCTGCCATATACCGATGCTGCCCATCCAGAACAACTATATAATTAGCATAATCCTCCTGTGGTACTTGTACGTTACTAACCGCATCATACAAATTACGGTCTTTAATCTCTAATGCATCCACGTAAAGCAATGGAACTAAATTTTTACCAAACTCTTTTAAACTCTCAACGTGCTTTACTACGTTGTTTGGATTGATGGCTCTATTACCATCCACAAATGCAACTTTTTTGTTCATTTTTTGTATACTACTGCTCCTTTAAGCAGGGTCTTAAATTAACTACTATGCTAAGATAATCTTAACAACTGCAAAGGAACATAAAATACAAATAAGGTGATTATCGGACTATTTTTCTTTTTCCTTCCGATAATTCTTTAACAATTCAAAGTATTCAAAACGTGTTTTAGGGGTCTTTGGATTAAGCAGAAAGGTGAACGGCATAGGCTCTTTGTCAAGAAGTCCAACCTCATGTGAATACAACGTCTTTATAAGCCTTCCCTTCTTTGCATCATACATTATTCTGTTATACTTCTTATCTAGAGTATCATCACTATCCCTTACAATTCTATCATTTTTAGTGTTACGCTCTTTCCTTTTAAAACCTTCCTTATTGAATACTATGACAATAGTCATTATCACAACTTTCAATGGTGTAGTTAGTTCTTCTAAATCAAACCATTTTAAGAAGAAATTGGAGAGTTCTTGTATAAAAGCATATTTTAAAGTAGTCGTATTCTCAACATCTTTAGATGCTTTAATTTTGTTTATATCAACAACATAGTTATTAAGGCTATCCTCAGTTATAATTTTGTTATGCTCGTTTATGATATATGTTACAATCATATCTACAAGCTTTTCATCTTTAATTATAACTGAGCCCTTGTCATCATTGATGGATGGATAGAATTGAATTCTTTTAAGACCATTCTTAGCAATGAGTGTAAATAATTCCATGTACTCATCTACCATACCATACTTAGTACATACAACTGGGAATAGATATATATATTGATATAAGTATAAACAAAGTTTCCATAAGGCATCATAATCAAGTTGTTTGGTTCTAATACCGTATTCTTCGTATCTTTTTGAAACTTCATCTATAAATACATCTTTCTTTATACCTAGCTTACTTGCATTACCTTCTGCCATCCCATCATCTATAAGGGATAAATCATTAAATACATATTCTTCCCCATCTATTATGGCTGTTTCTAATAGATGCTCACAATAATACCTCACATATTCCATTTCATCCATAAGCTTACCTTAATTTTAAATCAAAAGTAAGCATTTAATTTGATAATCCTCCCACTACCATCTAAAAAGTAGAATAATTTAACGTTATATGGCTATTCGGGCACCGTTCTCCCATCCAAATTCCAAATATCATTCCAAAAAAATCTACAGTCAGCATATATAACATATAGTATAGCTTCTACATTTTCTGTCGTATTCTAATGCCTGGTCTCATATATTCCACTTTATATAATAATCCAGATCCCGTAGTATCACCAAAAATCACCTATAGACACCTTACATATAATATATAGCCTCAACCATTCATATCCCCCTCCCTCATGCTCCTGAAATGTTTTTAGAAAGACATGTGCGTGAATGAAGACTACCCATCCAAGCCCCTCCACCTATTTATAAAGTAAAAAGAATGCTTATCCAAACTAATCTTTGGTTTCAGAAAAGCACTTGAAATTGAATTTTCGTGTTAATTCACCATATTGTTTAATTTCTAATTTTTTAGTTTATGAACGATTTAGTTCTTATGCCTACGATTAAAGAGAATCGTAGCCATTTTGATTTAGCAGATGCGGAAGTGGTAGAACCTATTGCAGAAGTGAACACCAAACAGAGTTCCGTCTCTTTCTTGGATGCAAACACTAATGCAATCACTTTACAGGAACTATCCACTTCTTGCGTAGTACCAACTTGGGGCAATCAAGAGTTAACTATCTCCCATCAAGATTTTATCTCTTGCGTCCATGGGGCTGCAAGTGATTTCTACAAAGGAGAAACTTTAAATTCACCTGAAATTAGAGTTTCCCACATTGTTAGAGGTCGTACACCTAATGCACTAGGAAAGAAAGCATCTGAACTGTTGGAATCTGAGAAAACACAATTCTACCAGAGACTTGCTTTTGCTTTCACTATCCCTACTATTTATGAAACTCTGAACGGGCAAAAACTTGAATTATGCTGCGGTGGAGTTCGTAATTATTCAGACTTGAACCTCTACAGACAAACCAAAGGAACAGAGAAATTCTCTATCTTCGTTGGTTGGAGAGTTCACATTTGCTCTAATCAGATTCTTACAGGAGAAGGGGTTAAACTATCTTTTGAGGTAATGGACATTAAGGACATTTACAAGAATGTTATGGAATTATTCTATAACTTCGTACCTGCTAAAGACATTCACCTTATGCAGACACTTTCCAACACCTATCTAACAGAAACACAATTTGCTCAGATAGTTGGAAGAATGAGACTTTATCAAGCACTACCACAAGCACAATTGAGAAAGATTCCCCGCTTACTAATTACTGATTCACAGATAAATAGTGTTTGTCGTGACTACTATCGTAATGAATCCTTTGGCATGAAAGATAATCAAATCTCAATGTTTGATTTCCACAACTTAATTACGGAATCCAACAAATCAAGCTACATTGACACCTATCTACAGAGAGCTGTTAATGCTACTGATGTTGCAGTAGGCATTAATAATGCTTTACATGGGGATTCTAAATATTCTTGGTTCATTGGTTAATAACTCTTGGGGGCATTCTAAGGAGTGTCCCCTTAAACATTTATAATTATGGAAAAGAAAGTAAGATTATATCCAACAGATAACTTTATACATGAGTTTCATGCGAATATCTCAGCGTCTTGTCACCTGCATGCTAAGAAAGAAGGAATACAGAATGTTGGTTTCTATAGAATAAGACTTTATAATGCTATTGTCAGATTTCAGGCTATACACATTAGAGCTATTGAAGTATTAGAAGACAATGATTATAAAACATGGTTCTTCAAGAATCGGAAGTTTATAAGATATGAAGTTAAGCCAAATCCGTGGTATATAGAGTTTTTGGAGTTTCGTAGAGGTGATGGATTTGTAGCTATAGGAAAGAAAATGGACTTACTACGCACACCACCACTACATGAAATGGTAAAATATTAATACAAACTAAAAACGTGTTCATTTTAGTCTCTAAATGGGACTATTATGAACACATTTTGCAAACCAATTAAATCAAAGATTAAAATGAAAGCAATTATCTATGCACGTGTTTCTAGTCTTGGAGATAGGCAGAACACAGAAAGACAGATTTCTGATTTAAAGCAATATGCAGCATATCAGAAATTAGAGATTTCCAGAGTGTTTGAAGAAAAGATTTCTGGAGCAAAGAAGAACAGTGAGAGACCAATTTTATTGCAAGCTATAGACTACTGCAAGCAAAATAATGTCTCTATTCTCTTAGTAAGTGAACTTTCCAGATTAGGGAGAAATGCTTTTGAAGTCCTAGCAACAGTCAAAGACTTGATAGATAGCGGGATTAATCTCTACATGCAGAAAGAGCAATTAACCCTATTAGATGGAGAAGGGAAACCAACACTATTTGCCCCCATTATGATTGCAACCTTATCAACATGCGCAGAACTTGAAAGAGAAAACATCAAGTTTCGTCTTAACTCTGGTAGAGCACAATATATAAGAAATGGCGGCAAACTTGGTCGTAAGGTAGGAAGCATCAAAACACTAGACCAGAAGAAAGAACAATATAAAGATATTATCTCGTATCTAAAAAGAGGCTATAGTATTAGAACTATTGCCACTATAACAGGAAAAGGAGTATCAACAGTACAACGAATCAAGAAAGATTTCAATCTATAAATAGGGATGGGGGTGCAAACCTCTATCTCTTTTTTATGTATGTACGCAAGTAAAATAGAAAAATTGATGCTTTAATTGCAGTTTTTGAGTAAAAACACTTGTAATATGAAAAAATATCTCTATCTTTGCCAATGAGTTTCAAGTACTCTATGTGTAGAGCGCGTTTTAATGACTCAACTTAGAGAAGAGCGATTGTAATTATCCTGTTTAGGGAATTCTGGACAAATTCTGTAACAGAGGATAGTAGCAATAGGCTCACGTTAAGATTATGTACCCGTATGGGATTGCTATATCTTTTCGTGGGCTATTGTCTGTTATCTGATTCTGTTACGGGCAAGTCCAGAAGCCTCCTATCAATTAGGTAATAGCAATAGTCCCACGTTTCTTTAAAATAATCCGCTATACATCTTGGGAACTGATAGCCTAAAACATTATCACATGAAAAAATTATTCTTATTAGTGACGGCTACAATGCTAAGCATATCTACTTATGCTCAGTACACTTATGACATTACAATTAAGAAAGAGCCTGATTATACTCAGTATGGCGTAGGTTATACCCCAACCACATCTCCTAATACAAAAAGTTCCGTTCCCGATCCTTACGAGATTAATCGTCGAAACAGCGAAGCGATACGAAACATTGAAAACAAATGGGCGGCAGAAGATAGAGCCATTCAGGAAGCCAACAGAATCGTTTCACAAGAGGTTCAGTTATTCCAGGGCATCAAACTTGGCACTAACCAATCGACACTAATTAGAGCGAATGTAATAACAAGAAAAAATGGACGAATTGATATAACATGCATGGGTATTAAGAATGGCCAGAATTGGAGACCTTGCAGCAAGCCTATTATGTCTCTTCAAAACATGTATAACAATGCTAAGAGCGAATCAGAAAAGAGTATGATTTTGGACTTAATGGATTTAGGCAATTTCCTTCTTGATACAGGAAATGAAATGTATGTAATTAAATAATACAACTTATGAAATACCGCATTTTTGCTTTAAAAAGCATTCTAATATCTGTGCTATTATTCATCCCTAGTCTTGCATTTTCTCAATATATTGGAGTGAGTTATTATTATCAAGGCGTATGGAATGGATGGCATGGTAATAATTTAATAAACCACTATCATTTATATGGTAACAGATATGGATTCCGTGTTTACACAGATGGAAATCGAGCCGCTGACTTTTTCTTCCGATTCTGGTTTACAGATTATAAAATTCCAGATAAGAAAGAAATAAAAACGCACTATAAGACAGGCACAAAGTGGGTTTATGACGGATATGTGGAGTATTATGTTTGTGATGTGTACCCTACATTCGAGGATTGTTTAAGAGAGCTTGGCAGGCCCTTATATAAAGAAGATACACAGTGGTCTTCCTATCAAGAAAAATTAGCATTAGTTAAAGCTAAAAATATACGGAAAAACGGCTATTTCAATCCTATTGGATATAAAAAGGTTACAAAGCCTGCTACTATATGGATTATGCCTTATAAAAAATACCCAAGGATATACAATATATTCTTTGATGGGGTTGGTTATGCAATAGATTTGGGTATTGCTGACGAGCTTTATGGAAAATATAATCCAAACTAAAGAATAACTAAGTTGTTAAAACATGAACGAGTTCACACCTAAGTTGTACGGAGTAAAGCGAATCAATAGCTCTTTCGCTGTGGAAGCTACAAGTTATGAATCACAAAACACGTTAATATATGGATATTATACATCATTTTAACTATGGTAATGCTGTGATGAATATATGTCGTAGCACTGGGTTCAAAGAAAAGATGCTCAGAGGAGATTTCTTTTGTCATTATTCTGATAAAGACGGAAACTTCATTATGTCAGAAGATACATGTACGAATATTAAAGAAGAAGATATTCCGATGTGTATCAAATACTGCAAATTCATAGAGCAGTGTTTAGATGATTACCAAAACTCAGGCAAAAAGAAAAACGATTATTATAGCACAGGTTTAGGGAGGTATGACCTTAGATTGTTGAACGAGAACAAATATGAGATAACTAATCCTGATAGTGTTTCTCGTCTTGAGAATTTAAGATTCGTTCAATTCTATTTCAAAGAAATATTCAAATACAATTATTATTCTAGAATGGAAATAGAATGGTCTAACAAGACTGATGAGGAATTAATAACTATTGAAGGCCTTTATCCAGAGAAATGTTATTGGGACCCAATCCATATCCAAGGCAAACAATATGACGGTTTTTCTCTTCATTCTCATATTTACTATGAGATAGGTTATTGGTTGAGTCATTCAGATAACCCTTATTGGTGCTATTCACCAAATTCACATTGTATTCATCGCTAACTAAAATGCTTATAATCTTCTTATCGCCTTACTAATGGTGGTAGCCATAACATAAACATACAATCATGGAAAAGATAAAAGAAAGATGCCAAGCTAGAGATTTGTTTATCGAAACTCTGGTTAGGTTGGGAGGCGAATATCTAATAAGGAGTGAGGTTAGCACTGAGTATGATATAAAAATCAAATACTCAGAATGCAAGTTCATGGCTAACGTTACAAACGATAGCTATGATGTTGATATATGGTTCCCCAACTGGTATAGCATAGATTTGGGTGATGACGAAACTTGCGAATATGTGAAGAATCTTGTTAATGACCTAAATTATGTTTGTAAGTCTAAGTTCTTCTATACAACACATAAAGATGACAATCTGCTACGACTCCATAGTAGTATATCATTCCAACTGCTACCAAACATCCCAAATATAGAGGAATATGTATCAGGGAAACTAAACCAAATTATCTCTGACCAACAATGGTTCATTCAAAAGATGGAAAGCCTGATAGAACAGGTGTTGTTATCAGTTGAGCACGATCATGAAGATGCGAGTTGAAAACAAATGAAGATTATCTTTCTCGACTTTGATGGTGTGATGGACACGGAGTATTACGACCACATACTTAGTGAAGCAGGTAAGCCAATATCCGATGAATATGGCTTGCTCTTTGACCCAGAGTGTGTGAAGAATCTCAAATATATCATTGATAATACAGACGCTGATATTGTTGTTTCATCAACTTGGAAGGACGATATGAGTTATAAGGAAATCCTAGATATGTGGAAATACAGAGGCTTGTCTGGCTTCGTCACAGATGTTACTCCAACGGTAAGCAAGCATCGTGGAGACGAAATTGATGCATGGTTAAAAGAATGCAGAGAGGATTGTCAATATGCCATTATTGATGATTTGGATGGTTCAAATTTCAATCCAAACCAGATAGAGCATCTGTTTGTTGTAAATCCATATTGCGGGCTGGATGAAGATACAGCAAAAAGGATTGTAAACCACTTGTCAATACATGAAATACGTTAGGTGACATTTTTGGGAAAAAGACTGTCTTTTATACTCTTTTTCAATAAAGTCACTCCAGACTAAGCAATCAAGTAGAATGGGCTCTTAGGCTCATTCTTCTTCTATATGATGCAACTCCAGACGAAAAATCGGACTTTAGGGGCACATAAACCTTTTTTCGTCCGAAAACTTGTTTTTATCGACATCCCTTATTTTTTTAGCATTAGGAACTTGAAGGATGACATTTTTCTTTTTCTCGACACTTTGTCTTTGTAACTTATAGCATAATTATTTATACATGTTTTTTGTGTTGCATAATCCTTTAAGTTCTTACTTAGTATTCATAGGGTACTGAATATATACTTGCTAATAATGCAGCAAGCCAAGAAACAGGAGCAGAAATGCTCCTTTTCTTTTATTCTTTGGTGTAGAATTATCTCCAGATGAAAAAATGAAGTAGAAGTACGGATATAGTACCGATTCCCTTAACTCTCTGGTATTCATCCCCCTTCTTTCTGGTAAGCATCCCTTAACTTTCCGTACTAATAATCTATTAATAGAATAATATAGTAAGTCCACTACAATTTGCTTGCAGCAAATTTTGTTGACGAGCCATTTTCTCATTTAATTATGATACTATACAAACCAACCAATCAGCTTTTTTCTAATAGGTTAGAAGAAAATCTTAAACTAGATCATTCATGATTCAATAAGATAGTTTAATACTTTCCAGATGATATTGTCTTTATAAACAAAGAATTATTAGCTACCGATGAGCAAGTTTATTCAAGTACCCATTGAAATTATTACCAAACTAACAAATAGATGTAAGCATAAAGAAGCTTTTGTATATGCAGCTATCAGAAGCCAGATAAAAGATGGAACAAGAACAGCAAGTTATCCTATGGCTAATTTGGCAAAACTATGTAATGTTGATGAAAGAACAATCTACAACTATATTGACAGTTTAATGTGCATTGGACTATTCTCATTATTAGATAGCAAGAAGAAACAATTAAAAGGGGACCATCGATATAATATTTATCTATTCCCATATATAAAGGATAATTGTATGCTTATTAATCCGTCATTCATTGAAGACGAAAGTTTTACAACAGAGGAAAAGGGTGTTATGCTCTTTATAAAGGCTAACTGTTATAATGGTACTAACCATTTCCTTTTTAAATCAATGGCAGAACTGAAAGCTAAAATTGGAGTTGGGAAAAACAGTACTGTTATAAAGGACTTGGAATATAAAGGCTTTGTAAGAATCATAGGTAAAGCTATTATTATCACTAATGATGCTTTCCCTCTCTATTTAAATGGGAAACCAGAGAACTATATTTACCACTTGATATACAACTATTGCCTTTATAAAGGAGTTGTGCCACCAATAAAAGAAGAAAGAGCCTTATTCTACTTGAAAACAAAATATTCAGATGGCTATACAAGGCTAAAAGAGGACTTACTCTATAAATGTAAGAATCTACCAAATGAGATAAGCCTCAACTACTTTTGTATGGCTCTATTAAATATGATGCCAGAGAAACGTTCCAACTTAGACTTAGAGTTTACTATGTAACATGGAAAACAAAATCAGAAATGAACTACAGAAACTCTATCATACAGGAGATAGAGTAACCAACAAAGAATTAAAGAAACAGATTCAACTTATATATGATAGATTAGGCTATAAAGCTAAAGCAAAGGGTACTGATATAAAGTTGTACGGCTACAGTACACATAAAGTTAAGATTCGTATTGGAGATAAAAGATTAGACGGAGTTGAACTAACATTAATTTGAATAATGAAACAGAAACTTATACCCAGACCAGAAAAGATGGTTAATTGTATGGATTATATAAGTACAAGAGAATATAAAGTACATCATTGGGAGATAATGTAGAATAGAAATAAGAAGCTTTTATAATCGCCTAGTTTATATTCAGTAGTAAATCCGAAATATATTGTTTTCGAATAGCTTAAATGGAATTTTTAACTTCTAAATGACTATATATCAAAAAAAGTGTTTAAGAACTGACAAAAAACTCATTCAAAGAGTGATTTCTGAAATAAAAGTGCTAAATTTGTGCCCGTTTAATGACAGAGAGTAATGACATCAGGGCAAATCCCCTTCTAGAAATAGGTAATGTGGGATTTTGCGCCGAGAAAATTAAATTATTGATGAAAAAGCATAATTTTGTAACAATTGCCGATCTCACTCGAGAGAAGATCCTCTACATGATTGAGATGGCGCAAGAGTTCGAGAAG
>JAEEGJ010025489.1_pt1 | contig 12108 bp, 10 predicted proteins | sample 8958761 | NCBI WGS metagenome assembly JAEEGJ01 (sample SAMN16246546, study PRJNA631951) | gut metagenome | biome: gut microbiome; feature: rumen; material: RS-attached | host: Bos | place: Iran: Karaj | collected 2018-10 | reverse complement strand
GAACGCGTCGGGTATTCCTTCGACTTTTCGATGATATCCTTACGGCCAATCACGAAGGAGAGACCGGACATGGCCATAAGACCCTTCTGGGCAGATGCCATGCAGAAATCCACGTTGTCCTTCACCACGTCGAGCGGAATCATGCCCAAGGTAGAAGTGGTGTCGCTGATGAAGATGGCGCCGTACTTGTGGGCAAGTGCACCGATTTCGCGGATGGGGTTCAAGACACCCGTACCCGTCTCGTGGTGGCAGCAGTAAACAACAGCCACGTCAGGGTTTTCCTGGAGCGTCTTTTCGACAGCGGCGAGATCCGGGCGTTCGAACACGCTCGATTTCACGTCGATATACGGCAGGTGGTACATCTGGCAGACTTCGACGGCACGCGTATTGTAGGCGCCGTTGTTCACCACGAGAATCTTCTTGCCTTCGGGAACGAGCGAGTTGATGCACACGTCGATGTTGATGGTACCCGAGCCGCAGAAAAGGACGGAAGTGTACTGGTCGGCAGGTGCATGCACCACCTTGAGCAAATCTTCGCGCAGACCCTTCATGAGGCCGGCAAAGGCCTTTTCACGGGGGCAGATATCCGGTACCACCTGGGCGTACTTGACGGTATCGGTGGTGGTGGCGGGGCCGGGGTTCAGCAAAACGTTTCTCTTGATCGGTTCCATAAATAATTCCTTAAAATCGTCCGTAAAAATTAGAGGTACTGGAGGATGTTCTTTTCGGCATAGGCGAGGTCATCTACGTCATCAATTTCGTACCACTTGAGGCCATCGACTTTGAGCACGAACACCTTCATCTTTTCTTGCGACATCGTCAGCAGCTCGTATTCGTAGCCAAGTTTCGGCTTGTCGGCCACCTTGGCGGCGTAATCCTCGCACATGGCCTTGTAGAACTTGTTAGAAAGCTTGTGGATGCCCACCAGTTCGCCCTTCGCGTCCAGCTGGGTCTTGTCGGTGGAACACATGGTGAGGCGTCCGCCTTCGCCGTATTCCACGTAGTACTGGTCCTGGAACTTGGTCACGGGTGTAATGAGCATGATGGTCGGTTCTTTGCATTCGAGGAGCGAGGTAATTGCTTTCTTCTCGAAGACGAGGTCCGATTCCAGAAGCAAAAAGTCATCGTCGCCGATGACGTCGCGGCAGTTGTACAGCGTGTACATGCTGTTGGTCTCGGCGTAGCGCGGACTGAAAACGCATTCGATTTGCGGGTAGGTGGCCTTGAGGGCTTCGTACTTTTCCTTGTGGTAGCCGGTACCGATGACGATGCGTTCGATGCCGCAAGCAATGAGCGTTTTGATGCTGCGTTCCACCATGGAAATGTTGCCGCATTCGATAAAGCCCTTGGGAATAGTCTCGGTGTACTTGCCGAAGCGGGTTCCCATTCCCGCTGCCATGATGACCGCAGTCTTGATCATGCTATTTCCTCAAAAATTCCATTAGCGCGTTCTTGTTTTCGATAGGCGTTGTCGTCGGGCGTCCGAGGTCTTTGCGGTTACCCTTCTTCACCTTGACTTCGAGGAGCACTGGGCCCTGCATGCCTTTCAGCTTTTCGAGGGCCGCGGCGAGCGATTCCTTGCTGTCGGCGGAGAGCGCATCCTTGTAACCCACGGCCTTTGCGACGGCGGGCAGGTCAATCTTCAAACCTACTGTCGGCTGGCCGCCCACGGAGTCGTGCGCGCCGTTGTTGAACACCACGTGAATGTAATTTGCGGGAGACTTGCTTGCGACAATCGCCATGGAGCCCATGTGCATAATCGTTGCTCCGTCACCGTCAAAGCACCATACTTTGCGGTCTTCTTTTTCCATCGCAATACCGAGCGCAATCTGCGAGGCGTGTCCCATGGAACCCACCGTCAAGAAGTCGCGTTCGTGGCCTTCGCCCTTTTGGGCGCGGTATTCAAAGAGTTCGCGGCTGATCATGCCTGTCGTAGAAACAATGACGTCCTTTTCGCCGAGGGCTGCGGCCACCGTCTGGATAGCTTCTTCGCGGCTCATCGTGAGGTTGTTCACCTCGACGCTCTGGAGCTTGTAATCTTCGAAGGTGTCCTTCTCGATCACAAGCGCATAGACCTCGCCGGTCTCCTTCATCGCCTTGACTGCCTTCGCAATCTGCTTCGCGGCCTTGTCCTCTTCTTTGCAGAGCACGTCGTAATTCACGCCCATGGTGTTGAGGATGCCGGTCGTCACCTTGCCCTGCTTTACGTGCTGGGGTTCGTCGTGCACGCCGGGGCGTCCACGCCAGCCAATGAGGAGTAGTACGGGGATGTTATAGACTTCCTTGTCCGTCAGCGAGGCGAGCGGGTTGATGATGTTCCCTTCGCCGGAATTCTGCATATAGACAACGCCTATCTTTCCTGTAGCGAGGTGGTATCCCGCGGCAAGGCCTACGGCGGCACCTTCGTTTGCGGCAATCACGTTATGTTTTGCATCCTTGTTGTCGGCGATGTAGGCGCAGATATTCTTAAGCAGAGAATCGGGGACTCCGGCAAAAAAGTCGATGCCGTAAGAGCCGAGCGTGTCAATAAAAAACTTCGGGCTAATCATAATAGAATACCGTTAATTCTTCTTAGTGCCGGGGATGAGGTTCAAAATTTCCTTGATGGGCATGCAGTAGTCGTTCGAGGCTTCGAGGCTACGGCTGTGCGTCAGGATGGACTCCGCGCATTTGACCATGGCCGGGTATGCGGACCTCAGCATGTGGTTTGCATAGATGACCACGTTGATGCCCCAGGTTGCGAGTTCTTCTTCGGTAAACTGGTTGTAGGTCGTGGGCACGGCGACAATCGGTGTATGTGCATCTTTCTCGCGGAAGCGCTTGCAGAATTCCTTGATGTCTTCGCCGCTCTTGTCCTTGGAATGGATCATGATGCCGTCGGTACCTGCAGCCACGTAGGCATGGCAGCGTTCCAATGCGTCATCGACGGACTTGCCTGCAATGAGCGATTCGCAGCGGGAAATCACCATGAAGTCGTTCGTAATCTGAGCGTCCTTGCCCGCACGAATCTTGGTACAGAAACCTTCGATGGTGTCCTGTAGCTGGATGGCGTCGGTACCAAACAGGGAGTTCTGCTTGAGGCCAACCTTGTCCTCAATGATAACTGCGGAGATGCCGAGGCGTTCGAGAGTGCGCACCGTGAAGCCGAAATGTTCCACCTTTCCGCCGGTGTCGCCGTCGAAAATGACCGGCTTGGTCGTGACTTCTAGCGTATCGTTCAGGTCGTGCAGACGGGTCGTGAGATCGACGGCCTCGATGTCCGGTTTACCTTTGCTTGTGGAATCGGTCAAGGAAGAAGACCACATGCCGTCGAACTCGCGGACGCATCCGTCAATTTCGACACTTGTGTGTTCGGCAATAAGGCCGGTAAGTCCGTTATGCGATTCTAAGATGCGGACAATCGGTTTGGCCGCAATCAGGCGGCGCAGCGCTGAAAGTCTCGCCTGCGGCGTGGTGCCGAGACTGTCCATTTCTTTTTTGAGTCCAGCGGAGGTGATGCCTTTGGTGTATGGGATTTCAATGACCTTTCCGCCTTGCGCTTCCATTACTTTGAAAACTTCGTCGCGGATATACTTGTCCGGGCCGTAAAGCCAGTCATCGCCGTGGATGATATAGTCGGGTTTGTAGCGTTTCAGGTTTTCGACGTAGCTCCATTCATCTTGCGGAACAATCTTGGATACGCCCCTGATGTTTTCGATGACGTTCTTGCGTTGTTCGTAATTTAAATACGGGAGGCGCTTGTGAGTTGCAATTGCTTTGTCCGTAAAGAGTCCAATCATCACTTCGCCGTATTTTGCGCCCTCGTTGATGATGTTGATGAGGCCCGGATGCATGATGTCACCAATCATTCCTAGATAAACAGTTTTTGCCATATTATATACCGCTCTTAATTTAATTACAGAATAAAAATAGCATTTTTTACTTATTCCTTGTTCTAAAAACCTAGCCTCTAACACATAAGTTTACTATATTTACCTTGCAAAAGAGGTACTATATGAAACTTTTGCCAGAAGCTTTGACGTTTGATGACGTCCTACTCGTTCCTGCTGAATCTTCTGTTTTGCCGTCCCAGACGGACGTGAGCACTCAGCTAGCTCCGAATATCAAGCTCAACATTCCTATCATCAGTGCCGCTATGGATACCGTTACGACGGCTCCGCTTGCGATTTCCTTGGCTTTGCAGGGTGGTCTCGGCATTATCCATAAGAACATGTCTATTGAAGACCAGGCCGAAGAAGTCCGCAAGGTCAAGCGTTGGCAGTCCGGTATCGTCACCAATCCGGTGACGCTCGATGCTGACCAGCCGGTCTCTGCTGCTTTTGAACTCCGTGCTCGCAACAAAGTAAGCGGTTTCCCGATTTTGTCGAAGGGCAAGGTTGTGGGTATGCTCACGAGCCGTGACCTCCGCACGGTGAGCGATATGAACGTGAAGATTAGCTCCGTGATGACGAAAGATCCGGTGACGGCAAGCCCGAAGGTGAGCCTTGCGAAGGCGAAGGAAATCCTCGCCGAAAAGCGTATTGAAAAGCTCCCGTTGGTCGATGCATCTGGTGCATTGAAGGGTCTCATCACGATGACGGACATCTTGAAGCGCGAAAACAACCCGAACGCGAGCCTCGACAAGAACGGCCAGTTGCTCGTGGGTGCTGCTGTGAGCACTTCTGCAAATACGATGGATCGTGTGGCAGCCCTCGTGGAAGCTGGCGTTGATTTGCTCATTATCGATACGGCTCACGGCCACCACATTGGCGTTCGCAACATGGTCAAAACGGTTCGCAAGAAATATCCGAAGCTCACGATTTGTGCCGGTAACGTTTGCACTCCGGAAGCGGTGGAAGAACTCGCCAAGTGCGGTGCCAACATCGTCAAGGTGGGTATCGGTCCGGGTTCCATTTGCACCACGCGTATCGTGGCCGGTGTCGGTTATCCGCAGTTCTCCGCTGTCGTGGAATGCGGCAAGATGGCTCGCAAGGTCGGCGTGAAGATTATCGCTGACGGTGGCCTCAAGTTCTCTGGCGACATTGTGAAGGCGCTCGCTGCTGGTGGTCACGCCGTGATGGTGGGTTCGCTGTTTGCCGGTACTGAAGAAGCTCCGGGCGAAGTGATTCTCGCTGATGGCCGTAGCTACAAGAGCTACCGCGGCATGGGCTCTCTCGGCGCTATGCAGGCTGGTTCTGCAGACCGTTACTTCCAGGGTGGCGTTCAGGAACCGCGCAAGTTTGTTCCGGAAGGCATCGAAGGCCGCGTTCCGTACAAGGGACCGCTCCGCGACACCGTGTATCAGCTCATTGGCGGAATCCACTCTGCTATGGGTTATGCCGGTGCTGCAAACCTCGAAGAACTTTACAAGAAATCAACGTTTGTGCGTATTACGGGCGCAGGCCTCCGCGAATCTCACCCGCATGATGTGACCATCACGAAGGAAGCTCCGAACTACCGTACTGGTGACTAGTAGTAGGCTGTTCACGGAGCTGGCCCCGGAACACTTCGGCAAGCTCACCAACCTAAATCCGGGGTGACAGACCTTAATAGAAAATCTTCAATCCGTTGCATGTACGTTGCAGCGGATTTTTTATATTTAGAATAACTTTTTTGGAGGTTGTTATGAAACTTGGTATAAAGTTTATTCTATTTGCTGTAGTGCTCTTGCTTGTGGGCTGCTCCAGTACGCAGAAACAGTTTAAGGATGCTTCGTGGACGCAAAAGCCTGCGAATATGAAGACTGTGTTTACTCAGCCTGTCTTTGTTCCTGATTCCACTCTTAGCTTTTGGAAAGGTGAATATGTAAAGGATTCACTTCCTGATGAGATGAAGCCGATTTCGGATTGGTTTGCGAAAAATTTGGACAATACGTTCAAGTTTAATTTGAGTACCCATTATAGCATTGCTGAAGTGGCTAAGGATCAGGTGTCTAGTTTCTCTGTAAAACTGGACGGGGAAGATGTTTCGCTCCCGAAATTGGAATCGATGTCAGATAGTTTTGAAGTGTATTTGGTTATCGACGATATTAGCATGGGAAAGAATGCAAGTAGTTCTGGGATGAATGCTGGTATGATGGGGCCTGGAATGGGAGTTGGGATGGGCTCTGGTATGGGCACCGGCATGGGGGTTGGTATGGGGTTCGGAACCATGGGTTCTAGTGGTGAGAATGTTAAAATTACCGCTCGTTATGCTTTCTTTGATGTGAAAACGCGAAAGCTCTTGAATTTTGGTTCCGTTGAAAAAAGCCACTTTGCAGAGAAGAAAGCTATAGAACACGATTGGGTTGATGCGCTGCGTGATTTAGCGTTAGAAATAATTGGTCAAACTCCGGTGGGCCAGAATTAATGATGTGACTCAGCATGAACGGGCATGCGAAAATTCTCCGAGTAAAATAATTTCTCTGCGGAGCTTGATGCCGAATTTTTCGGCAACGACTTTTTGGATGTGTTCGCTGAGTTCTTTTATGTCCGTAGCTGTGGCGTGGTCTGCGTTTACGATAAAGTTTGCGTGGACACGGCTCACTTCGGCACCGCCAATGCGGAATCCTTTTAAGCCTGCTTGCTCGATGTAATAGCCGGGGGCGATTTGCGTGGGCGTTGCTGTAGAACCCGCATCGAGACGCTTGAATGTGCTTCCGGCGTTTGGCATGGAGAGAGGCTGCGAATTGCGGCGCTTTGTCATGCATTCCTGCATCTCGTTTTCTAGGTCTTTGGCTGTTTTGCCAAGGCTTGTGGCTGGGGTGAGTTGGAATGTGGCGGAAAGTATGATTTCTGCACTTTCGCTGGAGGCTGCTAGTTCCTGAAAAATGCTGTGGCGGTAGCCGAATGCACATTCTGTGGCGGTTCGTGCATGGATGTTGCCTTCGCTGTCAATTGTTTCGACTTCGATGCAAGTTTGTGAAATATCTTGTCCGTAAGCGCCTGCGTTCATGTAAATTGCGCCGCCGAGGCTTCCGGGGATTCCTGCAAGTTTATGAATGCCTGCAAGTGATTCGTTGATGGAATAACGGGCGAGGCGGGCAAGCGGAGTGGCGCCTTTTGCACAAATTTTCCCATTGCCGAGGTTTGTGATTTCCGAGAAAAACTTACCGAGCTGGATGATGACTCCGTTGAATCCGTTATCGGAGACGAGCAAGTTTGTGCCTTTGCCGAGAATGAATGTCGGTAGCGCATTAGCCTTGGCGAATAGAACAGCTTCTTTGATGTCGTTTACGGATTCCGCTTTGATGAAATATTTTGCAGGACCGCCTATTTTAAAGGACGTGTGCTTGCTCATCGGTACATTTTCTTGAATAATCATGGCGAAAATATATATATTCTTTTTGCAATGACAGAAGAGGAACTGAAACAATTTAAGGCTGTGTTATCCATTACTGCTGTGGCGACTGCCCTTGGCGTACATGTTGTGCATGGTCGTTGCCGTTGTTTTTTCCCGACGCGCCATTCTCATGGCGATCGAACGCCATCTGTTTCTTTTTCCGAAGAACGTGGCACGTTCCGCTGCTGGGTCTGCGATGATGTCCGTGGCGATGTGATATCACTTGTTCAGATTGTAAAAAATTGCTCGTTTTTGGAGGCTTTGAATTGGCTCAAGGAAACGTATGGCTTTTTGGTACCGGGTGCAAAGTCCCCGGTGCAAAATCGCGTGGCAACGATGAATCCTGTTTCTGCAACAGCGCTACCGAAAGGTACTCCTGCTCCGAGCGAGTCGATTGCACAAAATGCCGCACTTGTTACAAAAGCTGCTGTTCGCGATGCATCTCTTGAATATAGCTCTCCTGAACCCGCTAAAGAGCTGGTGAGCGAAGATGAACGCAAAAAAATTATCCTTTCGTTTTTGAAAATGCTGAGTCCTGTGGATAAGACTCCTGCGGCGGCTTATCTTGCTCGTCGTCGCATTTACAAGCCCGTTTGGGACAAAATGCTTTTGCGCACGATTACGGATTATGGAACTTTGAACAATAAGCTTAAAGAAACGTATGACTTGGAAGTCTTGAAGTACGTGGGGCTTTTCAGCGAAAAAGGAAATTTGAGGTATTACAAGCATCCGTTATTTTTTCCGTACTTAGATACGAAACGTCGTTCTTCTTATTTTCAAGCTCGTGCGATAGATAGTTCTGTTGTGCCGAAAGAACTGAATTTACGCGGAACGGTGCCGTTCCCGTATAACATATCTGCTTTAGATGGAAGGCCGGGGTGGGTTTATTTATGCGAAGGTGTGGTCGATACACTTACGTTTTTAGGGCAAAGTATTGCGGCTATAGGGATTCCTGGCGTTCGCTCTTTCAAGACGGAATGGCTGCCGCTTTTCAAGAATAAAAGTGTTGTACTTTGTCTGGATAAGGATGAGGCGGGCCGCAGCGGTACAGAATATTTGCAGTCTGTTTTTGCTCAAGCGGGAATTCGCACAGTCGTGCTCGGCGATGGTGTCGATCAATTTGGGCAAATGACGATGAAAGAAGGCGATGACATCAATTCTTGGTTCGGCGGGAAAAAGTGAGTTAGGGGTAGTAGGCAGTGGTTAGTGGTTGGTGGTTAGGAATCGTCATCCTCGAAGCGAAGCTATAGGAACCATGCAGTCATGGATTCAGACATCGTCATTCCGGCCACCGAGCCGGAATCTCTCGCGTCATCCTGGAGGTCCGTAGGACAGATAGGATCCATTAAATTCCCATCACTCGATTGATTTCATCTGGATGGGTGATGCCGGATTCTACGAGTTTTTGTGCGCTTTCTTGCATGGTGGCGTCGGCGTAAGTGCCGTTGGGTAAAAGCAATTCGCAGACAACGGTTCTGCCGCTGTACTTCTGCGCATTTGTTGTGTTGTTCGAGGTGTCGTTGTCCTTGCTTTTTACTGTTCTTCGCACGAGTCGTTGGGCGAAAACGCCAAGCATTGCTTCATCCAAAGCGTTTTTTTGCACACCGAGGTCTAGCAAGCGGGCGGCGGCTCCTTTGGCGCTGTTCGTGTGCAGCGTGCTCAAAACGAGGTGTCCGGTTTGTGCGGCGCGGAGTGCTATTTGCGCGGTTTCGCTGTCGCGGATTTCGCCGACGAGAATCACGTCCGGGTCTTGACGCAATATAGAACGCAAGGCGACTGCAAATGTGAATCCGCATTTTTCGTTCACGGAAACTTGGTTGGCTCCGAAAAGTTCGTATTCTACGGGATCTTCGATGGTGGTGACGTTGATTTTTCTCTGGATGATTTCGCGGAGGCCGGCGTAAAGCGTTGTCGTCTTGCCGCTACCGGTGGGGCCTGTGACGAGGAACAGACCTTGCGGTGCGCTGAAAATGCGGCGGAGCGCCTGGAGCGTTTTGTCGCTGAAGTCGAGGCTTGCGAGCGTTTGTGCGGAATCGGTTGCACTGAGCAATCGCAGTACGCATTTTTCGCCATTGCTTATGGGAATTGTGCTCAGTCGTACGTTAATTTTTTGCTGAAAATTATCGAAAGCAAAACTTCCGTCGTGGGGGAGGCGGCGTTCCGTGATATCAACGCTCGCCATGACTTTCAGGCGTATCAGTACGGGTTCGGCAAGCCATTGCGGAAAGTTGCGGTATTCCGTCAAAAGTCCGTCGATGCGCAGTCGCACGCGGAGCGAGTCTGCCATCGGTTCGAGGTGGATGTCGGTTGCTTTTTTCTGGAGAGCTTTTACGATTAAACTATCGACGAGGTTTATAATGGGTTCCGATTCCCAAGATGAATTTCTTGATGCATCCAAATGCTTGATGTGCTTGAGCAAATCTTCGTCATCGAAAGTTTCTACGTGGCTGTGCATCATCCTGATTTCGGCGGGGGAGTGCTGTTCGGGAACAATTCGTTGCTGCGTGATAAACCGGATTTTTTCAAGGAGAAATTCATCTGCTGCATTTGAAACTGCGACTTTCATGGGCGCAGTGCTTTTCTCGCTGCATTCATGGTTCTCTCCACAATCGTTATTGCTGCGGTTCTCGTTATCCGATATGACTGCAATCCCGTTTTTCTGGCACCATTTCTTTGACAAGTTCTTTGTGTTCATCCCCGTAAAATACAAAGAAAATTTTCAATAAATCAATTTATTGCAAATTTGGCAAACAACCGTTTGCAAAAGTGTGGACACTATCATTCCTTGTTGGTTGTTGCATTTCCCATAGAGTGGCAGATTGTTTAACATTGTCATTCTGGAGGCCGCAGGCCGATAGAATCCATTGCTTTTAGAGAATGCCTTTTATATATTCCTTGTCAATAAATGAGGGGCTATATGCAAAAGAATGGATTTACGTATATTCTGTTCAATAAAAAAAATGGAACTTTGTATGTTGGTGTTACCAGCGATTTAAAAGGACGAGTTCTTCAACATAAAGAAAAGTCTTTTGATGGGTTTACGAAAAAATATGGAATTGATAAACTGGGGTATTTTGAAGAGCATACGGATATGCGGCATGCTATAGAACGTGAAAAGTCAATGAAAAATTTGTTAAGGGCAAAAAAGATTGAACTGATTCAGTCGATGAATCCTGCATGGGAAGACTTATTCTATAAACTATAATGGACCCTATCGCGTTGCTCCAGGGTGACATGATTGTTTAGCGCTGTCATTCTGGAGGCCACAGGCCGATAGAATCCATAAAACCATAATGGACCCTATCGGTCATTACATTCCCTCCAGGGTGACAGAATTGCGTTGCTGTCTTTACATTCCCTCCAGGGTGACAGGATTGCTTTGCTGTCGTTGCACACTTTCCAGGGAACAGGATTGTGCTTAGCATACAAAAAAAGTCCCCCGGATGGGGGACCTTGTGGAGCGTTCTAATAAACTTATTACGCCTTTCGCATCAGTTTCTTCTGGATGTTGCTTGCTCCGCTTTTGGCCTTGCTGAAGAGGGCGTTCGGGAGCCAGAAGAATGTCGGCACAAGGAACATGGTAAGCACTGCGGACACAATCAAGCCACCCACAGAAGCGATACCCATCGGCTGCGTCATGGCGGCGACGTTACCACCGAGAGCGAATGCGAGCGGGAGCTGTGCAATCACGGAGGCAAGCGTTGCAAGCATAATCGGCTGGAACTTGGCTTTTGCGGCCGTAAGCACTGCCGAGCGGCGGCCCATGCTCCCACTACGCAACAGGCGGTTTGCTTCGTCGAGCAAAAGAATTGCGTTGTTCACCACCACACCAATCAACATCACGATAGCCATGAGGGCAATCATGGAGAGCGCCTTGCCGGTAAAGATAAGGGCGAGGAGCACACCGATAGCACCCATCGGGATGGTCGTCATGATGATAAACGGCTGTGCAAAGCTTTCGAGGAGTGCAATCAGCAAGATGTAGGTGAGGAGGATTGCCATCACGATTGCCGTCATGAATTCCTTCTGCATGTCGTTCTGCATGTCGGCGTTACCACCGAAGCTGAACGTGATGCCTTCCGGGAGTTCGTCCTTCATGCTTGCGGTAAGTTCGCCAAGCTTGCCCATGATTTCACCGGTCGTGTGGCCCGGGAGCAAGTTCATCGAAACGTCAACACGTCTCATCTTGCGCTTACGGTCAATACGTGTCGGACCAGCACCATCTTCGATGTGGAAGAGTTCGCTAGCACTTACGTAGCCCTTCGGAGTCTTGACAGGCAAGTCTTCGATGTCGGCATGGCTCTGTCTATCCTTTTCCATCAAGCGCACATAAACATCGTATTCTTCACCGTCTTCGGTGTACTGGCCTGCTTCGAAACCGTTCACTGCGATGTAGTTGTAGTTTGCGACGGTTTCTAGCGTTACACCGTAGTCGGCAAGTGCTGCACGGTTCGGAATCAAGCGGATTTCTGGCTTACCGGCTTCGTAACTTGTCTTGATATCCACGATACCGTCAATCTTTTCCTTGACGCGGTCAAGGACGATTTGAGAAGCCTTAATTACGGAGTCTGCATGGAGACCGCTCACTTCGAGCACCACGTCACCGGCGGCGTTGTTCTGCATTTCAGAGGCTGATGTCGATTTCACGGAAATGTAGGCATCAGGAATGTTGGCGAGGTACGGGCGGATGGAATCGACGATTTCGTCGGTGCTGCGATGTCTGCCCTTCCAGTCCTTCATTTTTTTCTTTTCCCAGTCCTTCAAGAGCCTTACGCGCATGGTGGCCTGGTTTACGGTCGTAAAGCCGTT
>JAEEGJ010025488.1_pt1 | contig 12109 bp, 8 predicted proteins | sample 8958761 | NCBI WGS metagenome assembly JAEEGJ01 (sample SAMN16246546, study PRJNA631951) | gut metagenome | biome: gut microbiome; feature: rumen; material: RS-attached | host: Bos | place: Iran: Karaj | collected 2018-10 | reverse complement strand
AATGTGCTTACGAATGGATTTGTCAATATCCCGGAAAGCCAGAATGAAATTATCCGTTTCACCCGGTTGTCCTGCAAGCGCGAAAGCCATCTGATGATAGGACATATTTCCGTCATCAGCCAGGCGCATATAATCAAGCGTAAACAGATCTCCGTCTTTAATACGTGAAAACACGACATCTAATTTCGTATCTCTTTGGATACTCTCTATGCTGTTTACCACACATCGGTCTACGTATTCCTCAATAAAACGGTCATAATTGTCAAATCGGAATCCCAGTTCCACAGCATAACGATTCGTGTTTTCGCCTGTTGAACGGTACAGATACATCTTCTTTGTATTGGCGTTAATGACCCAGATTGTATGATATTCTTTTCCGATTCCTGTAATGATACCCGTCAGACGTCGGATGCGCGCGTTAAAATCATCTACCAAACTGCGCTGGTCTTCAGGATAGTTCGACGGATCGATCAATTCATTCTCTTTGATAACTAAATCTGATTGCATATTTTCCTCCTGCAAGCATACAACCGTCAGTATACAATAAGAATTATATCAGAAACTCGTTTTTCATTCTATTACTACTCTTTTTCTTATCCTTTGCGCGATACCCCACCGTACTGCTAAAAAACTTTCATGCTGTCCGGCCGAGCATTGCCTATTATCAGAAGGCCGTATTTCCGGGCAAGATCCACAGCCTCCGCCGTTGGTACGGATTTTGACGCCAGGAGCGGTATCCCGGCAGCAATCGGTTTTTCAACCATATCAACAGGTACCCTGCCCGATGTATATAGGATGCATTCCGAAAGCGGGATACCTGAACTCAATCCGTAGCCAACAGCCTTATCCACTGCATTATGTCTTCCGATATCTTCGCAGATAAAAAGTATTTCCCCTCTCCGCGCAAGGATGCACGAATGCGTACATGCTGTCATATCATGAAGCGCTGTTCCCTGTTCGAACCGCTCCGCCATTGATAATATCCATTCGGGCTTATAATCAGGCTTAGGAAGCTCTATGAACGGTCTGCGCTCTTTAACCGGGTTCTTGATATCATTGTTCAATGAAACTCTGGCTTCCGTTTTATCTTTGCCAAACAGTATCTTATTTACGTCTTCCGCGCTTTCTATGAATCCGTCTGTCAGAAGTCTGCCCATTACAAGTTCGTTCAGATACTGATCGGTACATATCAGTCTCATAACATACTGTTCATTGACAACTACACCGAGTTCATGCTCGCAAAGAAGAACGGCCTCGGTTTCGGTTCGGCCCCTGTCTGCTGTGATAAGCGTTACTTCATCCCGGCGATACAAATCCGAATTAACCAAGTATTTTTCCAACCCTTTCTGCTTTTGCAGCAAGATCATTTATGACCTCTCCTGCTATGATGAGTCCTGCAACAGACGGAACAAATGCTGTAGATCCCGGGATATCTCTGCTTTCTGTAGGACGTATAGGTTCCTCTTTGGAATAAACAACCGTCAGAGATTCGATTCCACGTTTCCTGCATTCCCTCCTCATTACTTTTGCCAAAGGACATATGGAAGTCTCATAAATATCTGCGACTTCAAATGCCGCAGGATTAACTTTATTGCCGGCACCCATGGATGAAATGACCGGAACACCGGATTTCTTTGCTTTCTCAATGATAGTAAGCTTCCCGGTCACGGTATCGATAGCATCCACTAAGTAGTCGTATTCGCCAAAATCAAACTGATCCTGTGTATCCGGCAGGAAGAAGGTCTTATAAGTTCTAACCCGGCAGTCCGGATTGATCTCGCAAATCCGTTCCCTTGCAACATCCACTTTGTACATTCCGACAGTCTTGGCGGTCGCCAGGATCTGCCGATTTATATTGCTGAGACATACTTTGTCGTGATCGATCAGATCAAGTGCCCCGATCCCGGAACGTGCAAGAGCCTCTACCACATAGCCGCCTACACCTCCAATCCCAAACACCGCGATACGGCAGGAGGCAAAATAATTCATTGCTTCCTCGCCGTAAAGCAGTTGTGTTCTTGAAAACTGATCAAGCATATATTGGCTCCCTGTTTGTGTTATTCCTGTCCTGTTTTCAGTGTTTCATTCATACTGCCAAGCCGATATCCCAGCATATCAAGAGTCACGTACATAAAGCCTATTTCTTTAAAGCGTTTATAAACTCTTTCTCGGATTTTTTTTGCGGCAAGACGTTCTATATCTTTTGCGGGGACTTCTATCCTTGCAATGTTCCCATGCATACGAACCCGTTCTTCCAAAAAACCGTTTTCTATCAAAAACTGCTCCGCCTGATCAATCATTCTAAGCTTTTCTTCAGTAATCTCTTCACCATAAACAAATCTTGATGCAAGACATGCATAGGCCGGCTTACTCCATGTGGGTAAACCTAACGCTTTTGAAATCATACGAATATCAGCCTTTGTCAGCTCGGCTTCTCGTAACGGACTTTTTACCGAAAGCTCAGCAACTGCCCGGAGTCCCGGTCTATAGTCACCTATATCATCCATGTTTGACCCTTCGGCCATATAAGCTATTCCGTTTTCGTCCGCAATCTTTTTAATTTCCGTAAAAATGCCGTGTTTACAAAAATAACATCTATCCGGACCATTGATCCGATATTCCTCTTCCTTTAAGGGGTCTACTGTACAGATAATATGTCGTATTCCACGCTCAGCGCAAAAGGCTTTTGCTTCTTTCAGCTCTCTTTCAGGTACTGATGCATCTGATCCTGTAACAGCAATCACCTTGTCTCCCAAAACTTCATGGGCAACAAAAAGCAGCAAAGCAGAATCTACACCACCGGAAAAACCAATTGCCAAAGAGCCCAGTCCCCTGATATAGTCCTTTAATCTGTCAAGTTTATCCTGTTGAGCTGTTGTCAAAGCTTCCATTCTCTCCTTTGATCGTCAAATTCTGTACTCGTAAAGCTCATAATCTGTCCAGCCGGTATCCTCGTAAAACATCTTTTTCGACCGAGGCAAATTCCATATTTATCCTTTCCGGGGTTGTCAGCGTGACCTGAGCTGTTTCAAAATGGCATCCGGGGTGGGCGGACATCCCATAACGCAAATATCCGCATTTTTGCAGCATCTCCCTATCCCGATACCGTCAGGCTTCCTGTCTCTGAATCCCTGTCCGATACATATCCTGTCCTTTATCGGGGCGCCTTCCTTGTCCGCAATATAGAGTGCTCTTACTAGTGCTGCGTAACAAGCCGAACATGCGCTGTCAGCATTTACGTTTTGAACAAGTTTTTTAACTATTCCCGATGCCGGCGGATATTCCCGGGAATCATCGGGGCGATTGAGTCTTACGATATCCTCGGGATTTACCGTCGAGTTACCGGCTCCCCACTTTTCGGCAAGTCCGATATACGGCACGCTTTCGACATCGATACCCATAAGCCGGCATCCGTATGCATCCATCTGAACCGCATCGGATCCCAACATCATCCTGTTTGTATGAACAGGGTTTCCGCCCTCTTCAAAATAAAGGTCACCGCAAATACTGTCTACGATGACAAGATCCGGTATAAGAGCCGAGGCAAGTGCCGCGATAGGTTTAAACAGACCTTCCGCATGAAACTGTCTCTTTTCGTTATCGGGAATACAACCTTTCAGATTCTTCAGAGCGCAGGTTATCCTCGTCTGACAGTGTCCTTTAAGAACCGGAAGATCTATAAGGTAATCCGCATCGAGTGCCCTTGCGGAAATGTCCATGGGACGAAGCGGAGTATCCACCCTTTTCGTTTTATCCTTTTTCAGGTCGTAAAACGGTACATTATACTTCCGGCAAACCTCGTCGTAGCCGCATACTTTTACGGACTCCTGTGTGTTGCCTCCGATCCATGAACTCTCGATAACGGATATGTCGGAAAAGCCGGCTTCCTGCAAGTATTCGATGCATCCCGACAAGACACCGGCATGCGTGGTTGCACCCGTCTCCGCTGTTCCGGCGCATACAAGGTTCGGCTTAAGAGCAATGCCGGCACCCCTCGGTACCGAATCCGATACATTCGCCGCCCTCATCAGCTCTTTCGTCATTATGTGTGCATCTTTTCCGTATATTTCATAAATCATAATAAGATCACTTTACAAGCGGAAGTTTTACATCAATCGATGAATTATCGATAACGTATGAATACGTATATTTCTCGAGACGCTCCGGAAGAGACATTCCCATCTTGAATCCCTCGTCAAGAAACGCCCTGGACGGATCCCATGTCATGAGCAGAAGCTTCAGTTTATGTCCTTTCTCAACCGTATATACCGTCGGGATCATATAGAAGGTGTAATCGTAAAACTTACCCTCTTCAATTTGCTCACCCCTTGTATATTCGGACGAATCCGGTCCGCATCCGGGATTGCACAGATCCGTCCAGCCCGTCGAAAAGCATTTAGCATCTGTGGAACTCGGGACATATTCCAGCAAATTCCTTTTACCGAGGCCGCCGCCCATATCGTACTCCCGAACTGTTCTGACAGGAACACAGTCTCCCAGCCGTTCCTTGAACATGTATGCCTTGAACGTACCGTCTTCTTTTGTGTCAATAAGGGCAGCGGTGATCATTTGTCCGTCCAGCTCGTTATTCCCTGTCGACAGTCTGACCGAAATCTCGGGAACTCCGGAGATTGTCTGTCCTTCGGGAATATCAATATCAAAAACGGCAGCGTTTTTCGGGCTCATTCCCAAATATATCTCTTCCAGTTCCTCAAGTTTCAGAACCCCCTCATCATTCACGGTGAATGTACTTGCGTATTCCGCCATACCAACACTTGTCACTTCGGTGACATCCGCCTTGCTTTCACCAAGAGCATTTACATGCACATACTCGCCGAACGAATCATATTCCTTAAAAGTGCCGTCAACATTGCTCTGTACGGTTAATTCAGCCATGTCTTCAATGTTGTTGTCAACATCATACAGATAGTGAGCAAGCCATTTGTTCTGAATATCGTGCCACAGGACATCGTTTATCATATGATCGAACAATATATTATGCCCATCCTGATGCAGCACCAGCTTAACAGGTTTGCCCGCCTTCCTGAATGCATTGTACATAAGGTTCGCCTGTCTGGTCGTAACGTTAAAATCATTCAATCCCTGTACGATAAGCGCCGAGCAATTAATATTCTCATAATCATCCGAATAATCCGTCTCGGCCCATACGGGAGCATAATCCCCGTTTGTTGCACTCTCGTCTTTTGCGATCTGCCACAGCCACGAACGATATCCGTCATCCAGTACGGTCCACCCATTATCCAGAAATACTCCGCCACAATTAAATGCCGACAGATAATCTCTGTAATCGACATCAAATATTATAGGTACTCCCTGGGAGTTCGTGTAATCATACCATGACGCTATTCCCGCGCAGGGGATTATCGTCTTCAGTCCCTTTACACCTGTTGTGGCAACTTCGAAGGGAAGTGTTCCTCCGTATGAGATTCCCGTCATTGCGACGTTCCCGTTTGACCAGTCAGCCTTGATCTCAATATTATTTGTCCTGTCCGTATAAGCGATCCGGTCCCCGGTAAGCCATTCAACAACGCATTTGTGACAGTCTCTTTCAAGATCGGTCCCGCACAGTTCATAACCTTCGGACCCGTATGTCCCTATACCCGATGCCTCTACTATTGCATAGCCTCTTACAAGATAATAATCATACAGGGTCCTGTATTCATATCCCACCTGCTCAGAGTTAGGCACATAATAGAGCCATTCTTTTTTGGGATCGGCTTTGGCTGCCGCCTCAAGCGTACTCATCGCGCTCTCCGGTTTTCTTTTTTCGCAATCCTTGTAAAGAAGATCGTAGTCAAATTCCTCTTCAAGATAATAATGTTTGCAACCGTTCTCGTTTTCCGTGACAATGCCCGCATTATAAGGTGTCGGATCATATATCGATGCCGCTTTGTATTTTCCGGAAACCGCACCTCTCGGAACCTGGACAAATACCTTTACAAGGTCTGCCATACCGTCATTGTCCGTATCGTGGTCGGTTTCGACATACACGCAGTATCTTATGATATCGCTGTCTTCGCCTGTACAATTCGGATCATCCGCCGATATATAATTGAGCATCGGTTGAAGCATTCCGTCTTCAACACGTAAATTTCCGTCGTAACCCTGATCATCAACGAGGGGGGGCTTCTCATTTACGGTAACGGCAGCACTGCCGCATCCTGCGAGCAGAAGCATTGAAGTCATAACCGCTATAAGTTTTCTGAACATAGCTCACACCTCCTGTTTTGAATCCTTTACCCATCCTTTTTTGACAGCGTTATCCAGATTATCGGATATCCATTCGTACACTTCCGGCATGAACTCTTTGATGATACCCATTCTCTTTTCCACTGCGGCTCTATCCGTTGCACCTTCAACCCATGTATGTCCGTCGGTCAAAGTGTTATGCAGAAAAGGCTGAAGCCGATCCATGCATGCGGCGTATTTCGCATCCGGCGTTTCCATCGCATCAAACTCTTCCCACAGATCACGGATCATTTTCCCCTGTTCTTCGGGCAGTTGCCCGAAAAGCCTGTCTGCCGCCTCGGCTTCGCGCGCCTGCTTGTCTTCATTCCCTTTTACATCATAAGCAAAAGTATCTCCCGCGTAGATCTCAACAAGATCATGCACAACACACATTTGACCCGCACGGGATACGTTTACTTTCTCAACGGCATACTCTTCAAACAGAAGCGTCATAACCGCTATATGCCAGGAATGCTCGGCATCGTTTTCTCTCCGGCTTCGATCAAGAAGAAGCGTCCTTCGAAGGACCCCGGTCATCTTATCGATCTCCGCAGTAAACTTCAGCTGTTGATCCAGCCGACCCTTTCCGCTTGATACAAAATCATCCACCGCCTGAGTCATATTCTGTTCCTTTCTGCAGGATGCTGTAAACTTTCCTGTCTTAATCTGATCCATATCGGGCATCTCCTTTCACGCCCCATAATAGTCAATGACGGCAGATCAAACACGGACCCGTGGTTGAGCCGGCCGATTCTACCGTGGGTTGAGTGGCTTATATTACGCTTATGAAGCCGGTATGATCTTCTCTCCCGGAAGGAATCTGACCAGAGCCTCCTCAAGCGTCCTTCCCGATATCGGCTTGACAAGCCGTCCGTCAAATCCGGCTTCGGTGTATATATCCTGATCGCGCCCGTCCGCGTTTGCGGTAAGGACAAGCACGGGAACATCCTTACACATGCCTTCTGCCTGACTGCGAATATGCGCCAGACACTCCACTCCGTCCATCTCGGGCATGAGATGATCCATCAGGATGACGTCGTATTTCTTTTTCAACGTAAGCTCAAGCGCTTCTTTTCCGCTTGTGGCCGTATCTATCCTTATCTTTGTCTCACGCAGGAGCTTCTTCTCCACGGTGAGGTTCATCTTGATGTCATCGACGATCAGTATATCCGCCTCAGGGGCCGTGAACATGCTCCTGTATGAATTGCGCTTGGCCGCCTGATCCATAATATTGATGCTTCCGACCTTCGTTAAGTCCGATACACCCTGCGGAACAGTCACGGTAAATGTCGAACCCTGCCCGTAAACGCTCTCCACGTTTATATTACCGCCCATCAGGTCGACAAGCTGTTTAACGATCGACAGTCCCAAACCGGTTCCTTCGATCCTTCTGTTCTTTTCACGGTCCATTCTTGCGAACGCATCAAACAGAGTTGGTATAACGTTCTCTTTGATACCGATACCCGTATCACTGACCGTTACTATCAGTTTGGTTTGTCCGTCTTCGTCGCGCTCCACACGGGTATAAAGATCCACTCTGCCCGTTTCGGTATACTTAACCGCGTTGTTCACAAGATTGACTATTATCTGCCTGATCCTGATCTCATCCCCGTAAAGACCCGACGGTGTATCCGGATCAAGATGAGCTTCAAACGACAATCCCTTCGCCTTTGCCTGCAGGTTGATCATGTTAACGACCTCGGATATCATCTCGGCGATCCTGTAATTGACCGGAACTATATCCATGCGGCCCGCTTCTATACGGGAAAAATCAAGTATATCATTGATAAGTGCAAGGAGCATTTTGCCCGCACCCTGAATGTTGCCTGCATCACTGAGGATTTCTTCAGAAGCGTCCTCCTGGCGGAGTATGACTTCGTTAAGACCGAGTATTGCATTGATCGGCGTCCTTATCTCGTGACTCATACTCGAAAAGAAACGGTTCTGCGAACGGTTGAGTTCTTCTATCTCCTTCTTCTGCCTGCTGACGCGTTCGTTCTCCCTGCGGAACAACAGTACCTGATAACTGACAAGGGCCGTCATCACAACGCCGACTATAAGAAGCGTAAAAAACGAATCAAAGAACGCTTCTTTTCTCGTAAACTCCGTAACGGTCTCCGGGTAGGCATATCCGATCCCCCAGCATGCGATAACGACAACGAAATTACATCCGAGGAATATTTTCTTCGGTTTACCCGAAAGCGTCATGACGATATAAAGTGTGGAGAATGCAAACCAGACCGGCGTTCCGCCCGATGCTCCGCCGCTGGTAAAGAATGCCGCGGGCAGAAAAACAAATATGAGGAAGAAAGAGATGATGATCATCGCTTTCTTTATCGAATTCGTGAAGATCGCCCACAAAAAGATCGCTGAAAACAGCACAAACTGAATAAGCACCGACAGATTGGCCGATAATGTCTGCCCGAGAAGTATTCCGCTTATCATCGCCAGAAAGAGTCCGACAAGCGCGATAACCGACAGAAGCACGAAAGATTTGCTCTGATAATCCAGTTCCTGATCGGTCAAAAGACTTCTGAGTTTTTTAATCATGACTGTAGATCCTTATATCCGTAAGCGCAACCTGGTCGCCTGAGATAGCTACATAAACTTTGTTCCTGTCATCAAGAACCGTCGTGGTGTTCTCAATGCTTATTCCGAGATTCTCGGTCCGAAGCACGATCCTGTCACCCTTTCTCTCAATATCAACTTCGCATTCCAGACCTTTTTTGTTTATCTCTTTCCACTTATCCCAACCGGGGAAGCTGTCTTTCTTTTCCATGGTGAATTTGTTTTTCGCAAATTCCTTGTCTCCCTGATCCTCTCCGTTGAGCTTTATAATGTTATACTCGCGATAATCCGGACCTTTGATCCGGCCGTCTTCGGAATAGAACAGAACTATATACGGACAATGCCATATAAGGTCGGCTGAAGGAAGACTCATCGTATTGAATTCGATCTTAACTCTCCCCTTGATCTCAATGCTCTCCGTGGCTGCAGACATCCACCTGTCGATCTGAACGTTCTTAACATCCGATTCCAGATGATCTATATAACTGAGAATCTCAGCGATCCTGGGGATATCCTCCGGTCCGACGCTGTCGCCCGTCGTCTCAACGGCGATGTTGCTAAGCCTGCAATTTTCACCGGTCAGTCCGATATACACGGCCATCGAACGGCTCGGAAGAGCAACGATCACCTCTTTTGCGTAATCCGCACTCTTCATTACGAGTTTTAAGTGATCCTCGCAGCGTCCGGCAGTGATCTCATAACGCGTTCCGGCATCCGGACCTTTTTCGGTATCATCTATCTGCTTTTCCTCTATGTTTCTTGCCGCAGTCGCAACGCTGTGCTTATCGAACCAAACCTCACCGTATTCAAGGTAATGATAGCTTTCTATGGATTTCTCATGAGAATGCGTTCTTCCGTCATATGAATCAAACAGAACGACCGACGGGGCCGAAAATCCCTCGTTTTCGATCGTAGGCTCACAGTCAAAGCTTATCCTTATGACATCACTCTCGACCGCTATTCCGCGCGTGATATGCTCTCTGTATTCTTTGCAGGATAATTCGTTCTCCACAGGCGGGATTTTCTCCGAAGGAGTATCGTTGACATCGGCATCTATGATCTTGACCATGATGTCGGCAAAGAACGGATCGTATCTCTCTCCCGAGTATTTGACGAAAGCTTCTCTGGCAACGAACTGAGGGAGCTGTCCTCTGTATCTTTTTCGGGTGATCATGGAAACGTAATCGTCTGCCACCGCGATGATCCTTGCGATCTCGGGGATCTCCTCGCCTTTAAGGCCCTCGGGATATCCGGTACCGTCATACTTCTCGTGACTGTAATGCGCCCCCTGCACCAGATACGGATATTCCGTGATACTCGAGAGTATCTCTTCTCCTATCAGCGGTTTTCTTCGCATAATATCCGTGATGCCTTTAACCGGATCGGTCTCGTTTATTATCTCTTCATCCGGGATACCTATAAGTCCGACATCATGAAGAAGGGCTGCATAGTATACCTTCTCACAGTCTTCGGGACTCTTTCCCGCATGCTCGGCAACAAGCTTTGCATATTTTGCGACCCTTGACGAATTACCCTTCATAAGGTCATCCTTCTTCTCTACCGCGGAAACAAATGCGTTTGCAGTCTGATCGAAGAGTCGGCGCATACGCTCATGTTCACCCTGCATGCTCTCTATCTCGATGCGGTGCGCATGTTCGACCGTATTGTTAATATCGAGATACAGGAAAATATACATGGATACGGAAACCGCAACCATCGACATATTGACTATTGAGATGCCGTACGCGAATATCTGCGTGATACCGCAGATGATCGGAACAAATATATATAACAGAATGGAAATGTAGATGAGTCTGCTGAATACTTTTTTGTTTTTTCTGACGACGACAAACTGAAGGATCGGACACAGTACCGGTATTATATATGCGATGAGGAATCCGCTGCCTCTGTGATACTTGTTTGTCTCGTCAAAATAATAATACAGATCCGTAAACGCCGCGATCACGGCAAGAACCATTCCTGCAACGGACAATATGGCTGTGATCCTCAGAAGGATGGGCACACGCTTCAGCTTCCCCTCGTGTGTCAGCCAGTCGGCCACATAAAGGTTGAGTCCGAGAACCGAACCGGGAGTCAGGAAAAATACGATAAAGTTACTGACCCTGACCATTGTGTATGCGGTGCTGCCCGTTCCTCCGGCATATATGTACGCAGCCCTGTCAAACCACAGCAGGAAAAACGCCATTACCTCCATGAAAACGAGTATGGCTTTTCTGCTCCTTGACATGAATCTCGTATTAGCGAGCAGAAGAATAAGGATGGCGCATCCTCCGCACAGCATAAGCATCAGATTCAGTTGATGTTCCCTGATCAGTTCAAACATACTATCCGTCTCCCTTAGCATTACTATGAAATTATTTTGCCGACCACGCCACGCACTTTACGGTACCGGCCGCGATCGGCAAATAATTACGCAACATCCGCTGCTTCGTGATTACGATTCAAGCATATGCTCAAGCGAATCCTCAACACTTTCAGTGAGCGATTTCATCATATTGACCGAAGATTCCGTCTCGTCCGAAGACGCGACCAGATTCTGTGCACGCATGTTGACGTTCTCGACTATACCCGACAGACGTTGCGATTCGGTTATGAGTCTGTCGATGGTCTCCTTGATCTCGATATTGTTCTTGTTACTGTCATCGGCCGTAGTCTTGGAATTGTCCGCGAGATTCTTGATCTCTTCTGCGACAACCGCGAAACCTCGTCCCGCTTCACCCGCGCGCGCCGCCTCGATGGAAGCGTTCAGTGCAAGGAGGTTTGTCTGGCTCGATATTGCAATTACGTCCGCGTTGTTTGCTCCGAGCTTTTCAAGATTTGATTCAATGTTGCTGATGACGTCATTCAGATTCTTAACAAAGTCCTCAACCTCGATCATCGACTGTGAGATCGCGCTTGTCTGCTGCGCATTGTCCGCACTCGATTTCTTGATCTGCTCGATCGAATCCATCAGTTTGCCGAAGTTCTCTTTGATACCTTCGCTTACCGATACATTCTTCTCGTTCATCTCATCATGAACACGCTGAACCTCCTCGGCAAGCTGCATTGCCTTTTCCTTCTCGGCATCCGCTCTGTCCTTAATGAAATGTACGCAGTTAAGCTGATGGCTGAATCCGTTATATATTGCAATGGCCATTTCACGGCATGTCTCATATCCGCAGCATCCGCAATCTATATGACGTTTCTCGGGATTATCTTTCTCCATCTTATTGAATATCGAATCAAGTTCAATATCCGAAGGAATCTTGTAAGCGCAGTCCTGACTTCTGTC
>JAEEGJ010025486.1_pt1 | contig 12109 bp, 8 predicted proteins | sample 8958761 | NCBI WGS metagenome assembly JAEEGJ01 (sample SAMN16246546, study PRJNA631951) | gut metagenome | biome: gut microbiome; feature: rumen; material: RS-attached | host: Bos | place: Iran: Karaj | collected 2018-10 | reverse complement strand
TCCGCCCTCGCCGCCCTCAAGGACAAGCTCGAGAAGGGTGAGTAATTCCCAGAACAACTTTACGGTCACGATGTTGGGCACCGCATCGGCGATGCCCGTCGTGAACCGGAGTCAAAGCGCCCAGGCATTACAAGTGCATGGGCGCTTGTTCCTTGTGGATGCCGGGGAAGGCGTGCAGTCACAGATGGTGCGGTACCACGTGTCCATGGCCAAACTCGAGGCCGTCTTCATCTCGCATGTCCACGGCGATCACGTCTTCGGCCTGTTCGGCCTGCTGTCCACTTTCGGGATGGGCGGCCGGACGGCGCCCCTGCACGTGTACGGCCCGGGAAACCTCCGCCCGTTCATCAACTTCTTCCTCTCCTACAATGACTGGCTTCCCTATGAGATCGCCTTCCACCAGGTGAACACCCGGTTCCCGGAGGTGGTCATGGAGACCAGATCCCTCGCGGTGACGGCGTTCCCCCTCCTGCACGGGATCGAGACCTGCGGGTATATCTTCCGGGAGAAGGACCCCCTCTGGAATATCCGGAAGGAGTGCATCGGGGAGTATGGCCTCACCCTCACCGAGATCGGGACCCTGAAACGGGGCGAGGATGTGTACCGGGCCGACGGAAGCGTCATCCGCTGCGAGGAAGCGGCCTATAAGCCGTATGTACCCCGGAGTTATGCCTATGTGTCCGACACGGCCGTGTTCCCCGGCGAGCCCGAGGTGCTCAGGGGAGTCTCGGTCCTGTATCACGAGACCACCTTCCTGACCGAACACGAGGACAAGGCGGCCGCCCGCTTCCATTCCACGACGCGGCAGGCGGCGCAGGTCGCCGCCGATTCCGGCGTCTCGAAACTGCTCATCGGACACTATTCTTCCCGCAATACGGACCATCTCCTGTATCAGGCGGAATGCCGGGAAGTCTTCCCCGAAACTTACGCCGCGTCCGACGGCGACGTGTTCGAAATCTGATTTTTTTCCGTATCTTTGAAATCGGTTACATTTCAAAGGTATGAAGAAGGTCCTCCTTGCCATCACCCTTCTCCTGGGACTGTCGGTCTCCGCGCAGCGGGAGGCCGGGACGCCCCAGGAACGTTATATTTCCCGCTACGCCTCCATCGCCGTCAACGAAATGTACCGGACCGGTGTCCCCGCCAGCATCACCCTGGCCCAGGGCATCATCGAGTCCCGTTCCGGCCAGTCCGCCCTGGCCGTGGACGGCAACAACCATTTCGGCATCAAGTGCCACAACAACTGGAAGGGAAAGACGATGCGGGCCGATGACGACCGCCCCAACGAATGTTTCCGGGTCTATGGCTCGGCCGAGGAGAGTTTCCGCGACCATTCCGACTTCCTCCGCTACCGCGACCGCTACAAGTTCCTGTTCGATTTCCCGACCACCGACTATAAATCCTGGGCCTACGGCCTCAAGCAGGCAGGCTATGCCACCGATCCCTCCTACGCGGCGAAACTGATCCGCTGCGTGGAGGACTACAACCTCACCCGCTTCGACCGGATGACCGTGGACGAGGCCCTCGCCGAAGGCGGCCGGTACGCCGAGGCTCCCCTCGAGAAGGACGAAGTGGGCACGATCCCCGATTCCCCGCTCAAGATCGAGGCCGGCGAGATCTTCCGGGGCAAGGCAGGGGAGGAATACCGCTTCTCGCTGTCCCGTACCCTGTACAGCCGGAACGGCGTTCCCTTCGTGTATGCCGTCGAAGGGGAGACCTATGCGTCCATCGCCAAGAGCAACCACCTGCTCCTGCGGGAAATCCTCCGTAACAACGACCTTCCCCGCGGCGCGGAACTGCACGCGGGCGACATCGTGTACCTGGAGCCCAAGAAGAACAAGACCGTGCGCGGTCTGGACAAATACATCGTAGGGGAGGAAGGGGAGACCTTCCATGGCATCTGCCAGCGCTTCGCCGTCAAGGAGAAGGCCATCCGCAAACTGAACGGCCTGCCCGCATCCTACCAGCCGCGGGAAGGCGATGAACTGATCCTCCGGCCGGAATCCAAACGGAAGAGATTATGGAAAAAACGGTAAAACGGAAAAAGTGGCTGCCCTGGGCCCTGGCCGGCCTGGGTATCCTGGTGCTCCTTGTCGTCGGCATCCGCCTTTACCGGGCTTTCTATGACCGGAAGGTGCCGAATTTCAGCGGCACCTATGAATTCTATGTCCGTCCGGGCATGGAACCCGCGGACGTGCTGGACACCCTCCTGCAAAGCGGTGTCGTCCAGAACCGCAAGAGCCTCCGCCGGACGCTGGAGCCCCTCAAATCGATGAAGGTGGGCCATTATACCCTGGATGCGAAATCCTCCAGCAAGTATGTCTCCCGGATGCTGGCCAACGGCTGGCAGACGCCCGTGAACCTCACGCTCTCCGGGACCATCCGCACCCCGCAGGTCCTGGCCCGGAAGATCGGCAACCAGATGCTCGTGGACAGCGCCTCCGTGGCGGATTTCGCCCTTTCGGCGGATTCCCTGGCCCGGTACGGCATCACGCCGCCGCTCCTGTTCACCATCGTCATCCCCGACACCTACCAGGTCCTGTGGACCAGTTCCGTGTCCGAGATCTTCGACCGTTTCAAGAAAGAGGCCGATGCCTACTGGACCGACCAGCGGATCGAACTCGCCCGCAAGCAGGGACTCACGCCCGTCGGCGTAGCCACCCTTGCCTCCATCGTGGACGGGGAAACCCAGTATGGGCCCGAACAGCCGACCGTCGCCGGCGTGTACCTGAACCGCCTCCGCATCGGAATGCTCCTGCAGGCCGATCCCACCGTCGCCTACTGCTACGGCTACAGCCTGAACCGCATCCTGACGCGCCATCTGGACATCGATTCTCCCTACAATACCTACAAGTATGCCGGCCTCCCTCCCGGCCCGATCTCCTGCCCGCCCAAAAGTTGCCTGGACGCCGTCCTGTACGCACAGAATCACAACTACCTGTATTTCTGTGCCGATCCTTCGTTCAACGGCTCCCACCGCTTCGCGGCGACCTACACCGAACATTTGAACAATGCCCGCGCCTTCCAGCGTGCGCTGGATGCGCGCACCAAGCGCTGAACCCATGGACGACGGACTCTTCCAGAATTATTCCGGACCGGGCCGCGAGCAGATCCGGATCGCCTACGACGTGGCCGAAAAGGCCCTCGCCGGCATGACCCGCAGCAACGGGGAGCCATTCTTCCGGCATCCCCTTGCCGTCGCGGGAATCGTCTCCGACGAGATCGGCCTGCCGCCCGAGTGCGTGGCCGCCGTCTTCCTGCACGAGGCCACCCGCAGCGGGAATGTCGATATCGACATCCACGCGCTGAAACTGGACGAGAGCGTCTATACGATGGTGGACGGCCTGAACAAGATCGCCACCATCAAGCCGAAGGACACCCGCCTGGAGGCCGAGAATTACAAGAAACTCATCATCCAGTATTCGACGGACCCGCGTGTGACCGTCCTCAAGTTGGCGGACCGCCTGGAGGTGATGCGTTCGCTCTCCATCTTCCCCAAGGCGGACCGCGAGCGGAAAGTGCTGGAGACCCTGATGCTGTACATCCCGCTGGCGCACCAACTGGGCCTGTACAACATGAAACGGGAGATGGAGGACATCTACCTGAGTTATGCCGAGCCCGAGCAGTACCGCCTCATCACCAACAAGTTGAAGGCTACGCAGCGGGACCGCGAGAAACTGATGGCGGAGTTCATCGAACCCCTCAAGGTCAAACTTTCCGAGGCCGGCATCCAGTACAAACTGAAGATCCGGACCAAGGCCGCCTACTCCATCTGGTGCAAGATGGTCAAGCAGAAGGTCCCCTTCGAGGGCGTCTTCGACGTATTCGCCATCCGCTTCATCATCGACTGCCCGGAGGATATCAAACTCGAGAAGGAACTCTGCTGGAAGGTGTTCGGTTTCGTGACCGAGGAATATGAACAGGATACGAAGCGGCTCCGGGACTGGGTCACGAATCCCAAGCCCAACGGCTACGAATCCCTGCACATCACGGTCAAGAACCGCGACGGTGCCTACGTGGAGGTCCAGATCCGCACCCGGCGGATGGACGAAATCGCGGAGAACGGCTTCGCCTCGCACTGGTCCTACAAGGGCATCAAGCGGGAAGAGACGATGGACCGGTGGCTCACCTCCGTCCGCTATGCCCTCGAGCATCCCGACACCGACAGTCCCGAAGAACTGCCGCAGCCTCCGTCCCGGGAAATCTTCGTGTTCACCCCGACGGGTGAACTCCGGATCCTGCCCGCAGGGTCATCCGTGCTGGATTTCGCCTTCAGCATCCATACCAATATCGGCCAGCGCTGCGTGGGCGGCAAGGTGGGCGGCAAGGCCGTCTCTATCAAAGAGAAACTCCGCACCGGTGACGTCGTGGAGATCCTGACGGCGAAGAACCAGCACCCGGCCCCCGACTGGATCAACTTCGTGGTCACGACCAAGGCGCGGCAGAAGATCAAGCAGGCCATCAACGAAGGCGAGAAAAAACTCGCCAAGGACGGTCGCGAACTGCTGGAGCGCCGCCTGCGGAACTGGAAACTCGAGTTCCCGGACGAGATGCTGACCGAGATGATGAAGAAGCACAGGCTGACCAGTGTCAGTGCGTTCTTCGCCCAGGTGGGAGGCGGCACCATCGACGTGAACGAGATCAAGGAGTACATCCTGACGGAGGAGAAACGCCAGCAGGAGGCGCAGGAAGCCGCGCAGGCGGCGGAAGCGGCGAAAGTCCGGAAACTGGACACCAGTTCCAAGGACGACATCCTGGTGCTCAATGCCCGCGACCTCAAGGGACTCGACTACCGGATGGCCCGCTGCTGCAACCCGGTCTTCGGCGACGACGTCTTCGGCTTCGTCACCCGGGAGAACGGTATCAAGATCCACCGCATCACCTGTCCGAATGCCGCCCGCCTCATCGAGACCTATCCGTACCGCATCCAGAAGGTCCGTTGGGCCGATTCGCCTTCCAGCGGCTCCTTCCAGGTCTCCCTGAAGGTCACCACGGATCAGGAAAGCGAGGCCCTAAACAAGATCATGGAAGTCGTGGGAACCTTCAAGGCCTCCATCCGGACCTTCAATGTGTCGGAGAACCAGCGGCAGGGTACCTATGACATCGCGATGAAACTCCTCGTCCCCTCGAACCTCGAACTGGACAAGATCCTCTCCCAGATCCGGGCGCAGAAGCATGTGCTGAAGGTGAACCGGCAGTAGATTCTTCGCTGCGCTCGGAATGACTGAGGGACAGCGCTCGGAATGACAAAAAACCGGAGGCCCAGCGGGTCTCCGGTTTCATTGTCAGCACGGGTGAATTACTTCACCTCGATCACGACGCAGCGGTTCTTGGCCGGGGTGTCGAAGATGTTCTTGGTGTCGCCGTTGGCGACGGTCTCGATGTTGTCGGTGTTGGCGCCGAGTTTGCCGAGGAGGGCCTTGACGGCATCGACACGCTGCTCGGAGAGTTTCTGGTTGCCTCTCGGGGTGCCGGTCTGCTTGTCGGCGGAACCGGTGAGGAGCAGTTTGGTGTTGGCATCGACCACGTTGTTGGCGAAGAACTCGAGGTGGGCCTTCTCACGCGCGGAGACCTTGGCGGAGCCGAGGTCGAAGTAAACGGTGGCCGGGGAGGCGACCTTCGCCTCGACAGCGGTGAAGCGGCCGTTCTTGAACAGATAGGTCTGACCATCGACGAGGTTCTTGAACGGAGCGAGTTGGTTCTCCAGGTCGGCGATCTTGTTCTTGAGTTGGGCGTTCTCGCGCTCGAGGGCGGCGACCTTGTCCTTCAGGGCGTTGTACTGGGCCTCGGTGAAAGGCACAGGGACGACGACCGGCATCACGGAACTCAGGCGGTCGAAACCGGTGCGGCCGAGGTTGAACTGCAGGCCGAGGGTGGCGGTCGGGAAACCGACATAGCGGCCGAGGAAGCCGTTCATCTCATAGGCCAGGCCACGGCCGGCGATGAGGCCGAGGTCGAGGTTCAGGTTCACGCGCTCGCCCAGACGGAAACTGTTGAGGAGGCCGAGGCCGGCTGCGAATTCCTGGTCGAACATTTTCAGGCCGTGGTGCTTGATCAGGGTCAGACCACCGGAGACATAGGGAATGAGATTCCAGACACGGGTCTCCCGGTAGCCGTCGATGGCGTTGGTGATGTTCCAGAGCACGTCGCCATGGATGTAGTGGAAGGGAGCCTTTGCGAGTTCACCGCTCTTGGCGGTATTGTACAGGCCATGCCAGCCGGCACGGAGACCGACGGTCGGGCTGAACCACTTGCCGAGATAGACGTCCGTGGCAAGACCCGCTTTGCCCAGGCCATACCCTTTTTCGAGGACGGAGTTCACACCGGCGCCGAGGCCGATGAACACGTTGTCAAATGCGCCGTTGGTCACATAGGGACCACGTACGACTTCGCCACCGGGACCGCGGTTGGCATCCTCCTGCGCATACGCGTTGACGGAGAACAGGAAACTTGCAGCAGCAAGGATTCCGAGAAGTTTGATGACTTTCATAATACTATGTTAAGTTTAATTGCGTCCATCCGTAATGTGCCACCAGGCACTATACAGTATGCAAATATACGCATTTATTTCTTTAATCCAAAACCTGCGGCCAATTTCGCGGCTGCGGAAAAAGACGTATCTTTGTATCATGAAGTTCCAGATCCAGTCCGAATACCAGCCTTCGGGCGACCAGCCCGCCGCCATCGACGGGTTGTGCAAGGCCCTCGGGGAAGGCGTTCCGGCCGTCACGCTGCTCGGCGTGACGGGCTCCGGCAAGACGTTCACGATGGCCAACGTCATCCAGCGTCTCCAGCGTCCCGCGTTGATACTCAGTCACAACAAGACGCTGGCAGCGCAGTTGTACGGCGAGTTCAAGGCCTTCTTCCCGCACAATGCGGTGGAGTATTTCGTGTCCTACTACGACTACTACCAGCCGGAGGCCTACATCCCGACGACGGATACCTACATCGAAAAGGACCTGAGCATCAACGACAAGATCGACGAACTCCGCGTGAGCGCCGCTTCCGCCCTGATGTCGGGGCGCCGGGACGTCATCGTCATCTCGTCGGTGTCCTGCCTGTACGGCATCGGCAACCCCGACGACTTCCACGACCAGACCGTCACGGTCCACAAGGGCGAAGCCATGTCGATGACGCGCCTCCTCTACAAGATCGTGGATGCCCTCTACTACCGGACCGAAACCGACTTCAAGCGCGGCTCCTTCCGCGTGCGCGGGGATACGGTGGACATCTTCCTGGGCGGTGCCGACTATGCCGCCCGGATCGAGTTCTTCGGTGACGAGGTGGACAGCATCTCCCTGGTGGACCCGGTGACCGGCGCCCGTTTCGAGGAACTGGACAAGATCGACCTGTACCCGGCCAAGAACTTCGTCACCTCCAAGGAGAAGGGGGCCAAGGCCGTCCTCCAGATCCAGGAGGACCTCATCGACCAGGTGGAATACTTCGAGAGCATCGGCAAATCCCTCGAGGCAAAGCGCCTCAAGCAGCGGGTGGAGTACGACATGGAGATGATCAAGGAGATGGGTTACTGCCCCGGGGTGGAGAACTACTCCCGGTATTTCGACGGCCGCAAGCCGGGCCAGCGCCCCTTCACGCTCATCGACTATTTCCCGGACGACTTCATCTGCTTCATCGACGAAAGCCACGTCACCCTGCCGCAGATCCGCGCGATGTTCGGGGGAGACCATTCCCGCAAGGCGACGCTGGTGGAATACGGTTTCCGCCTGCCGGCCGCGGCGGACAACCGCCCCCTCACCTTCGACGAATTCGAATCCGTCACCGGCCAGACCGTGTACGTGAGCGCCACGCCCGCCGACTACGAACTGGAGAAATCCGAAGGCCTCGTGGTGGAGCAGATCGTCCGGCCGACCGGCCTGCTGGACCCGCCCGTGGAAGTCCGTCCCACCGAGAACCAGGTGGACGACCTGATGGAGGAAATCCGCAAGCGGGCGGAGGTGGACGAACGCGTCCTCGTCACCACCCTGACCAAGCGGATGGCGGAGGAACTGGACAGTTACTTCGGCAGAATGGGCGTCCGGTGCCGCTACATCCACTCCGACGTGGACACGGCCGAGCGCGTGGAGATCATCGAAGACTTCAAGAACGGCCTGTTCGACGTCCTGATCGGCGTGAACCTCCTGCGCGAGGGCCTGGATATCCCCACCGTCTCGCTCGTCGCCATCCTGGACGCCGACAAGGAGGGCTTCCTGCGGAGCGGCCGCGCCCTCACCCAGACCGCGGGCCGCGCCGCCCGAAACGTGAACGGGCTCGTGATCATGTACGCCGACACCATCACCCAGTCCATGGACGAAACCATCCGGGAGACGAACCGCCGTCGCCAGAAGCAGCAGGAATACAACCAGTTGCATGGCATCACGCCGCAACAGGTGCAGGTCCGCGCGAATATCCTCATGTCCGAACTGGTCACCTCCAAGGAGGACACCACGCATGTCAGCGGTTTCCTCAACGAGGGCGGCGGACTGTCGGGATCCGCGACGGGAAAGCCCCTCAATCCGCGTCTCCGCAACACTGTTACGGGGCATGTCAGCGCCGAGGATTCCGTTTCGGCCCCGGCCTATGTCCCCAATCCCTCCGACCTGGGCCGCGGCACCGTCTCCGTCGGCCTCGGCCACGATGCCAAACGGGATGGCTCCTCCGCCTATGTCGATGGTTACATCGCCGCGGACCTCGCCGCCGTCCTCCAGGACCCGGTCATCCGTTCCATGTCCCGCTCCCAAGTGGAGAAGGCGGCCGACGAGGCCAAGCGCAAGATGCAGAAAGCCGCGGCCGATCTCGATTTCACGGCCGCGGCCAGATTCCGCGATGAGATGTGGGCCTTGCAGGAATACCTGAAGGTCTGGAAAGATTAACTATTTCCGGCCGCTCTTGCGGCGGCTCTTCTTGCGGCGGGCCTTGGCGGCGCGGGCGAAGAAGGCGGCTCCGGCGAGGGCCAGAAGGACGATGCCGATGAAGATGTAGGTGAACGCGTTGGCGTTGTCGCCCTTGACGCGGGACCACATCTCGATGAGTTTGGTGGTGTTCTCACCCCAGTCATGCTCCTGGGTGGAGCGCTCGATGTCGGCCTTGTCCGGATACAGGACCGGATTCGCGCAGACGGCGGTGTCGGCGGGGGTGAAGAAATAGGAGAGGTCGATGGGCTCGTAATCCTCGTCGGTGAAGGCGTCACGCACTTCGGGAGCGCCGCTCACGGACACGTAGCCGGTCTCCTCGACATTGCGGATGACGATGTCGGGACGGCTCATGAAGTTGATCCAGTAACTGGCGGCCCTGGTGTTCTGGGCATATTTCGGGATCACCCAGCCGTCGAACCACACGGTGAAGCCTTCCTTCGGGAGGGCGTAGCGGAGTTCGACACCCACTTCTTCGGCCTCTTCGATGGCCCACACGCCGTCACCGCTCCAGTTGAGGCTCACCCAACCCTGCTCCTGGACCATCTGGTCCTTGCCGAAATCGGCTTCCCAGCCGGCCACGAGGGGCTTCACCTGCTTCAGATATTCCTCCACGGCGGCGATGTCCGCGTCGGAGGTGTAGTTCATCAACTGGTCCATCGTCACCTTTCCGGCGGCGATGTCCTGCTCCTTGACCTTCAGGATGATCTGGGAGTAGATGTCGCGGGCGGAGTCCTTGATGAAGATGCGGTCGGCGAACTTGGGATTGCGGACGATGTCCCAGGTGCTGGCTTCCTCGTCAGTCACGTACTTGGCGTTGTACAGGATGCCGGTGGTGCCCCACATGTAGCCCACGGAGTAGTCGTTCGCGTTCTTGCCCTTGCCATCCATCTTGTCGAAGCAGGCCCGGATGTACGGGGACAAGTTCTCGTCGATATAGTTGGGCGTGGATCCGAAATCGCGGTTCAGGGGCAGCAGGAGGTCGTTCTGGAGCATCCGCTCGATGATGTAGTCGGACGGGCACACGACGTCGTAGTCCTCATGGCCCTTCTCGATCTTGGAGAGCATCGTCTCGTTGATGTCGAAGGTCTGGTAGATGACCTTGACTTTTTCGCCGGTCTGCTGCTCGTACCATGCCTCGAACTCGGGAATGACTTCCTCGTCGATGTAGTCGGACCAGTTATAAACCTTGAGGATCTGGGAACGGTCCTCGGAACAGCCGGCGAGGAGGGCGACGGCCGCCAGGGAGATCAGGATTTTTTTCATCTGTTTTCTTTGAGTTTGCTGAGCCGGTCCTGCCGGATGTTGATGATGATCAGAAGGATGAGGACGACCAGGAAGATCAGGGTCATCAGGGGGCGCAGTTCAGGCGTGAGACCGCCCTTGCGCGCATCGGTGTAAATGTACGTGGAGAGGGTGTCCAGGCCGATGGTGCCGCGGGTGAAGAACGTCACGGCGAAGTCGTCCAGGGACATCGTGAAGGCGAGGATGAAGCCCGAGACCATGCCCGGCTTGAGTTGCGGGACCAGGACCTTGCGCAGGGCCTGCTGCGGCGTGGCGCCGAGGTCCAGGGCGGCCTCGTAGATGTTCGGGTTCATCTGCTGGAGTTTCGGCATCACGCTCAGCACGACGTAGGGCGTGCAGAAGGTGATGTGCGCCAGGATGACCGTCAGGTAGCCCTGGCTGAAATGCAGGAACACGAACAGCAGGAACAGCGAGACACCGGTGATGATGTCCGGGTTGATCATCGGGATGTTGTTCAGGAAGGTGACGGCCTTCTTGGCCTTTCCGCGCATGTTGTGGATGCCGATCGCGGCGAGGGTACCGAGGGCCGTGGAGAAGACCGAGGCGGTCAGGGCGATCAGCAGCGTCGTCTTGAGGGCGGACATCAGCGCCGCGGAATCGCTGCTGGCGCCGGTGAAGAGGTTCCGGTAGAGTTCGAAGGTGAAGCCGGTCCAGTTGCCGAGCGACTTCGCCGTCGTGAACGAGAAGACCGCGATGAAGATGATCGGCGCGTAGAGGATCAGCAGGATGAGCCACAGGTAGGCCTGGGCGACGGCTTTCTTGGCTTTCATCACACGAGCCCTCCTTCACTCACCTGTTCATCGCCGCCGAAGATCACGGTCGTCAGGCCGATGATGATCAGCATCATGAACGAAAGGGCGGCGCCCTGGTTCCACATCAGGTTGTTGAACTGCTCGTTGATCACGGAACCGAACAACTGGATCTTGTTGTTGGTCAGGATCTCGGAGATGGCGAAGGTCGAGACGGTCGGCATGAAGACCATCATCACGCCGCTCATCACGCCCGGCAGCGACAGCGGCAGGGTCACCTTGCGGAAGACCGTGGCCGGGCTCGCGCCCAGGTCCTGCGCCGCCTCGCTGTAGCTGCGGTCCATCTTGCTCAGGATGTTGTAGATCGGATAGATCATGAACGGCAGGTAGTCATAGGCCATACCGAACAGCAGGGTCCCCTTGCCGTAGCGGACGCCGAGCACCGCGAAGATTTCCGCGGTCGCCATCGTCCGCATCAGGGCGTTGATCCACATCGGGAGGATGAAGAGCAGGGCCGTCACGGCGGAGCGGTTCAGCTCCTTGTTCGCCAGGATATAAGCGGCGGGATAGCCGAGCAGGATGCAGATCAGGGTATTCTCGATGGCAATTTCCAGGGACAGGAGGAAGGAGTCCGAAAACTTCGGGTCCGTGAAGAACGCGGCCATGTTGGCCAGCGTGAAGTGGCCGTCGCCGTCATAGAGGGCGTACGCACCCACCAGCACGAGCGGGAGGATGACGAAAAGGAGCAGGAAGATGCCGTAAGGCCCCGCCCAGGAGGAACGCTTGAACTGGAATTTCATGGCTACTTCTGCAATACGATGTCCTCCGCGGCGATCCGGATGCCGACCAGGTCGCCCTTGTCCCAGATGTCGTTCGTGTCGACCCAGATGTTCTCGCCGTTCTCCAACTTGACGGTCAGGTGGTAATGGTTGCCCATGTAGAGGATGAACACGACGTTGCCGACGAGTTCCGCCTCCTCTACGTTGTCGAGCAGCTCGACCTTCTCGAAGCGGATCGAGGCGGTCACCTCGTCGCCTTCGGCGAAGCCGGCCGTGTTACAGTCGAACTCCGTGCCGAGGAATTCGACCTTTCCCTCGTCCAGCACGCGGGCCGGATAGGTATTGGCCAGGCGTTCCTTCTTCATGA
>JAEEGJ010025485.1_pt1 | contig 12109 bp, 15 predicted proteins | sample 8958761 | NCBI WGS metagenome assembly JAEEGJ01 (sample SAMN16246546, study PRJNA631951) | gut metagenome | biome: gut microbiome; feature: rumen; material: RS-attached | host: Bos | place: Iran: Karaj | collected 2018-10 | reverse complement strand
TCGTCCTTCCATAAGTAAATCATTGCTTCGTTGACGGCTCGCTGTGCCTGCATACGGAGCAGATTGCCGATAGAGCCTGAGATATTGATAGCTCCCATTTCGTTGGCTATCTGATATTCACGGCTCGACTGCATCAGAAGCTCGGTCTGACGGTTTACAGCGTCCGTGACTTTGGTATCAAGCTCGTCAAGGTGCTTGTAAATTTCACCCTTGTCCACGATCTCCTGCAAGAGTTCGGGCCGCTTTTCTTCAATGTGATGCAGATAGTACCTGATGTGATCGGTGTGGAACACATAACGCTCGGTTTTGCCCGTCTTGGGATTGATATGCGTGACCGTCTGCGTGTCGGTGTCAACAGCCCACAAGGGTAAGCCGTCCCATTCCTGTTTGCTCTTGAAGATCATGTGATCACTTCCGTTTCCGTGTGAAGTAGTACGCTGCACCGCCGACTCCTGCGAGAGTTGCAACTCCTGCAACAACAGGCAGAGGATTGGCTCCGGATTGTGTAGAATTGCCCTCAGAACCGCTTGACGGAGTATCGGTGGTATCGTTACCCTCTGCGGAAGAACCGCCCTCAGAAGCCTTTCCCGGTCCTCCTGCGACCTCTCCGATCACTCTCGGACTGTCCTCACCTTTATCGTTGATTTCATAACCGCCTGTGCTTTCTTCAGATTCGTCTTTCAGGGTGCTGAACGGAGGAAAGCTGTCCACGGTATTGCCGTTTTTGTCGATCATCTGCCAGTTTCCGTTCAGGAGCGTGAAGCTGTAAAGATTGTCCTCAGTTTCGATAGTCCAGCCTCCGTCGTTATCGTCCTCAAAGTCCCAGCCGTCGATCAGGTCACGGTAATATCTGCGGTATCCGTGTGTGACCTCTCCTACATCGGTCCAGTCATAAGCTCCTGTGCCGTAGTTATCGTCAAGCCATTTGTCAAGCAGATGATGCTTGTACGATGCTTCGGGATATTCAAGTCCGTTATCGCCCTTGCCGTTCCAGAGATCTTCCCAGATAGCGGTTTCAAGGCTCTCACGGTCGGGAGCTTCGGCAGCGTAGGCGGTAATGCCTGAGCTGAGTGCAAGTGCGGTGCAGAATAACGCTGTAATAATCTTTTTCATGATGATGACTCTCCTTTATATTTCAGGTATTGTTCTTGAAGTAGAATTCCAATGCCTTTTCGATGGTTTCGGTGATTTCTTTGGGCTTTGTACCCTCTGCGAAATACTTGGTATAGGTATAGTTGCTGATCTTCACGCTTTTGGGCTTCGGTGTCTGCTCGTTATCATCACCATAGATGATGTTGTGAACGGTATCACGGTCGATATATCCGTCGCTTTCAGCAGATGCACGGAGCATCTTAGCGATTTTATATTCGATCTTATCTTCCTCAGCACACTCGGCAACAACAGCCTGCGTATCTTCCGAAAGGAAAGAAAGCTCAACTCCTGTTCTGATAGCAATATCTCCGCTGTCCACAAGAGCTTTCAGCCTGTCAATCAGCTTGTTTATGCGAATAAGACGGATAACTGAACCCTTGCTTACGCCGTACTCAGCACCAACCGTTTTTCCGCTGTCTAACTTTGACCCCACTGGAGTCAAAGTTGATTCCTCGACTTCTGCATTAGGATTTTCAAGGAGTTCAAGCTCCCTGAGTATGTCATTTCTCTTGCCCTGAGAAAACATTTCATTATGGCGGAGAGCAACAGCGGCAGCCTGTTCTGATATTCTGAGGTTTTCAAAGCCTCTCTGCATAACATTACTCTCGATAACATACATTTCGGCTTCTTCCTCGGTGAGTCCTGCCTTGATGATAGCAGGAACGGAAGGAAGTCCTGCGAGCTTTGATGCGTTCCAGCGGTTGTGACCGATAAGAATTTCATATCCGTCACCGTCAGGCTGTACGATGATCGGTGAAAGCACGCCGTTCTCCTTGATACTTGCAACCATATCTTCAAGTCTTTCACCTGTGTAAAGCTCAAACTTGTGATTGTGGTACGGATGGAGCATTTCGCACGGTATCTGCTGAACAGCGGTCTGCTGTGTGAGCATAGCACTCAGGTCAAACTGCGGTGTATTCATCTTTTCTTCTTCCTTTCCATATCCGTAAGCTGTTTCCTCAGTTCACGGTTATCAATGTCAAGCTCCATAATATGCTTTCGGAGCTTCTTTATCGTAACATCGGCACGGACAATAATATCTGCAAATTGTAAGAGCGTGAGCTTATATCTACGTTGATTGTAGTTGAATCCGTAGCAGAGCTTTCCTGAGAGCCTGTCACGGCTCTCGGAAAGGCTCCCGATGATCCTGCGTGACGTTTCGGCTACTGATTTGGTATGATCGGAGCTGAAATACTCGTCAAGCTCACCGTCATTGTGGGGAGTGAACAGCCACGGAGTTTTATCAGTATCATAGGGCTTCATGTCACGTTATCCTCCCCGTCATCTTCATCGGTGCAGTAGTCCAGTCCGTTCTGAATCTGAATGAGGATGCCTGCATAGCGGTCATGTTCCTCCTCAGTATCGCAGCACATTTTGGCTTCGAGGAAATAAACCATAGCTTCTTCACGATCGTCCCATACTCTTTCCATACCGTGACACTTGGTTGTTACTCCACGGTTCGGGTTCATTGCAAGTTCTGACATCTTTAACATCTTGAAAGCACCTCCAGAGCTAATTCATCATATTCTGTTCCTATCCTGTGACCTGTGAGACAAAGCGGTATGCCGTTTTCGGAGCTTTTGGCAGCTTCAACGGATTTGCTGATGCTTGTAGTGAACAGCATATCACCGTACTTTTCATTGAGAGTATCCATAGCCGTTCTGCTTACCTTTGTGCGGTCAACCATAGTCGGCAGCACTCCTACAAGATTCAGCTTCGGGTTGGTATTGACCTTGACAAGCTGTGTGAGAGATTCAAGAGATTGCAGACCATCCATACTGAATTTCTGTGTCTGTACCGGGATAAGCACCCTGTCGGCGGCAGTGAGAGCGTTGATAAGGAGCGTTCCGAGTGACGGCAGGCAGTCGATAAGCACAAAGTCATATACGCTGATAACATCTTCGCTGAGTATCTTGCGGAGAATGTACTCCTTTGAGATCATCGTGACCATGAGCGTTTCCGCATTTGCAAGGTTGATGTCGGACGGTATGTAGTCTACTCCTGCGGTTTCATTGTGGTGAATGGCTTGCTGTACTGTACCGGCAGTCAATGGATTGCCTGTATAGAGCGACATTATAAGCTGAGTCATAGTCGGATTTCCGTCCTGTTCGTACTTCAGGTACTCGGAGAGATTAGCCTGCGGATCGAAGTCCACAAGAAGTACCTTCTTATTATGTTTCAGAGCAAGGCAGGCTCCGAGATTATAGGCTGTGGTCGATTTGCCGACACCGCCTTTCTGATTACTGATTGCGATGATAGTGGTTCCCATTTCTTTATCCTCCTGTGATTACGGTTCAGAACAGCGGTTCTTCGTCTGATCCGGCGTTGGTGTTATTGTTCTTCTTACCGCCTGAGAAGTGGATTTCTTCGACCTTTACCTCGGTTGAGTTACGCTTCTCTCCGTTCTTTTCATACTGGTTGATATGTACCGCTCCGACGAGTGTGATAATATCGCCTTTGCCGAACCAATCGACTACTACATCAGCGTTGCGGTTCCAGGCTATGCAGGTGAAGAAGTCAGTTTCGGGTTTCGCCTCACCTTTACGCTTCTGACGTTCGCAAGCGATAGTGAACTTACAAAGCCTGTTCTCTCCTTTGGTCTGAATTTCGGGATTAGCAGTCATTCTGCCTGCGACTAAGAATTTGTTTAACATAGGATTTACCTTCCTTTCGTGGTTTGTGGGTTTCCGTGTTCCTGTTGTGCTTTTATTATATATGACTTTAGGCATAAAGTCAAGTATAATTTTGAGAAGAAAATGTTTTTTGTAGGAGCGCAGCAATCAGCACCCCGATTTTGATATTTTCCCAGTGGCATTTTCACAAAATTCACGTTATACTTGACTTTATGCCTAAAACGTGGTAGAATAATGGAAAATACCGTTCTAAGGGGGAATACGCTTGTTTACTCGCAAATGTGAGATGTGCGGTATGGAGTTTCAGACTCCGTCCAGCCGTGCTAAGTATTGTATATACTGTCGTGATAAAGCTCAGGTCCAGAGGAACAGAGCCTATGCAGAAAAGAAAAAGTCCGGCTCGTCCGTTACGGTTGGCAGCGAACAGATATGTCCGAAGTGCGGTAAGACATTTACCGTGACCTCCGGCTCTCAGAAGTATTGCAAGGAGTGTGTCTCCACTACTAAGCGTAAGAAAGCCCAGCCGACAGCGGAATACCTCAAAGAGAATTATGATTATATCCGCTTCAATGTTCCTAAAGGCGAAGGCGATGAGATAAAAGCATACGCTCAGGAGCTTGGTATGACCGTTAAGGACTTGATGCTTGCAGCTTTGAAAGAGTACAAGAAAAATCATGTTTAGGCATACTTGTGTCGATGATAATGCCACTTTCTCTAACACCCATAAAGGAGCATTGAACAATGAATGTATTGAAAAGAATAAATGAATTTTACGGCAAATATCTGTATGCTATTATACCCGCTATCACTTTGATCTTAGCTATCTTTGAAGTAGTGTATGAGATTAGCCACGGTGACTTTATGCATATTTTGGCATATATATTCATGGGGTTCGTGTCTTTATCTTTTTGTGGCTTTTATTTAATGTCTGGAAAACAAAGAATAAGCTATTGCTTAATTGAGTTATGGTTATTCTTATATACCGTTTTTTTATCGCTGGATAATCATTTGCATTTCAACGATATTGTGTGGATAGTTTTCTTACCTTGCGCAATAATCTGTCTGCTCTTTATTGTTTTCTTCAATAGAAAAGGTAATTAGATCATCACTTACTCCAAATCCCCATTCTTATTCTTCTTACGTTTCTGCTGTTGAGCATCACGCTCCTGCCTGAGATATTCTTCAATATCACGCTGAGCCTCGCCTAATTCTTTGGCTTTGATCTTAACAGCTTCATACTGAAATTTTAACTGTTCACGCTCTTGTTTAAGGGCGTGAATTTTTTTCTCCGCCGCTTCGACTGAGGGGATATGACCTGACGGATACCATTCGAGAATCTGTTTCTGACATTCTCCGTATTCATTCAGCTCGGAACTATGCTCTGAACGGAACTGCTTTGCCTGCCGTCCGCTGAGAGTTTTCATCTCCGCAGCTATCTCACTAAGGCGGCGATATTTTTTCAGAACCTTAACCTGTGCGATAAGGTCATCAAGCTGTATATCGATTGCGTTTCTCTGTTCGGAAAGCTGACCTTTCAGGATAAAAGCAGCCATAGCTTCACCTTCGATTTCATCAGCCCTTATACCGTACTTGGAAGCGATATTTATGGACTTGCTGACTTGCTTCATATTTGCACGGTCAATGTAGTCTCTGAGATACTTATTTTCCTGCACCTGAGCTGTCCGTTTAACCCTCGCCCTCGGAGCGTATGACATAACGCCCTTGTACATATCAATGCGTTTCTTTATCTGAGCTGTTTCGTAATACCAGCCCAGCGTTTTTGCACGGGTAAACTTAGCACGGGGGTTACGTTCTTTCTGCTCGGCAAGCATAAATTTCAGATCGATCTTATGGTCTGGATTGTACTCAACAAGAATACCGTTCTCCCTGCATTTTTTCAAAAAATCATCGAAGTCATCACTCTGCTTCGCCACTTGGTCAATCGCATATTTCAGCTTCGCTTTCCATGAGAGTCCCTTTCGGTTCATTGCCCACTCCCAATAGGACATTCCCTTATCAGGTTCAGGACAAATAATGACTGACAGATTATGTTCCTTACAGACCTTATCTGATATTTCCCGAAGCTTATTATATGAGCGGTCTTTCTGAGTGTATCTGCGGTTCTCATTAGTCTCAAAAGTGCGTCCGTTCCATTGGTTCACGTTATTGAATATAACGTGCAGATGAATATGGTCACGGTCGTTATGGACTGCAAGAAAATACTGATACTCTCCCTTGAGGAAACGCTCACACATTTCCTTGCCAACTTGCAATGCCTGTTCGGGTGTGATCTCCCCAGGCGCAAAGCTCTGAATGAAGTGCTGTGAGAGGACTGTACTTAAACCCGTTCCCAGCTTCCTGATCTCCTCAAAATCATGGCTCGCCTGATAGGGATCTTCGCTGCACCCTGATGTTAAAATCAGTCTGCCGTTGTTGGTCTTATCGGGATTGGCGATATACGCTAATGCTTTAGCCTCAGTAGCTGTGATTGGAAATATCTTAGTGGTTGCCAAATCTGATTGATTTCCTCCTTGATTTCAGCAATATCTTCATCGTAAACTTTTCCTGTGCTGTTAGCTCTCACGGCTATCTGATTCACATTATTCGCAATGGTAGTCATAAGGCGGTGGATCTCCCTTAGTTCAGTCTCGCTGAAAATAACGATATGCCCCTCCATGATCATAGTCCTGATGAAGTCGCTCTTTGACTTCATACCGCTGTTCTGAAACTTGTTATTGATTGCTTCAAGTTCCTCGTCGCTGACACGGAATTTAATGAACTGTGTTCGGCTGTCTTTATCAGCATTTCTACTCGTTTTTATCACTTCCTCTCTGCTTTCAGAATCGGGGTTTTAGGGGTGTCCCTCTGACAAGCTATGCAAGGCGTTGTCACGGATTTCCGTGGGAACGAATTGCCGTGCTTGCTGGGTTTGATTTGCACCCTTCGGGAGCAATTTCAATTTGAGCCTTCGGCTCACAAAAATACCCCCTCACTTATCAACCGACGTTTTTGAGTTTTTGGGGTTAAATCAGCCAAATGTTCATAGAAAGTTTACAATTAGAATTGCTTTTACTTAGACATACCGAATAATATGCCGCACTATTCCGAACCTCATTGAAGGGGAACGTATGCTGTGATAAAATAATAATAGTGCTTGACGGTAATTTTTTCCGTCCCCAAAAAAGAAAACCTCACTAACCTGAACGGGCAGGTTAAGTGAGGTCGCTGACTTTATGCTCCCTGTTCTGATAAGCTCTCAGGACAGGGATTTTTTTGAAATCAAAAGTGGAGGTATATTATGGAACACGAAAGAATAATCTGCGTACTGGAATATCTCTCCCGATATTCCGATGAAAACACCTATGTCAGTATCAAGCAGATACAGGATTATGTTTCCCAGGTCGGCAACTTATCTATGCCTGCCGAAGTCACTATTCGCCGTGACATAGACAGGCTCACAAACATGGGCAATAACATCGTAAAAAAGAACTGTGATCACAACAAGGCTTTCTATGCTCTGATAGACAAAGGTTTCTCGTTCAATGAGATACGCTTCATAGTGGACTCCATATCTATCAACAAGTTCCTGACTTCAAAGCAGAAGCGTCAGCTCATCAAGAAATTTGAGGGTATGTGTTCCGATGCCGAGATCAGACAGCTCATCAGCCGTATCACGCTCAACGAAAAGTGTTCTCCTTCCCTTGATCTGCTGAACAACTTAGACCTTATCCACAGGCTGATAGCAGAAAAAAGAAAGATCAACTTTGAGTACGGTAAATATGATACCGACAAGAAAATCAAATACTATCACAAGAAGCGGGAGCTTATCCCTGTAAAAGTGGTTTTCTTCAATAACCGCTTTTATCTGAAATGCTACAATGAAGAAACCAAGGCTTGGCGTACCTACCGCATAGACCGTATGAAGGATATTGAGGAAGGCGAAGTATCAGGCTGCCACCTGCCGAAAGAAGAAAAACGTGACGGCTTTATTATAGATATGTTTGAACCCGAATACTACGAGAACGTCACACTCAGAGTAAAGCGTGTTCTGCTCGATGATATGATGGAGCATTTCGGTGAGTATGCTTCTGTCTCCAGATACTCCGATAACGGTAACTCAGTGAACATTTCCGTTCGTATCGGAATCAACCAGAGATTTTATCTATGGGTGATGAAGTACGGTGACGGTATCGAGCTGCTGTCTCCTCCGAAGGTTCGGTATGAGTTCTTAGCAGAAGTCAGGAAAATGCTCGGTGCTTATCCTGATTTTTCTTTTCAGGAGTGACCGTGCTGACCGCAATCAGTACCTTGACACTCATTTTTCATTGTAGTATAATTGAAAAAGTGTGTAAAATCAGGAGGTATACTATTATGGATTCAATAACAGTAGGCGCAAAGATAAAGCTGAACGATGCTGGCACATACAGCGAAAAGCCCGTCGGCAGCACAGCAACGATCATTTATATCGACGAACATGATATGGTGTATGTTGAATGGTCAGACGGTAAGCTGACTTCCTACACCGAAGGACAGCTCCGCAAGAGCTTCGTTCCGGCAATAGCATAATAAAACGAACAGTCGGCAGAGATGTCGGCTGTTTTCTTTTCATCTAAGATTAATTCGTAAATATTGTTTATTATGTCAATTGAAAAACAGCATTAATTTGTCGATAAATAGATTATAGGGCTTTTCGGATCTAATACATATGCATTTATCCGAATGAAGAAAAGTAATACACAGGGGGAAAGAATATGAAACTAAAAAAAATTATAGGTTTATTTACCGCACTTACAATGTGTTTCGGCGTTACTGGCGATTTACTGAATTTTGACGGACTACTAAGTGAACGTGAAATTGTAAATGCTGAAGACGGAATTGAAATATGGGATGGAAGTAGTGATACAAGCTGGTATGATGAAGGAGAAGAAGAACTACATATTTCTTCTGCTGAGGAATTAGCGGGATTGATTATGTTAGTGAATAACGGAAAAACTATGTCTGGACAGACTATTGTTTTCGATGAAGATATATATCTAAACGATATTTCTGATTATGACTCATGGAAGTCAACTCCTCCTCAAAATAAATGGAGTTTCAAAAATGACACAAAATGTTTTTTTGCAGGTACGATTGATGCAAACAATCATAGTGTAATTGGTCTATACAGCAATTATGGGCTATTATATCAAATTAAAGAAGGAACGATTAAAAATATAAAATTAGATAATGCTTATATTAATAATCTTGGAGGTCACGTTGGTGGTATAGTATCCATAGCAAGTAAATCGACTATTTCAAATTGTGAAACTAATGGACAGATGTACATTGATGAATCTAAAGGAACTGATACAAACAGTAATTTTGGAGGAGGCTATAGGAAAGGTGGAATTTGTGGGCTTTTCTATTCAACTACTGTAATAGAGAACTGCACCAACAAAATTAAAATTATAGTTGAAACAAATATGCCGGATTTTGAAATGTATAAAAAAATAAAAAGTTCTAAAGGCGTGGGAGATTACACACCTATAATAGGTGGTATAGCTGGTGGTGTTATGTCAACAGACAAATGTAGCATAACTAACTGTATTAACTATGGAGATATTATTTCTGAGGGATACTGTGAATGTGGCGGAATTGTTGGTTATGGATTTATTATAGAACGTTGTGTTAATTTAGGAAATATCACTGAGAATGATTATGTATATCCAAATAAAGATACTAAAGAATTTAGAGAACTTTATGGCGATATTACGAATACTGAATACGGAATGCAGTATTATAACTTTGCCAAAGGCGGCATTGCAGGAGAAGCTAAGCGTGTTACAGCATGCTATAATATTGGCGATGCTCCATGTGGTATTTCCTACTGTGCTACTACAATCTCAAATTGCTATAATATTGGAAAGGCTAAAAAGTTTTCAATTACATACACAGAAAATACCATTGAAAACACGTATTATCTGAGCGGCACGGCTGAATCAGGAAATCCAGGAAAGAATACAGCAATTGCCAAGAATGCAGCTAACATGAAAAAGGAGGCATTTGCAAAAGCACTTGGCGAAAACTTTGTTTATGTCAAAGACAATTACCCAAAATTAAAATGGGAAATTAGCAATACTCCGAATATAGAACCAACCATCGAACCAAGTCCGAGTGTTCCAGTCAAGACAAAAGGTGATACAAATAACGATAATAAAATAGATTCAAGCGATTTAATAACGCTACAAAAGTGGTTTTTTGGTGAAACAGCCTTTAGTCCTGAAATTGCAGAAATAGTCGATTATAATTCAGATGGTAAAATCAATATAGCTGATTTTTGCCTACTTAAAGAAGCGATAATTAAAGCCAAATAGGAATTTCAGTAATTTATATTTATTAAAGCGTTGTCAATTTCGATTAGCAACGCTTTTTTATATTCATATTATTTCTTAACCCATAAATACAACTCTTTTGCAAAAAGCAATCAGAAGTGAATTCCTGAACAACTGAAAAGATATAAATATTATCTCAACTATAAGCAGAAGTGAAGTTTTGGCGTTCTGGTTTGGTATAATATAATCATAGAAGCATATAGCTCGATTATTTGATCGTTCATTAACAGTTCCATACTAAGGAGTTATCGGAATCAGGAGGAGGTGATAACCGTGTACTGGACTAAAATGAAATCACCCTGTCTGCTACGATAGCCTTGTGGTTTATCTATGCTGTGACATAATTGAGAGGAAGTATGCTTACTTCAACGGCATTAGGGGCGGTCTGAGCAGATCAGGCCGCCCTGTTTCTATATGTGCAATGTGATAAACAGATGAAATTTTGGTGAAGTGTCCACAAAGTCATTTACCGAAAAACTATAGTGATTAGTTAGCAAAACAGGTCTAATCAAGGTTTTCACAATTCATTATTTCAGGAAGATGTTTTTTCAACAAATCCTTGTGAAATGGTGCTTTTCTGAATTCAGGCTTTCCACTTATGTGGACACGAAAAATTTGCTTTTTCTGCCGTATTAGGTCATAATAGTATAGAACGCAACATTGTGATTATGCGGTACTGATACAGTGAGCCTTACTGCGCAGGAGGGTTACTCGATCACTGTATTGTAACTGAATATATGTAACAGTCAAATGACCGGGTAATGTTTGATTGTCGGACGGTTTATACCGAATGACAGTCGTACTATGCTCATTTGATGCCTCCGTCCGACGGAAAGGACGGGAGCAATATGAAAACAAAAAGAGAGATAATTCGTATTCCATTGTTCAGTGAACTGAAAGAACCCGATAACTACGATGTTTATGTATATGGCACGGAACAGCTTGAAGGAAAGCAGCAGGATACATTTACAAAAGCTCTGAACCGTTACCTCGACTACTACGGAATAAACGTAAGAGAACTTTCATTACTTTCAGGATTATCAAAGTCAGGGATCTACTATTACTTCTCAGGCAAACGACACGTTACATATGATTCGCTATGTGCGGTCTGTATAGCACTCAGACTTCACCCTATGCGACAGAAACACTTGTTCTGCAAGTCGCATCTGATGATGCCTGCCGACGATCCTTATCCCAGCACCCGTGATATTATATTACGTTCTTTTCTCGCTGCCTGTGCATTTAAGGAAGAATATATCGTAATAGCCTGTAACGATAGTCTTATAGAAAAAGGCTGTAAACCTATCTCCGCTTTGACCTCCGCAAAGGAGGAAAGAACGGAATGAGCCGGTTTTTATATGTACACTTCGATGAAGACGTTCCCCGTCACGTAGAAAAGGAATATAACAGAATGCTCCGCAGGGAGAAATACCTTGAGGAGCGTGATGCAGAGTATCTTAACCAGAGTGCTGACTTTGATGACGTACTGGAGATAAACCCTGATCCTGCAAGTATCCCCATAAGCGAGTTTGAAGCTGAGGAGATACAGAAGCACAACCGTAGACTTGATTATCTGCCTGTTGCTATGCAGATGCTCAGAGCCGACTATCCGGAGGGATATTTTCTTATCAGAGACTATTACTATAATCAGGATAAAGTCAGTATGATGTATCTCGCAAGCAAATATGGTATGACTTTTGAAGCAGTACGTTACAGGATAGACCGTGCGAAAGAACTGCTAAAAGACTATATCACATTGCACGAAAATATATGATTGATTTTAGCGAAAATGCCGTTTTTTCTTTTTGAAAGCAATTTTTTTGCGAAAATCAACCCCAAAAACGCAAATTTCTCGGTTGATGTATAGAGGGCATTGACCTCTATGCGGTGTGAGAGGAAATAAACGACCTCTGACATACTGTTACCTCCGAGTTAAGGGACGGTGCATTTTTT
>JAEEGJ010025482.1_pt1 | contig 12111 bp, 5 predicted proteins | sample 8958761 | NCBI WGS metagenome assembly JAEEGJ01 (sample SAMN16246546, study PRJNA631951) | gut metagenome | biome: gut microbiome; feature: rumen; material: RS-attached | host: Bos | place: Iran: Karaj | collected 2018-10 | reverse complement strand
GAAGCACCATGGAGATGCCGTGTTTCTCATATTCATCAATGATGTAGTTGCGGATCCTCTCCTTGTTGTCGCGACCCGTCATGGCTGCGTAAATGTCTTGAGTGGTAGCGATGCGGACGCGGATGCCACGACCAGCATAGAGTGCTATGTAATCTCCAAAGCTCTCCGCATAGTTTTGCGTCGTGATGATGAGCATTTCGTATTCCGGCAGGGCACCGTCGCGGCGGGCGTAGCTGTCGAGCATCTCGGCGTTTTGTGCCAATTTGCTGATGCTGTTTCTCGTCTCGGGACGCAGCCAGAGTTTACGGCTGTGGTCGGCACGAGAGGCTTGATATTCCACGGTGACCGACACGGTTTGGGCATAGCTGACTTGACCCGAATCGGGTTTGAATTTCACGGGAGTGAAGCCACCGAAGGCAAACGAGACACCGTTGAGCACCTGTGTACTGACCGTGTTGAAGGTCTTGTTGGGATAGGCCTCGTTGGAGCGGTAAAGCGCTTCATTCTTCTCGAAGACAAAGGGACTATCATCTGAGATGGGGCGAGGTTTTTGCGCAGGCAAGAGGTTATAATGGCCGTCCAGTTCAGCGAAGTCACCCAACGTCACATGGATGGCGGTGGCTTTGGTGTTTTGCGGCAGCATCAGGCTGATGCTTTGCCATGGCAGTTGTGGCTCGCCGACGGTTCCGTTTTGTACGGATTGCTCAAACGAGAGCATTTGGTATTCGCCGACTTGTTGGATGGTAGGCTTGCTGAAATGATAAGTGTGTGTAATGCTTTGCGCCGAGGCGATGATGCTAACGGAAAGCATTAATAATAGGGAGAGACTTAGTCTTTTCATGGCTTAGGTTAGTCTACGATTAGCTTTTGGGTTTCGATGTTGTTCCCGCTCTGAATCTTGACAAAATAAAGACCTTTTTGAGCATGGCTTAAGTCGATAGACTGGATTCCAGAGACCTTGTCTAAGCATGTGACGGTTTGTCCCAACATATTGTAAATATTGACGTTGCTCTCTTCAGCCAGCTGAATGGTGAAGCTACCATGGGTGGGGTTGGGATAGATGGCATTGGCTTTGGGTGCTACAATCTCTTCCACCTTGGTGATATAGCAAGTGCGTGGGAAGGTGATGTCGTCAATCCAAGCGCAATCTTGGCCGTTGGAACCGCTTCTGTTTTTGTCGTAGATCCATTCGAACACATGGCTGCCTGCTTCAAACTCGTAGTTTACAAAGGTCCAATCGTTCTCGCCAGACCACCAGTCTTTCTTTTTGCCATCAATGAAGAAAGCGAACAAGTCCTTGTGGAATTCTGTCGAGGTCTTGAACCAGAAACTGATTTCGCCATCAAGGAGAATATCGGCATAAACTAACAGGTAGGAAGCCTCGTTATCGGCAATCTGGCCAGAACGTGCGCTATAGGTGCCGCTGTGTACTTCGTCATCAGTGACGAACCAATGATGATCGCCTGCATGCTCCCATTCCAAGAAGCTGAAATCGCCGCTTTCGAAGGTTTCGACGGCTACACCGACAGAGAAGGAATAGTCGTAATGGGTGGCGTATGCTCCAGTGTGGGCGCAGAGGTCCAAATGGAAGGTGGTGCCGCTGATGATGTTATCATCGGTGTCGATGTTGACGTCAACCGAGAAGCCATTGTCTCTGTCGATATCGCCCATTGGGTAGGTGTCTCCATCTAAGTGCAGCCCTTGACCGTTAAAACCAACAGCCATGTAGGCATCAGGTGCCATGGCGTGTCCCATGTTCTTGACCGAAATGTGAATGACAGCTTGCTCGCCTGGGTCAAGGTAGCCGTTGCCGTCGCCTTGGATTTCTTCCAATTCAATGTCAACAAATTGAAGGTTAGGTGCCAAGGCAAGGAAGGACTTTTGAGTGGTGTTGTCGGCTGTTTCGTCAGAAACGGTGGTCAGATTTAGCGTGAAGATGGTTTGGTCAGGAATGTTGTCCGCAATCTCAATCAAACCGCCTTCTCCAAAGGTCTCTGAACTATGGGAAGCCAATTCTTCAATGGTGAAATTGTTCTCAAGTGAAGTTACGTATTCGCAATCTGTTGTGATCGTAGCATGTACGTGGTGAGCGGCCACATCACCGTTGTTGAATATCTCTGTCATGACATTATGCTGAGAACCATACAAGGCTCCATTTTCGATTTCAACGATGTTGCCGTAGATGAAAGGCACGTGGCTGTCGAAGCCCATCACTTCAAGGATCTGAGGCCATGCACTTTGTCCGGTGACGATGAGCCTTAACTCACCAACTTTGTCCAAAGCTGGGTCGAAGGTCAGCTCGGCATTACCGTTTTCGTCTGTGATGTTGAAGCCAAGCAAGTCCTCGCCATCAAACAGGCTGACGCGGAAGTTATCCAATGGTGTGCCGCATTGGTCAACATGTACCATGGTGGAGACAGTACCCACTTTCAAGCCTTTCTCGTATGTGATGTTGGGATGGAAGGGTTCCTCGAACCAGGGGTACAAGGCGCCGTCGCCTAAGGCGTTGAGACAGTAGATGTTCCAACGCAGGCAGCCGTTATCTTCACCATACATAGTGACCCAAGGCGCCGTAGCAATCTTGGCCTCGCGCAAAGCCATGCCAAGGATGGAGATATGGTCGTTGCAGTAGGCGTCCACAAATTCACGATGGATATGGGCGGCCATGCCGTCGCCCCACGGTACGTACCAGCCGTAGCGAGAGTTTCCCGTGGTGACCACGAACCCGGTCTGCACCGTGACCATTTTTTCAAGGATGCAACCCGAGGGGAAATTACCGCAGATGCAGCCGTGAGAGTGGAAGATCATGTAGTTGTGGTTGATGCCGTCGTTGTTGGCAAAGAATTCATTGGTAACGGAATTGCCATCCCAACCAGCCACAAAGTCGCTATTGGCGTGTCCCACGTGGTGTACATATTGTCCGCCCGTGCCGATGAGTCTTCTAAAGTCGCTGCCACTCCAAGGAATGCGGTACGTTTCGTAATAGCGCTTGAAGTTGTAATTCTCAGGATAGCCTGTAGTAGTGTAGTCGTAGTCGGTGTTGGTGCCTATGAGACGTTCCATGTCGTCGCTGCCATAATAGCCGTCACCAAGGTGCTCAGCACCAAAGATGGGGGAGGTGAACTCGCCTAAGACGGGCGCTTGCAGGTAACTGAAGGTCTTGTGCATGATGTTATTGAACTGGGTTTCGTTGTTGAAAGGCAAACGACCGATGCCCAGTTCAGGCAGCAGGTCGTCTTCACCAACTTCTCCCCAGCGGTCGTCGCCGTCGTCGTTGAGGGTACCGTCGAGGCAGGCATAGTACATGTCGGCTGGCAGGTCGTCTTCATAGCCTTCTTGTGCAAAGCACCAAAGGTTGCGGTAAGGCACGATGCTGACATCGCCACCGAGGCTCACCATTTGTATGCCATTGTTTTCATATTCTTGGATGATATAGTTGCGGATTTTTTCTTGCTCGTCACGACCGTCCATGGCGGCAAAAATCTCTTCCAAAGAAACGATACGGGTGCGGATGCCCTTGTTGTTGTAAAGGGCAAGGTATTCGGCGAAACGGGGAACCCATTCTTCAGCAGTGATGACGAGCATGTCATATCCGCCAATGGCACGTCCACGTTTGTTGTAAGTACACAAAACGTTCTCATTCTGCGCCAAGCGCTTAATGGAAGCCTCGTTTTCGGGCGTAAGCCAAAGTTTGCCACTATGGTCGTCGCGGCTCATGCTAGTCTCGATGCTAACCCTCACGGTGCGGGCATAGCTGATCTTACCCGTAGAGGGCACGTATTGCATGGGTGTGAAACCGCTAAAGGCAAAGGCAACACCGTTAAGATATTGCGTATTGACGTTGCTGAAACTGCGTGTCGGATAGGAGTTTCCAGAGCGATAAAGGGATTCGTTTTTGGCAAAAGGAATCTCTTCTTCATTGGAAACAGGGCGAGGCCGCTGATAGGGGTAGAGGATGAACGTTCCTTCAAGTTCAACTAAATCGGAAAATTCCACGTTGACAGAAACAGCCTCTTGACCTTGAGGAAGAATTAGGCTGACACTCTGCCAAGGCAGGGTAGGTTCACCTACTTGACCAAAGGGTAGACAGCCTTGGAAACTGATTTGTTGGTAGCCGTCGCGTTCGTTGACGACAGGCTGGCTGTAGTGATAGATTTGTTCGATGGTTTGGGCTTGCGCAAATAAGATGGCGGCCATTAAAGTGAGGATAAGACTTAATTTTTTCATTGTAAATGAATTAATTTGGGCGCAAAGATACGATAAAAACAAATCCACCACAATGGAAGGACTCACATTGTCGCGGTTTTTTTGGATAAAAGTGAAAAGGATGAGTAAATCATAGAGGTTTTTTCCTAATTTTGCCTCTTTAAAATTTCAAATACATGAAGAAAATCAGAGCCGCCGTAGTAGGTTACGGCAATGTGGGCCGCTTCGCTTTGGAAGCCCTTGAAGCCGCCCTCGATTTCGAAGTGGCGGGCATTGTCCGTCGTAAGGGTAATGAAAACAAACCGATTGAACTGTCTCCATACGAGGTAGTCAAGGATATTAAGGAACTGAAAGACGTGGATGTGGCCATTTTGGCCTGTCCCACGCGCAGTTGTCCAGAATATGCCAAACAAATTCTGCCTTTGGGCATCAACACCGTGGATTCGTTTGACATTCACACTTCCATCGTGGACTACCGCCGTGAGCTGATGCCTATTAATAAGGAAACGAAAACCGTGAGCGTTATCGCTGCCGGCTGGGACCCAGGTTCGGATTCCATCGTCCGCACTTTAATGCAGAGTTTGGCACCTAAAGGCTTGTCCTACACCAATTTCGGTCCGGGCATGTCGATGGGACACAGCGTCTGTGTGCGCTCCAAGAAAGGAGTGAAGAACGCCCTTTCGGTGACGATTCCTTTGGGCGAAGGCATCCACCGCCGCATGGTATACGTGGAGCTTGAAGACGGTGCCACCCTCGACCAAGTGACCAAAGACATCAAGGCCGACCCGTATTTCGCTAACGACGAAACCCATGTGTTTGCCGTTGACAGCGTAGATGCTGTTCGCGATATGGGCCACGGCGTGAATCTCGTGCGCAAGGGCGTTTCGGGCAAGACCCAAAACCAACGCATGGAGTTCAACATGAGTATCAATAACCCCGCTTTGACGGGTCAGGTGCTGGTCAACGTGGCTCGCGCCACAATGCGTTTGCAACCTGGTTGCTACACAATGGTGGAGATTCCCGTCATCGACATGCTCCCTGGCGAGCGGGAAGAATTGATTTCACATTTGGTATAATGATTCACAAAACCATCAAAACCCGCAAAACTTTATATGAAAGTTGGAAGCCTGCCAACCAGCGGCTTCCGTCGGCGAGCTGGTTAGCGAGCCGACCTGAACAAAAAGCAGTTTTGATGGTTTTGCAAGTTTTGTGATAAAAAGAAAAATGCAAAGAAGATTTTCTATAGTATTGATTTTCATAGTCATGCTATGCTCTTGTGCCAAAAAGCAAGACCAGATAGAGGCTTTGCTTTCCCAAATGACCATAGAGGAGAAATGCGGCCAACTGACCTGTCCTATTGGCTTCAATTTCTACGGCAAGGACGGCGATTCCTTGTGGCTTGCTGAGAACTTCATCGGTATGATGGATACGATGCCGTTGGGCTCGTGTTGGGCAGTGCTCCGCGCCGACCCTTGGTCGAGAAAGACGGTGGAAACAGGCCTGCATCCACGCGAATCGGCGAGGCTGCTGAATATGATGCAACGCCACGCTGTGGAAAATACACGCCTTGGCATTCCGCTGTTGTTTTGCGAGGAAACGCCCCACGGTCACATGGCGGTGGGCACGACCGTTTTCCCGACAGGCATTGGACAAGCCTCCACATGGAATCCTTCATTGTTGGAACAAATGGGTGAGGTGATGGGTCGCGAAATCCGTCTGCAAGGCGCACAAATTGGCTATGGCCCCGTCCTTGATATTGCCCGTGACCCCCGTTGGTCGAGGGTGGAGGAAACGATGGGTGAAGACCCGTATCTGTCTGGTACTTTGGGTGCTGCCATCGTGAAAGGGATGCAGAAAAACGTTTGTGCCACATTGAAACATTTGGCCGCTTACGGTATTCCACAAGGCGGACATAATGCCGCCACCGCTGAAGTCGGGCAGAACAAACTGATGAGCGACTATCTTGCTTCTTTTGAAAAAGCCATTTGCGAAGGCGGAGCCAAGACCGTGATGACTTCCTACAATACGATTGATGGTGTGCCGTGTTCGGCAAATCAATGGTTGCTCCAAGAAATCTTGCGCAATTCGTGGAATTTCAAAGGCGTTGTTTTTTCCGACTTGAATGCTGTTAATGCCATTTATGCCACACAACATGTCGCTGCCGACCCCGCCGAGGCTGCTGCCATGGCTTTGAAAGCAGGTGTCGATATTGATTTGGGAGGATATAATTATGGTGGTTTCTTGAAAGAAGCCTTACGACGTTGCCTCGTTACCGAAGCCGACATCAACAAGGCCGTGCGTCATGTGCTGCAACTGAAATTCGACCTCGGACTGTTTGAGAATCCGTATGTTGACGAGGTTTTGGCCGAAACAGAAGTGGGCAAGAAAGAAAATGCTCAACTTGCCAAACAAGTGGCTTTGGAATCGGCGACGCTGCTGAAAAATGACGGGATTTTGCCGTTTGGCGAACATATTAATAAGGTGGCGATTATCGGGCCGAATGCTGACAACACGTACAACCAGTTGGGCGACTATACCGCGCCGCAAGACCCTGACCGCATTGTGACCATGCTCGAAGGTATCCAAACGAAAGGTAGGGCAGAGGTGACCTACGCCAAAGGTTGCGCCATCCGCGACGAAAGTGATGCCAACATTGATGAAGCTGAGCGCATCGCCAAAGCCGCTGATGTTGTGGTTTTGGTTGTGGGTGGTTCCTCAGCTCGCGACTTCAAGACAAGTTATGAAGACACTGGTGCCGCCATCGTTGACGACCACATTTCCGACATGGATTGCGGCGAAGGCTATGACCGCTCTACATTGAAGCTTTTGGGCAAGCAGGAGGAACTGATGCAACGCATTTATGCCACGGGCAAACCCCTCGTGACGGTTTACATTCAAGGCCGACCTATGGACATGAACCTCGCGAACGAAAAATCCAATGCCCTCCTGACACTCTGGTATCCTGGCATGGAAGGTGGTTCCGCCTTAGCTGACATCCTTTGGGGCGACTACAATCCTGCGGGTCGTTTGCCTATCTCTGTGCCGCGTTCAGTGGGTCAGATTCCTGTCTATTACTCCCAACCTCAAACGGGCGATTATGTGGAGGAATCTGCCAAACCGCTGTTTCCCTTCGGCTTCGGCTTGAGCTATACCCAGTTTGAATACAGCGACTTGCAAGTGGAGTCTGTATCCAAAATGGATACAGTTTGTCGCATCACCTGTACCGTGAAAAACATCGGTCCTTGCGATGGCGACGAGGTTGTCCAACTTTACGTCCGCGACGAGGTGGCCTCGATCTCACCTGCTTCAAAGTTGCTGAAAGGTTTCCAACGGGTGCATATTAATAAAGGTGAAGCAAAACAAGTCGTTTTCTACCTTACTGAGCGTGATTTGTCGGTGTATTCGGTTGAAAAAGGCTGGCATTTGGAGCCTGGGGAGTTCACGATTTTGGTGGGTGGAAACTCGGAAGAAACTATAAGTAAGAATGTGACTATAAAATAATTGTATTATGGCAAAACGACAATACGACAACGGAGAAATCATCATCCACTGGGACAGTGATTTATGTACTCACGCTGGTGTGTGCTGGCACATGCTTCCCAAAGTGTTCAGGCCATCGGAGCGGCCTTGGGTGCGCATGGAATTTGCCACCACAGCCGAACTCATCAATATGATTGAGAAATGTCCCTCGGGCGCATTGAAGTATGAGTTGAAGGCTGAGCAATAAAAAAGTTTTCTTTTGCTTTTATGCCAAAAACTCTCTATTTTTGCCTCGAACAAATAACCCAAAAGTCTAACCAAACCCCTATCGAATGATTATAGCGCACCAAGCGCACCAACGGAAAGCGGAATATTAACTAAGCAATAACTTTACGCTTAACTCACCTTCACATTAACAATCCCTTTCTTATCACACCGCACCACAATGCGCTTGTATTCGGTCTTGCCCTCGTAAACGCATTGGATGACGAAAGTAATATGGTATACTTTCTTTCCTTCGATGGGCTTGTATCCGTTGTCTTCCCATGTGCCCGAAAGCGGGAAGCTCGGGTTGTCCATCTTGCGGGTGTATTCCGTGATGTTGTAACGCAGGATGTCGTTAATGCCACGGAGCGGATAGGGACTGGCCTTGGCCAATTCGGCGGGCCAAAGCTGAACTTTTTTACGGTAGAGCAACACCTTTTCGTCCTTGCCGCTCACCTCGGTAAAGAGGGGGTTGCGGCTACGCAGCTCCATCACCTCGGGCAGAATTTTGTCGCTGTCGATGAAGTCAACGCTGTCCTTGCTCCAGCCGATGTACCGTCCCTTGATGCGGAAATCTGTGCGCGTGTCGAAGACCTTGTTGCTGACACGACGAGCAAAAATGAGTCGCAGCCAGTCTTTCAGGCGGTCCTTAAACATATAACTGATAACCAGCGCGATAAGGAAGGGCAGAGTGAAGTTGCCATATTTCTGCTGGAAGAAGAACGATGACAAGGTGGCCACCACCATGGCGGCACCGGCAGCGAGGCTGTATAGGATTTGCTCCACCAAAAAGGTGTTTTTTCGCTTGGTGGCGTTGAGATAGAGGTCGCTTTCGGAGAATTTCTTGAGCAGACTGGCGCGGAAAACGAAATCCTCGTTGCCCTTGGCATCGTCGGCCTTTACACAGAGATAGCCTTGCTTTTCCCTGTAGGCCCTTTCCGCGTAAAGCACTTCTTTGAAACGGGCTTCAAGTTGCTGATATTCATCTGGATGATTGTGGCGAAAGATGTCGCGGAGGCGATAGGCGTATTTCTCCATGACATTGCTCAAAAATTCGTCACCATAGGCGAAAACTTGTCGCGTTCTGTCAGTTGCATTTTGGTCGTTCAGTTGGTTGAGCAGACCACGGAAACGATTCAATATTTTACCACCGTCCAATAGGAATTGACTGCACGCTGCCATCCTTTGCGTTGCGTCATGCTGTTGTGAGATTGCCAAACATTCATCGCGGAAAGCGCTTTTGGAAATGGCACAATACATTCTGATGGAATGGATGAGGTCTTGCGTGTCGTCAGGGGCGATGTGCAAATCGTTGAAATTGGTAATGAGCGACTTGCTGGGAAGTAGTTCCTCGTCGGTGGCCAACTCGTGGAGTCCATACGAGGGCGTGATGAGCCTGACGCCCGATTTGAGGTCGCGGTAAAAGTCGTCTTTGCTGTACTTGGCGGCGTTGATGTCGAGGCTGTTGGGCACAAAAATCCACGTGTTCATCACGAAATCGGAATACTTCATTGGGTGTTCCTCTTGGTGCGTGTTGAACCCAACCTTAAACTCTAAGGTGAACTTGTCGTGGATTTTTGTGACCAAGTCAATCATTTCTCTGCGTTTCGGTATTGTTCGTCGAGGTTGAAGCCTTCGGGGTGCTTGGCTTTGATGTCTTTGTAATAGTCCCAAATTTCGGCCAAATCTTTGTCGTAATCGCCAGTAGGATAGAAGATTCGCTCAATGCCACAATAACGTTTCTTGTAGTCGATGAAGCCGAGTACAATGGGCACGTTGGCACCTTGTGCGATGACGTAGAAGCCTTTTTTCCAATGTTTTACCATCTTTCTCGTGCCTTCGGGGCAGATGACGAGATGGGTGTCCTTGTTTTGGCTGAACATGTCAATCATTTGTTCCACAAGGTGGTTTTGATGTCCGCGGTTGACCGGGATGCCGCCGACTTTCTTCAAAAGCCAACCCAGACCAGGCTTGAAGAACTCCTTCTTGATCATCACTTTGAACTTGATGTCGTAGTACCAATAATAGGCCAGTCCGACAAAAAAGTCCTCGATGGCCGTGTGCGGTGCAACGATGCAAACCGCGTTGCCAAGGTCTTTAGGGGCTTCGTTGACGACTTTCCAGCCTCCAAGTCGAAGCCCCAATCTACCTATTTGTTTTTTTAGTCCCATGATTACCAAATGGCAGCCCGTTCCTCAGGAGCGATATACATCTTGCTTTCGGCCGGTATGTCGAAAGCCTCATAGAAGTGCGGCATCGAGCCGAGGGTGCGGTTGACGCGAGCCTCAGCGGGTGAGTGCACGTCAGTCTTCACTTGGCGTTCGATGTACTTGTCGCGCGAGTTGTTGCGCCAGATGGTACCGTAGCTGATGAAGAAGCGCTGAGCAGGAGTGTATCCGTCGATGCTTTGGTTGGCCTTTGCCTCATCGGTCATCTGGTAAGCATCCCATGCCACATTAAGACCACCGAGGTCAGCGATGTTCTCGCCGAGAGTGAGTTGACCGTTGATTTGATAGCCTCTCACATTGAATTCGTCGAAGAGCTTCACAAGTTGTTGGGTGCGTTCGGCAAACTTGGCGGCATCTTCTTCTGTCCACCAGTTGTTGAGGTTGCCCTTCTCGTCGTACTTGCAGCCTTGGTCGTCGAAGCCGTGGGTCATCTCGTGGCCAATCACCACACCGATGCCACCGTAGTTGACAGCGTCGTCAGCATCCATGTTGAAGAAGGGAGGTTGAAGGATGGCGGCGGGGAACACGATTTCATTCATTTCGGGGCTGTAGTAGGCATTAACAGTCTGCGGGGTCATGAACCATTCTTCTTTGTCGACAGGCTTGCCGATTTTGGCCATTTCTCTCTCGTTCTCAAAACGGATGGCGCGGTGCACATTCTCGAAATACGAATCGGGTGTGACTTCATACTTGCTGTAGTCCTTCCACTTGTCGGGATAACCAATTTTCACGTTGAAGGCATCGAGTTTGACGAGAGCCTTGGCTTTGGTTTCTTCGCTCATCCAGTCGAGGTTCTTGATGCGCTCACCCAAGGCGATACGAAGGTTGCCAACAAGGTTCAGCATGCGCTCTTTAGCCTCGGCAGGGAAGTGCTTTTCCACATAAAGTTGACCGATGGCTTCGCCCAGACAACCCGAAGTGGCGTCAAGGATGCGGCGCCAACGAGGCTGCTGCACTTCCTGACCGTAGAGGTAGTTGCCATAGAAGCTGAAGTTCTCAGCATCGAGGTCGCTGCTCAACATGGAGGCACTGCCGTGGATGACCTTCCAACGCAGGTAGTCCTTAAGGGTGTTGAGGTCGGTGTTGAGGATGATTTTGTCCATAGCGGCCATGAAGTCAGGCATACCCACGTTAAGGCTTTCGATTATCGGGGCACCAGCGTTCTTGAAATAGGTGTTCCAATCGAAGTTGGGCGTCGTTTTCTGCAATTCGACAAGCGTTCTCATGTTGTAGGTCTTGTCGGGGTCGCGGCGTTCCACGCGAGTCATCGAGTTGGTGGCTAGTTTGGTCTCAAGGGCCAGGATGCGCTTGGCCTTGTCGGCAGCGGCTTCCGGTTCGGTGCCGGTGAGTTCAAACATCTTGGCGACATGTTCGACGTATTTGTCGCGCATCTCTTGCGACTCTTCAACGAGATAGTCGTCGCGGTCGGTCAGGCTCAAGCCACCTTGATAGAGGTGCATGATGACCATTTCGGCGTTCTTCGGGTCAGGGCTACCGCCTGCTCCAAAGAATCCGCCGATGCCTTCGCTGTGGAGTTTGCCTAAAAGCTCGGCCAGTTGGGTCTTGTCGTTAAGGTTGTCGATCATCTCGAAATAAGGCTTCAACTCGCTGTAGCCGCGCTCATCGATGGCGACGGTGTCCATGCCTGCGTTGTAGAAGTCGCGGATTTTCTGAGCCACGCTGCCTTGTTGTGCGGTGGTGTCTTGTGAGACCTCATCAATGATGTCTTGGATGAGAAGCTCGTTGCGTTGGTCGATTTCCGTGAAGGCTCCATAGGTGGAGTATTCTTCCGGAATCGGGTTGTTCTTCAACCACTCGTTGTTGACGAAGCGGAAGAAATCCTCAGCCGGGTTGATTTCGGTGTCCATGTTGCTCAGCTCGATGGCGGGAACAACTTCTTTCTTGGGTTCAGGTGTTTCGGCTGTCTTTTGTC
>JAEEGJ010025477.1_pt1 | contig 12113 bp, 12 predicted proteins | sample 8958761 | NCBI WGS metagenome assembly JAEEGJ01 (sample SAMN16246546, study PRJNA631951) | gut metagenome | biome: gut microbiome; feature: rumen; material: RS-attached | host: Bos | place: Iran: Karaj | collected 2018-10 | reverse complement strand
AGCAGCAATGAAAATCTTCTTCATTTTGTATCCTTCAGATGAAGTTTTAATAAAAAATATTGAAAAGGACTCTTTATCAGGTTAAAAAATAAAATACACCCTTTCAGTTGAAATTTAAATAAATAAATTTATACATACTTACTTTTGTAGGTAAATTTTTATTTGGAGTGCATAAAAAAACAATGAATATACTCGTCGTAACTCCAGAAGCGGGGAACTGGAAGGTGCCGAGCCCCCTCGCTACCGCAGTAAACTGCATCACTCAGGCATTTGCCAATGCCGGGTCCCAAGTTGTAACTTGTTCGCCGTTCTACAAAGACCATATTATCGATTCCGACAAGTATCATTGCGTTTTTAAAGGTGTCGAAGCGTTGCAGAACAAGCCGTTCGAAGTTTGGCGTTCTGAGGACGACCCTCTCCACACCTATATATATAATGAGGAATATTTCGGTCGCCCTTATGTTTACGGCCCACCGCATTCCCCTCCCTATAGCGATAACCACCTAAGATTTGCCATGTTCGCCTCGGCCGTGCTCACTTACAGCGCGCAAAGCAACTTTAAGTTCCAGGCAATACTCGGTCACGAATGGGGCGGCGCACTCGTTGGCGCTCTTTGCCACACAGTCTATCAAGAAACATTCCACAACATTCCGTTTTTCTTCAACGTCCATAACATCACCTACGACTTCCATGTCCAGCCCAGCGAAATCGAAAAAATCGGTCTGCCGCGCAAGGACTTCAACATGGACGGCTACGAGTTCTGGGGCAAAATCAGCCTCCTCAAGGCCGGCATCCTGTATGCAAACAAGGTGCTGTTCCCGTCGTCGGGCTACCGCGACGCCATGCTCAACACAAACCTCCCCGGCGGCCTCAGCGGGTTCCTCAACCGCAACAGCGAGAAGCTCCTGGGTATCCAGTTCGGCGTGAACTACAAGTTCTGGGACTTCAACGACGAAGCAAAGCTCCCCATCAAGGAAGCAAAGCGCAGAGCGAAGGCGAGCCTCGGGCGCCAGTTCGACATGGATCTTTCGAACAAGCTTATCATTTATAGTCACATGGACATGGAATCGGGCAACGCTTCCGAAACGCTAGCGACAATCCTTTCGGACATCGCCAAGCAGAACGCCCTCATCATCGTGGGCATTTCGCCGGAGCACCCCGAATGGAACTACTACCAGGAAGTCTCGCACCAGTACAGCAACTTCGTCCGCGTCCTCCAGTTTGACTCCGAAGAAGCGAACAACAGAGAAAAACTCCGCGACACACTCGCCGCCTCTGATATTTTGTTCGCGGCGAACCTGCAAGAGCCGTCCGCCTCGATTATCCTCAAGGCCATGGCAGCCGGTACGCTCCCGCTCACAGGCAGAAACGTAGGCATCGCAAGCATGCTCACCGACTACACCCTCGAGACCGCCGGCGAAGCAAACGCATTCCTCGTCGATGACGCCAACGCCCCGCACCAGATGTTGCGCCGCATCAAAGACGCCATCAATGTGTACAACACGGAAGTCGCCGATTGGGACAAGTGCGTAGTGAACGCCTACAGCGGGTTCCATTACGAATGGGCGAAGACAATTTCAAAATATTTACTAACTTTGGGTGAGCTGGGGCTTTAGCTCAATCGGTTAGAGCGTCGGACTCATAACCCGTTGGTTCCCGGTTCAAGTCCGGGAGGCCCCACTAATAGCGTTACCTTAAGGGTTGCGCTATTTTTTTATCCTATTGAAATAACAAATATTTAATACACTTTTTTCGATATCCGCCCCAAATTATCATATTTTTAAGAAGATACCTAACAAGGAATCTTTATGAAAAAGCAAGGATTTTCCCTTATTGAATTGATGGTTACTATCGTAATCATGGGCGTCATCGCAGCGGTCGCCGTTCCAAAGTTGTTTGGTTTTATGGCCAAATCCAAAGCAACCGAAATTACCGTGGCCGCGGGGACTTACATCAAATTGCAGGACGCCTACATTCACGACCACCCCCAAGGCGGAAACTGGTTCAACATCGGTTATAAATCCCCTGCAGGGAACTCCACCGGCAAAGCGAGCACTCAGAATTTCGAGTACGATGCCGATCAGACAACACACAACTGGACCGCCTCGCCCATTGTCACCTTGGGCGAATGTGAAAAAGGCAAAAAATGGTTTGTCAATTACAAACTGAACCCGCCTCACGACATAAGATACTGGGCATCCACTGACGATGAAACAAACTGCATCGATGCCTTAATCCCGAATTTTCGCAAATTAAGCAATACCGCAACAGCAATTACAAGCGCTGGGGAATAGCGTAGAACAATGAAAATTCCTTTTAATCAGCCACCATTCGTGGGGGCAGAAATCGCTTATGTAAAGCAAGCCGTCGAAAGTTCGAAGATGCAGAATTAGCCAGCAACAAAATCATAGAGAATAAGAGCTCGTAAAGCAGCATAACTGCTAATAGTTCTAAATGCCATTGAGTTTTCAAACGCAATGACGTATCCAAGAGCTCTTAACAACATGTTGCCACAAAGGGCGATAATCCCCGAAAAAGGTGAAGGATTTATTGAATGTCTAAAAAACTCTTGTTATTAGGCGGTAGCCACGCCGAAATTCCACTGATTAAAGCAGCGCAAGAACTCGGCTGGTTCGTGATTACCACAGGCAACAACCGCGATGGCTTGGGCCACCCTTATGCGGACAAAACGGTATTTGCCGACTACAGCAACAAAGAAGCAATGGTTGAACTGGCTCGCCACGAGAATGTACAAGCGGTTTGTTCAGGATGCAATGATTTTTCACTACTGTCGACTGTTTACGTTTGCGAGCAACTCGGGTTGCCGGGCCACGACAGCTACGCAACTTCGCTTGAAATCCACCACAAGGACAAGTACCGCGCATTGGCGACGCGCATTGGCATTCCAACACCGAAGGCTATTACCGTTTCTGCAAACCTGGGCAACAAAGAAATAAGCGACGAAAACTACGCGGCTTTTGAAAACGCCATCGCAGCACTCACGTTCCCGATTATAGTAAAGCCGATAGACCTCACAGGGGGCAAAGGCATCCACCGCGCAGCGACAATCGAAGAAGCCCGCGTCGCTTACAAAGACGCATGCAGTCGCACCCGACAAGATCACATTGTCGTCGAAGAATATGTCGAAGGCACAAACCACGGTTTTTCCGCCATGCTCGTGAAAGGCAAAGTCGCATTCGCGTTTGCCGACAACGAACAATACTTTATCAACAAATACTTGGTCAGCGGAGCAAACACACCCAGTACTTCTGGCAGCGCAACCCTCGCGAAACTGCGTGACTACAGCGAGCGCATCGCACGCGAACTCAACCTCGTCGATGGCATTTTGCACATCCAATACATCGAAAAAAACGACGGCACACCGATTATCATCGAAATCTGCCGCCGCTCGCCCGGCGATCTCTACATCAAGTTCGTTAAGTACGCGACCGGCATCGACTATCCGAAATTCATCGTCATGGCAGAAACCGGCGCAGACATTTCCAGCATTGCAGACGCCCCCACCCAAGGTTTCTGGTTGCGCCACTGCGTCATGGCCGGGAATAACATCGAAAACAACAGCGTAGTCCGTGAAGTCTCCTTCGCCCCCGAAATTCAAGGGAACATCGTCGAGAAATTCTTGTGGTACAAACCTGGCGAAATTGTCACAGATAAATTGATTTACAAAGCTGGAATCGTATTTTTCCACTTCGATACCCTCTCCGAAATGCAAGACAAAACAAAGCGAATGACGGAATTAGTCAAAATAATCACCGACTAGATTCCAGAATTAGCCATCTTATCTGAAAGAAAAAACTTATATTCCAAAATATGAAGAAGGAACCTTATCAGATAGCATTTATCGGAGGCGGAGTCAATTCTGCCATTGGCGAAGTCCACAAAGCCGCATGCCAAATGGACGGCCATTTTGAACTTGTCGCAGGCGCTTTCAGCACACACGAAGAAACAAACCAGAAAACAGCCAAGACCTGGGGCGTATCGCCAGAGCGCACCTACAGCAACTATCAAGAACTGCTCCAAGCAGAAAAAGGCAAACTCGACGCCGTAATCGTACTCGCGCCCACAGACTTACACAAAGACATCGTCATCGAAGCCCTCGAAGCCGGCTTCCCCGTCATCTGCGAAAAGTCGCTCGCCACAAGCTTTGAAGAAGGCAAAGACATCGCCCAAAAAGTCGATGAAACCAAAGGTTTCTTCTGCACCACGTATAACTACACCGGCTACCCGATGGTCCGCGAACTCAAACAGTACATCGCCGAAGGCAAGCTCGGTACAATCCAGCAAGTGCAAGTCGAAATGCCACAAGAAGGTTTTATGCGCCTGGGAGTATCCGGCGAACCGCCAAAGCCACAAAGCTGGCGACTCAAAGACACAGTGATTCCCAAGATTTCCTTGGACCTCGGCAGCCACTTGCACAACATGATTTATTTTTTGACAGGCGAACGCCCAAAGCGTATCGTCGCAGACCAAGCTACATTCGGGCTGTTTTCGCAAATTGTCGATAACGTAGGAGCGCTTGTACAATACACAAACAACATGCGTGCGCAAATGTGGTTCAGCAAGACCGCACTAGGAAACCGCAACGGCCTCCGCATCCGCGTCTATGGCAGCAAAGGCAGCGCCGAGTGGTTTCAGCTGGAACCCGAAACGCTCAAAACATGCGACCGGTATGGGAACGTAAGTTTACGCGACCGCACCGGAGGCGTGAAAATAGCAAACCAGCCACGTTACAACCGATTCAAGGCCGGCCACCCCGCCGGATTCATCGAAGCGTTCGCCAACTACTACGAAGATATCGCCGATTGCCTTGCACAATACTTTGCAACAGGTTCCTTTAGCAGCCAATACGTTTGCGGCATCAAGACATCACTCGAAGGGCTCGCCATGATGCAAGCAGCAACACGCTCTGCACAAAGCAACAAATGGGAAGATTTATAATGAAACTATCATTTGTCATCCCCTGCTACCGCAGCCAAAGCACCATCGAAACGGTGGTAAACGAAATTCGCGAAACCGTAGCAACGCGCCCTGGCACCGACTACGAAATCGTCCTCGTAAATGACTGTAGCCCAGACAACGTCTGGAACGTCATCGAAAGCCTCGCCGCCGCAGACCCACACATCAAGGGAATCTGCCTCGCCAAAAATTTCGGACAACATTCAGCCCTCATGGCGGGCTATGCCCAAACCACAGGCGATTACATCGTCAGCCTCGATGACGACGGACAAACCCCCGCCAGCGAAACATTCAAGCTCGTCGACAAGCTAGAAGAAGGCTTCGACGTCGTTTACGGTTACTACAAGCACGCCAAGCAGCACCTGTTCCGACGCTTTGGAACCTGGGTCAACAAGAAAATGGCCGAAGCCATCATAGGGCAGCCTAAGACACTGCGCACCACAAGCTTTTTCATCATGCGCAAGTTCATCGTCGATGAAATCGTGCGCTACCCCCACCCGTTTGCCTACATCAGCGGCCTTGTATTCCGCGCTACCAAAAATCTCGGCAACGTCGAAGTCCATCATCGCCGACGCCTCGAAGGGGAATCCGGCTACACCATCGCAGGGCTTCTCGGGCTCTGGATTAATGGCTTTACCGCATTCTCTGTAAAGCCACTCCGCGCAGCAACCTTCATCGGTTTAATCTGCGCTGCTATCGGCTTTGCAGCAGGCATCTTCGTGATTTACAAGAAACTGATGTTCCCAGCAGTCCCAATCGGATACACTAGCATGCTCGCCACCATACTCTTTATTGGCGGCATGATTATGCTGTTGCTCGGGCTCATCGGTGAATATGTAGGCCGCATCTACATCAGCATCAATCAGTCACCGCAATACGTAGTACGCAAACGAACGTTTTAAGGATAACTTTATCAGAAACGCCATCGTCAAGATTCGCAGCATTCATAAACTGCGAATTTCCAAGACTACATTTTACACCTCGAAACCCGCTTCGAGCATGCACTTTTGCGCGAAGCAGTTGGCTTCGTCCTCTTTTTCAGGATGATTGTGCGTAATTTCGATATTCTGTAAACAAATTCCTTTTTTGCCGTGATACAGCACATGCGCCAACTCATGGAAGAAAGTAAACCACATCGTCGCACGTTTCTCGAATCGATCATGCAACTGAATTAGCGGAACATCCTTGTACCAGCGGTACATCCCGTGAATAGGAGCACTCTTGAAGTTTTGCACAAACAAAACGCGTATCCCAATTTTGCGGCAAAGTTCCTGCAAGCCCGTCATGCAATCGTCAACAACATCGGCCTCAGGAGTTGTGTAAGTAATTTTCTTGGCTCGCTTCGGCAAAGCCTTGTTGGCAGCCGCGAATGCGATAATTTCAGGGAGCGCCGCCTTCAAACGCTTGCGAACAGGAATCTGCTCCTGTTTTTCCATCGGGTCACGATCCGCAAGAATTTCGCCACGACGAATCCATGCAGATGCCGCATACGGATCTTTAACCTCGGCAAGAGAAATGCGGAACGCCACCTTAAGACGGGCATCTTTGTAATAGCGGTCCCAAGCCTGCGGAGAAGCCACCGCAAAGAACTTAAGGAGAGGAATCAAGGATTTTTCGTCACCCTTGTCATACCGCACCCATTCGCGTACAACAACTTCCGAAGGGAAAGACTTTTTCCAAAGTGATTGATCCGAAAGCGAAGCCTTGATACGTTCGCGCGAAATAAATTCATCATACGACATTTGGCGACGCAACCAGTAAATAGCAGGTATTTCCGTAACCATTTCCAACGCAATAGCCGAATCCGGCGTTATACGGCAATTAGCCTGCAAAATATCGTTCACCGCCTTGGGCGTATAGCCCATGCGTGCCGCGAGATCGTTGGCATCGAGGCCCATTTCTTCAAGCTTTTCAGCCAATTCCATTCCAGGTGAAGGAACATGCCACAATTCAATCTTTTTTTCGTTCATATTTCGGCCTATCCATGATAATTTACAATTTCAAGCATTTTTGCAATGCGTTCATTAGCCCACACAATTTGCGCAACCGGCCTCTCATTTGTACTCTTTAAAATCAACCTATACGGCTAATCCAAATCACAAGCCCACTGCCCCGCGCGATCGCCAACCAAATCGTGATAAAGTCCAGGCAACCTCCGCAGGGCTTCAAAATTGGCAGCTTCACTAATTTGAGCCAAGCGGTCAACATAACGTTATGCACGACGCTGTCCAAGTTTTTTGAGCGCTTACGCCTTATCAGTAGCACATTTTTTCAAGTTCTTATCTTCAAAAAGAATATTCATTTTCTACCATAAAATTTCAATATACCTACAATATAAATCAAAATTTTAATAGTAGCAACAGGTGCATTGTAAAATCAACAAGTTCCATTCCGACAAACGGAGGCTTGACAAAAAGCCCTCGCATCATTACATTCCCGTTCGGGAATATTTCAATTATTACCAGCCGTAAAACAAGCGGATATTCCCGTTCGGGAATATCAACCTTATAAAACATAAAGACAGCGTAAATTCATACCCCCAACCCATTCAAGAATATTACATTTAATTCAAGAATTCGAGGAATCGACTATACAGGAAGCACAATGCAGTCAAGCGAATGGACAACCATCATCAAGCCCAAGACCAGCCTGCTCTCGATTGACTTCAGAGAGCTTTGGCAGTACCGCGATCTTTACCGCATGTTCGTAAAGCGCGATATCGTAACCTGGTACAAGCAAACCATTCTCGGACCGCTGTGGTTCTTTATCCAGCCAATCATGACCACCATCATGTTCATGGTCGTGTTCGGCGGAATCGCCAAAATCAGCACCGACGGGCTCCCGCAACCGCTCTTTTACCTCGCAGGCATCTGCCTTTGGACTTACTTTGCGGAATGCCTGAATCAAACAAGCAAGACATTCATCGAAAACGCAAACATGTTCGGCAAGGTGTATTTCCCGCGCCTCGTCGTGCCACTCGCAACAGTCACAAGCAACCTCGTCCGACTCAGCATCCAGATGGGATTATTCTTTATCGTCTTCGCTTATTACCTTATCTTCACCGAAGCGCCGATTCACCCCAACATTTACCTTTTGCTCACGCCATTACTCATTGCACTCATTGCAGCACTCGCGCTCGGTTTCGGAGTCCTGTTCAGCAGCCTCACAACAAAATATCGCGACCTCACCTTCTTGCTCAGCTTTATCGTTCAGCTTTGGATGTACGCAACACCCGTGATTTACCCGCTCAGCACCATCGAAAACCCGCGCCTTAAAATGCTCATGCAGGCAAATCCGCTCACAAGCATTATTGAGACCTTCAAATTCGGAATGCTCGGCGTCGGAGAATTCAGCTGGGCCGCACTCGGCTACACCACTGGTTTCGCAGTATTTATCCTAGCGCTCGGAATTATCATTTTCAACAAGATACAACGAACGTTCATGGACACGGTGTAAAGAGCAACACAATTTTACGCATTATATTTCGCGGTAGCTTCCATGAGTTTGTCAAAGTCGCTCTTGTAAGTCGCATCGCGAATCACTCGGAACTTATCATATTCGCCCTCGGCAAACGCCGTTGCGATTTCGTGGGTAACTTTGCCCTTGTCCTGTAAAACATCCTCTTCGTTGAACTGGAGGAATGCGTTCAGTTTTTCAACCCAGTCCTTCATGTACATCACCTGTCCACGCTTCGCCTGACGTTCCGCATAATCCAGGTACATTGTAACAATTTCGTTCAGATTCCTAATTTCTTCATGGGAAAGGTAATTTTTGGCAACGGAAACATCCGGCTTACGGATATCCCCATCGGGGGCGTTTTTCCAAGTCGTAAGTCCCATATTGAGTTTTTTACTATCGGCCCTTGAATAAATGATTTCTGCCGCAGTCTGATGCGTGACTGCATAATGCAACTTGTTCTGGACTGTTGCGAAAAAATCCTTAGTAATTTGGCTATCCGGGCTGTAGTCTGCGCTACACCTAGCGTAGATATCCGTGATCTTCTGATAGAAACGCCGCTCACTTGCTCGGATTTCACGAATACGCTCGAGTTGCTCCTCGAAGTAGTCCTTGCCGAAGACGTTAACGGGATTTTTGAGGCGCTCGTCGTTCATGGCGAACCCCTTGATAATATATTCCTTGAGGACCTGCGTGGCCCAGATACGGAACATCGTCGCTTTTTTGGAATTGATGCGGTATCCCACTGCAATGATGGCATCGAGATTGTAGATATTGGTCAGCCTTGTCTGTTCTTTGCCAACCATTGCTCCATGTGGAGTGGTCGTTTCCATTTTGGAAACAACCACTTTCTCGTCCAGTTCACCCTCGGCAAAGATGTTCTTCAGGTGCTTTGAAATAGCTGCTTTTTGCACATCGAACAGTTCCGCCATCTTCGCCTGAGTCAGCCAAAGATTCTCATTCTGCAAAAGGATTTCAACCTTCACCTCTGCATTATCGGTTTTGTAAAGCAAAATCTCATCCATATACACAAATGTACACTACTTTTATAGCTCTGTCAAGCCCTTTTCATGAATATTTTGGGAATTTTTTTCGAGAAATTCTATATTCCCCATCAGATGCTCTCCATCCTTAAATACATCGCCCTGATTGGCACGTTCTTCATTTACACCTCGTCGGGGGTGTTCTCGAAGCTTGCGTCGCAGCGGGAGTTTCTCTCGCCGGGGTACATCGCGTTCCTGGGTTGCACGGTGGGCGTGCTGGGCATCTATGCGGTGCTGTGGCAGCAGATCATCAAACGGATGGACGTGAGCCTGGCCTACATAATCGGCTAAATAGCAATTACTTTAGGGAAATTCGGTGTTTTCAGCGTTTTGACCGAATAAAGAGTATATTTCGTACATATAGCCGTCCCTCCAAAAAAAAAGCGAGCTGACCGATGAAACTCTTCCAGAGAATAAAACGCAATCCTTTTCAAGCCATCCTTGTTTTGATGGTTCCTGTGATAGTTTTCTTCGCACTTATTGCCCCATGGCTATTCACAACTTTTTCTAGCCCTATAATTTTCAACGAGAATACAGGGCACATAGGCAACACTTTCGGCATAATGAGTCCTTTTATCGCCATTGCCGCCGTCATTGTAACATATCTAGCATTTAGAATGCAATTAGATGCAAACGAAAAGATGTTTGAGAATTCCCGTCGAATGCAATTTGAGCGCCAGTTTTACGAGATGCTCAAGATTCACTGCGATAACGTCAAAAGCCTGCATGCAGAATCGTCATACACACCACCCGGATCAGATTATCCCGTTCGCAAAGCCGCCGAAGGGCGAGAATTTTTCAGTTGCTTGCTAGAAGAATTCAATTTAATCTACGAAAACCTAAGGATACTAGAAGGGGCAACAGACATATTTGACAAAACATACCGTATTTTCTTCTTCGGCATCGATTTAATGGCAAATCACCTAAAAAAGGAGACCGTAGATTTTTTTCGCAGCTTTGTTTTTCAAAACATCAATAAAACTACTTGGCAAGAACACCCCAAACTAATCCCTATAAAAGATTCTCTTTTCACGGGACGCATAGACCAACTAGTTCCGTATTACAGGCACCTCTTTTTACTCGTGAAAACCGTTGCACAAGCAGACGAAGACTTAGTTCCTTACGCAGACAAGCGCCAACTCCTAAGAATTCTTCGCGCCCAATTATCCAGTGCGGAACAAACTCTACTATACTACAACTGGAAATCCAAACAAGGCAAACAATGGGAAGAGGATTCAACCAAGCCTGGGGGCAACCATTTCTTAACTGACTACCGGATGATTCACAACATCATCCCTAAGGACTGCTGGGCGTTCAGCTCTGATGAAATTCTGCAATCTCTATTAGAGAAAAATCCCGATTACAGAAACCTGAACGACGAAGACACTCTGTTTGAGTTGATAGACGAAAAGGGTGCTTGACTCATATACAGAAATAGACAGGCCAGGCCAGCCGATTTCGCTTCCGCATCATTTCAGCAATTTTTTCTCACCCATTGATTCCAAGATCGTCATTTGATGGATCGCGATTTTATTCAACTTAACAAGCCGTTCTGGCTGTGAAATACCTTCATTGATAAATACCGCATTTAGATTTTCCATATTGGAAAGGCAAATCAATTGATTAATGTTGGCATAGTCGCGAATATTCCCCAATTTGCCTGGATTCAGATCGCGCCATTCCTTGGCAGTCATGCCAAACATGGCCACATTCAACATATCCGCCTCATCGGCATATACAAGTGATTTCTGTTTGGAGGTTAGTTCCGGGGGAATCAAATTATGCTTAATCGCATCGGTATGAATACGATAATTCACTTTAGCCAATTCTCTTTTGGCGCTCCATCCTATTGCTTTTTGTTCAACTTCTTTCAAGCGCTGAAATTCTTCTATAAGATATAACTTGAACGGAACACTTATCGCCGAGCCAAATTCAAAAGCAATATCCTTATGGGCAAAAGTCCCACCATACTTACCGCGTTTTACAACAATTCCAATTGCATTAGTCTTGTCAATCCACTCGCCGCAACTTAAAACGAAATTCGGCAAACCGGCCTGCATTTTAAAGTGGTCAAATTCGACCACTTTAAAATTCGGGTTATGGATGGTTTCCCAAGTACCAAGAAACTCTATCGTGTACCTGTTCCTCATCCAATTTTTGATTATGTCCGCAGCACGGCTTCCGTTATCTTTGGCACCGGCCATATCCGTAATACTGATATAATCCTTGTCACCTAGGTTGATGACCGTAATCTTGGTATTTTGCACATTAATTTGTGTCATTTCGCTCCTCTAGTGAACATCTGTTCACTACCAAATATAGTTCCGCGGGAATGCTTTGTCAATAGGGTGTGGCAAAAATATTTTTCGGGAAATTCTATATTCCACATCAAATGCTCAACGTCCTTAAGTACATCGCCCTGGTCGGTACGTTCTTCATTTACACCACGTCGGGGGTGTTCTCGAAGCTTGCGTCGCAGCGGGAGTTCCTCTCGCCGGGGTATATCGCGTTCCTCGCCTGCACGGTGGGCGTGCTCGGCATCTACGCGGTGCTGTGGCAGCAGATCATCAAACGGATGGACGTGAGCCTGGCCTACATGTGCAAGGGCACGGGCGTGGTGGGCGGGCGACTGCGTGC
>JAEEGJ010025476.1_pt1 | contig 12113 bp, 8 predicted proteins | sample 8958761 | NCBI WGS metagenome assembly JAEEGJ01 (sample SAMN16246546, study PRJNA631951) | gut metagenome | biome: gut microbiome; feature: rumen; material: RS-attached | host: Bos | place: Iran: Karaj | collected 2018-10 | reverse complement strand
GGCACGGGCAAGGTCATGTTACCGACCTCGCTTCATAACGCCATCGTCATTCCACAAGAGGCTGCCTACGACATCCAGGATAAAGTCTATGTGGTGAAAGTGGTCGATGGCAAGGCGGTTGCCAGCATGATTCAGGTGGAATCCGCCACTGACGGGAAATCATACGTTGTGATTGATGGGCTGAAAGCCGGTGAGGTCATCATCGCCAAAGGAGCGGGGTTTGTCAGAGAAGGAACAAAAATCAATTCCGCAAACTAAACCATGAACGAGCAAGCCTACAGATCGTCACCCATTTTGAAGCTGTTTTTCAAGTGTACATTGCCTGCGATGGTCGGCATGGGCTTCTCTGCCGTGTACTCCGTCATCGACGGCTAAAACTCACCAAAGGCCGTATCTCGGTCAATCAGATGCTGACCATCATCGCCAACGGCTCATCGGAGTTTTTTGTGAGTATGGCTGGTTCCTTGTTTGCCATCATCATCAACATCGTGCTGCTGAAGCTGGGCGGTTCCACGGCGGTGGTGGCGGTGGTGATTGCAAGGAGGGCTTTGAAGCTAATCGAAGTCAAGCGGTAAAAACTAATAACAGCGAAACAAAATAAACTAATAAAAACAAGCGCGATTAGAGAGACTTTGCAATAAAATGCATAGTGTTTTTTATTTCTTCTTTGGTAATTATTTTGTTGAAATAGAAAAAGATTTGTATTTTTGCAGCGTCAAAAACTAATGTTAGTAAAACAAAATAAACTAACAACAGTAAAGCAAAATAAACTAATGACAGCAAAAATGCAGTTATGGCAACAATACAAGAGAAATTGGTGGAATCGCTGGCGGTGCTAAAGGCCTATCAGGATGCCCACGGTGACAATCTGGTGATTCAAGGAGCGGATACATTGGGTCGGACACATACAGAGCGATTGGTGAACAGCGGATATCTTCAGATGGTCATGAAGGGATGGTATATCCCATCGTCGCCAGGGAGTGAGGGCAATTCAACGGTGTGGTATGTGTCGTACTGGCACTTCATTACGGCTTATTTGGACAAGAGATTCAATGGGGCTTGGTGCCTGTCACCAGAGTTGTCACTTTATTTCCACAGCGGGAAGACAGTAATTCCCAAACAATTGATTGTGCGCTGCGAGAAAGGAACAAACAACATCCTGCAACTGCCCTTCGGGACTTCGCTTGTGGACATCAAGGCCAGCCTGCCACCAGAGGTGATACAGGAACCGCGTTATGGTGTGCGTTTGTATCCCATGGAATATGCCTTGTTGATGGTGGGACCGGATTATTATCGCCGTGATGCATTGGAGGCAAGAACTTGTCTGGCCAGCTTGCGTGATGTCTCACCCATCGTCTTGGCGGCCATCGACGGGGGACATACCACCCGGGCAGGTCGTGTGGCAGGTGCGTTGCGCTCCATTGGACGCGAGGAGATGGCGGATGAGTTATTGCGAATGATGCGCCAAGTGGGGCATACCGTGACGGAGGAGAATCCATTTGAGGAAAATGTACGGATGGCGACATTCGCGGAATCGCCATACGCCTCACGTATCCGCTTGATGTGGATGCAAATGCGGAAGGTGGTAATAGACATATTGCAAGTCCAGCCAGTGCAGCAAGATGCTGCATCGGTGCTGGCGATGATGGATGCGACGTATGTAAAAGACAGCTATAACTCCTTGTCGATTGAGGGCTATAAGATTACTGAGAGTTTATTAGAGCGTGTGCAGCGTGGCAATTGGAATCCTGAGAACGACGAGGAAGACAAGGATTGCCGGAATGCGTTGGCTGCCCGTGGGTATTATCAAGCCTACGAATTGCTGAAGCAAGGTGTGAGGGACTGTTTCTCGGGCAAGTCACCTGCACAGTTATATGTGAAAGGACATCAAGACTGGCACTTCCAGTTGTTTGAGCCGTGCGTCAGGGCGGGCATCGTGAAGGCAACTGATTTGATTGGATACCGCAGACATCAGGTATATATCCGGAATTCCATGCACACGCCATTGAACCCTGACGCTGTGTTGGATGCGATGAGTGCCTTGTCGGATTTGATGATGGAAGAGGTGAGCGCGTTGGTGCGTGCCATTTTAGGGCATTTTTTCTTCGTCTATATTCATCCCTACATGGACGGCAACGGACGCACGGCACGTTTCGTGATGAACAGCCAATTGGTGACGGCTGGTTATCCCTGGGGGGTGATTCCCATGGAGCGCCGACAAGAATACATGGCTGCCTTGGAGCAGGCAAGCGTGAAGGGAGATATTGAAGGGTTTGTGCGGTTTATTGGGAGGGTGATGGGATAGTGCTTTTTCTTCCAATAAACGAGTTTTGCTGAATGAGGAAAGATTTGTATTTTTGCACAATGTTTATCCAAGATAATAATTGAGTAAAACATAAAACAGAACATAATAGAATGTGAGTTTTAATTGAAAAAAATGTCATCTAAATACATTCATCCAGATAATTTAAAAGAATCATTTACATGTCCTCATTGTGGTACCTTGTCATTAATGCACTATAGTGTTATAGAATATCCTTACCCAGGATACAAGCCGATATTGGATGCAAAAGATATGAAAAGAGGTACTGGATGGGTTCAGATTGCAATTTGTCATAATTGCAAGCAAAAGACCATTTGGATTGATAACATTTATATTTATCCAGATATTGTAGCTGAAACTCCTAATAATGACATGCCAGAATCTGTTAAACAGCTATACAATGAAGCTGCTTTAATATACAACAAATCACCTCGTGCGGCGTGCGCATTATTACGACTTGCTATTGACCGCTTATGTGATGAATTGGGAGAGACCGATGGAGATTTAAATAATAAAATTGGTGCTTTAGTGGAAAAAGGGTTACCCAAACTGGTACAACAAGCGTTGGATGTTGTGCGTGTTATTGGAAATAAAGCAGTTCATCCTGGCCAAATAGCATTTGATGTCGATGATAAAGACACTGCTGTTTGTCTAATGCATTTATTAAATATCATTGTCGAAAGAATGATATCTGAACCCAAAGAGATAGGAGTGTTATTCCAATCTCTACCTGATTCTGCAAAGAAATCAATCCAGAAAAGAGATGGTGATAAGACTTAATAAAATATGGTCTTTATTCGATCATCTCATTATGGCAATCCTTCAGAGGAGGCTGGTTTCTCCATAATTTCAATAAAGAGCGGGAGATTACAGTATAAAGTAAAATATCGTTGACAATATAGCCTAGTACATACACGAATAAATGACCAATTACGATTTCAGTATATTACAGCCAAGTGAGTTTGAATGTTTCTCGCGCGATCTGTTGCAGGCTCAAGAAAACATTTTCATTGAGAGTTTTGCTGATGGTCGCGACAAAGGCATTGATTTACGGTTTGCATACAACAATGATCATACTTGTATTATTCAATGTAAGCGTTATAAAGAATGGAATGAGCTGAAAAGCCATTTGAAAAAAGAGGTTGATAAGGTAAAACGACTTAATCCTCAACGATATATTCTCACCTCTTCAGTCGATTTAAGCGAGAATCAAAAAGAGACAATTTTTCAAATGTTTTCGCCTTTTATCATGAGTTCTTCTGATATATTTGGGCGGAAAGATTTGAACAATCTATTAAACCTTCATAAAGAAATCGAGAAAGACTATCATAAATTGTGGCTGGCCAGCACAAATGTACTAAACTTGATTATCAATAAAGCTACTGTTAATTGGTCAACATTTGAGCTTGAAAACATTGAACGCGATATAAGACTTTATGTAGAGAATGATAGTCTGAATAAAGCACTTGAAATTCTGAAGAAGAATCATTATGTGGTAATTTCAGGCATACCTGGCATTGGCAAAACTACTTTGGCCCGTATGCTGGTGTATTCAATGCTGGCGCAGGACTTTGAGGAGTTCGTGTATATTACTGATGATATGGACAATGCCGCAAAAATGTTTGAAAAGGAAAAACGTCAAGTTTTCTTCTTCGATGATTTCCTTGGCAAGACCTCGTTCGTGAAGCAACCAGTCAGTTTTGAAAACAAGCTTGTGACCTTTATTGACAAGGTGAAAAACAGCAAAAACACATTGTTCATACTTGCAACACGTGAATATGTACTCTCTGAGGCGTTGACACATTACGAAATGCTAGCATTAAGTAATATCGATATAGCCAGATGCACCATCCAATTGGAACACTATACTAAAACCATCAAGGCGCGGATTCTATACAACCATTTTGCCGAGGCTGATATACCAGCGGAATACATTAACGCTTTCCTCGACAAACATAGTTACAGGGAACTGATTGAACATAAGAACTTCAATCCTAGAGTAATTCAGGCAATTATCAAAGAGCAAATTTGGAAAAATATCGCTCCCGATGATTTCGCTATTAAAGTCAAAAATTTCTTCGACAATCCTATCAGTGTATGGGAGTTTGCATTTGATAATCTAGACATGTCCACACGTTATGCGCTGTTGGTACTTGGCACCATGGGTGACAGGGTGATGATGGATGATTTTCAGGAAGCCTACAAAACATTTTGCACGCTTACGCGCAACGAAATGGGGTTGACCTATGACGATGTAAAATGGCGTCAAACATTGAAAGTGTTGATGAATTGTTTCATTAAAACGGAATCAAGATATGGAGTACTGTTGGTGTCAATGTACAACCCATCAATAGCCGATTTCGTTGTATTCTATCTAAATGAGAACCATCATTCGCTTGCCCAACTCGTGGCTGGAGCCTGCTTTATTGAGCAGCTTTACTATGTTTTTACAGACAATCAAGAGCGAGCTGACAATAATAACCAAGTTTTCATACGGGAAAGCGATTTTCCATTACTAAACGATTCCTTTAATCGTATTTGGAATCAGTGGAAAACCTGCCAGTTGAATTTCAGAGGTTGGAATGAGGTAAAAAGGGAGGATTTTTGGGAAACCAGAGTCCTTTTTGATTTCATGACTAAATTTCCGAATTTCTGTAATCATTATCCCGGATTTGTGGAGAACAGGTATGAAGCAGAGGAATTGACTTTTGGAACAATCCAAATGAAATATCGCGCAGGGTTGATGGTACTACTAGATTGGACTAGAATGAATCCCAAGGTGGATGAGTGGTTATGCCAAATTTTGGACAATGAGACTCTTAATACGGATGAGTGGATTGAACTTGCGACGGCGATTAATAAGCTTAATCTAGAAAAAGGAGTTATGAATTATTATTACAAGAAGCTAGACGACGATCTTTATGAAGATATAAGAGACTTATCTGACTTGTATGATTGTGATGAACAAAACAAAAAAATTGACAAGTTGAGGGAATTCCTGCCTGGTTGGTCATGGTATCACACATCATGTAGGGTTGAAAATGTTGAAGAACGTTTAAAAGAAAAGGAAAAAGAAGAGTCTGAAACAGATTTAGCAAAAAGAGTAGAATTTGACTATAATAGTTGGAAAAACCAAAAAGAAAAAGAAAACTCTCAAATTGATGAAATGTTTAGCGCATTGAGAGTTTTTGACTAGATTAAGGCGGTCGAGGAAAGAAAAATACCCCAGCTTTTACAAAGAAGAAAAATGTAGTAAGAAAAAAGGGGGGCAACTTTTTGAGAGTAATCAAAAGGATTTAGTAAAAAATGGTATCTTTGCACCCATAAACAAACAAAAAACACCCAACATATCGAACAAACAAAATAGAACATAACTAACATATTATAAAAGCGTTTTCGCTCAATCTTGCCATCTTGAAGTTCCACAAAATCAAGTTCCGACAATGTAAAGCGGTAAACGCCTACGAGTAATCGTGGGCTTTACTTATTGTCGGGCAGGTCGTGGAACACCTAAGATGGCGTAAGCAAAGTTCCACGATTTTCTTATGCCCGACAACGAAAACAACAAATCACAAATCAAAAGCCGCCAAAGGGTGGCTGACCATGGCGAGGTGTTCACCAATCCACGCGAAGTGAACGCCATGCTCGACTTGGTGCGCGACGAGTCGTTTCGGCTCGACAGCCGCTTTCTTGAGCCTGCCTGCGGCGACGGCAATTTCCTCGTTGAAATTTTGCGTCGCAAATTATCACTGATAGAAAAATTAAAGTCAATATCCGAATGGGAGTTCAATAGTCTTATAGCCGTTAGCTCTTGTTATGGAATAGAATTGCTTCCTGATAACGCCGAGGCATGTCGTCAAAGGTTGGAAGAGATAGTGCTGACAGATTATTATATGAGTTTTATGAGCTTAAAGAGGATAGATGATTCAAATCTTGGCACCCCTTTTCGCTCTGGTTATTCATATAATTCATCTCTTCTTAACGAGTATCACAAAAGCCTCAGATATATGCTGCAAAAGAATATCGTCTGCGGCGATGCGCTGACCTATCGCACTGCCGAGGACAAGCCCATCACTTTCTGCGAGTGGACACCCATCGCGGGCAGCATGCAGTTCTCGCGGCGCGACTTCCAATTTGATTTCCTTGTCACACAAAGCCACCAATACAGCCTCTTCGACGAACAAGGCGAAGTGCAAAGTTTCGACGAACCTGTGCGTACCTATCCACCATTGCATTACACCCAACTATACCGATATGAAGAACAACTATAGCCCCGACATCCTCAATTGCTTGGCCAATCTGAGCAGCGATGAGGTCTTCACCTCGCCCGAGTTGGCTAACCGAATGCTCGACTTGCTACCACAGGAATTGTTCTGTTCCAGCAAGACGCGCTTTCTTGACCCTTGTAGCAAAAGCGGTGTTTTCCTGCGCGAGATTGCCAAACGGCTGTTGGCAGGGCTGGAAGAGCAGTTTCCAGACTTGCAACAACGCATCGACCATATTATGACCCAGCAGGTCTTCGGCATTGCCTGCACCGACCTCACCGCCGAGATGAGCCGCCGCACGCTCTATTGCACCAAGCAGGCCAATGGTGAGTATAGTGTGGCCACCTGTTTCGACGACGCACAAGGCAACCTGCACTACATGCGATGCCAACACACTTGGGAGAACGGCAAATGTAAGCATTGTGGTGCCAACCGAGCCCAATACGACCGCATAGAAACTATCGAGACCTACGCTTATCCATTCATTCACAAAGATATAAACGAAATCTTCAAAAACATGCAATTCGATGTAATTATAGGAAATCCGCCGTATCAGATGGGAGATGGAGGAAATGGTGCGAGTGCGCTCCCTGTTTATCATAAGTTTATTGAACAAACAATAGAGCTAAAGCCAAAGTATATGATTTTTATAGTTCCTGCTAGGTGGCTTAATGGTGGACGTGGATTAGATGATTTTCGAAAGAAAATGTTGGAAGATTCAAAGATTCTTGTTCTCCATGACTATCTTAATTCGACAGATTGTTTTTCTGGCGTTGAGATTAAAGGAGGAGTTTGTTATTTCCTTTGGGAAAAGGACTATAAAGGGATCTGTAGTGTATACACCCATAACCAAGATAATGTTTATCATTCTGAAAGACCGCTGCTTGAAAATGGAGCAGAAATCTTCATTAGAAGCGAAGAACAAGTGACTATATTTCACAAAGTTCTTGCTAAACAAGAAGAATCTTTATCAACATGGTTAAATGCTGGTAGATACTTTGGCTTCCATACAAAAGTAGAGTGGGTCTCTGAAACTGAAGGGAAAATACAGTCAGCTGATGGTAAAGCGTTCTATCCAATTAGAAAGGTTAGAAATGACATATTCTCTACAAAAGTGTATGTTCATGGCGGGCAATGTTGGATTTCGCCCAAAACTATACCAAGGAATGCCCATAGAATCTCTTCATATAAGGTACTTATTCCAAGATCGGGAAATCCTGGATTTGGAAATACAATTATTGGTAAACCAAAAATATCAGAACCTAACTCTTGTAGTTCTAATACATACATGGTTGCTATTCCTCCACAAGCTGATATGTCTATTGGTGAAGCAACTAATCTTTGTTCATATTTGAATACCAAGTTTGTCCGTCTATTAGTAGCAACAAAAACCTCTACACAAAGTACACCTCCAGATGCATTCGAATTTGTTCCTTTACAAAACTTCTCCCACCCCTGGACAGACGAGATGCTATACAAGAAATACGGCTTGGACAAGGACGAAATTGCCTTTATTGAGAGTATGATTCGCCCGATGGAATGATTATTATAAAACATAAACAGAACGTTCTTTGAAATTTTAGGAGAAAACTGGCATGGTTTGAGAAAGATGTGTATTTTTGCACTGTAAAAACATCCATGACATGGCAAAAGATTACTCTACAGAAGAATCTAAAACTTCGATGGCCTCAGAACCGGTAGCAGAATATGGTGTTGCTTCAAAAACAACTTATCGGGTAATCTCTGACGAAGAAATAGCGCGGTTCATGCCGCTTGAAGAGTCTCGTCGGCGGCTTACGGAGAAGATTTACAAGTTCTATCATCCTGAGGCATGAAGATTGTTGTTGAAGAACGAGTGCATCAGGCAATAGATTCTTTCTATGATGCTGCCATCTTGAAGCATTGGCATACTTTGAGTTATGAAATCGTGGAACGCAAAAAGGATCGTCTCTATGACGGATTGGAATCGCTTGCCGATTATGCGACCATATTCCCCAAGGCCAGACTAAAACAGGAATGGATTGAAAAGGAATGGCAGGAATTCATCTGCGAGGATTTCCACTTCGCGTATGAGATTACTGTTGATGTTCGCGGAGAAACGGTAATTGTCATTCACGACGCTGTCCATAGTTTTTTATACTACTAAACACCTCTCCTAACTATTTCTGCATAAGGACGTTCGCTTATAAAAACGTAAACGAACAAACAGACATATTATGCAGACGATAGACCAGATACTTCCTAACGAGCGGCGGACGATGCCGCAAATCTACATGTACGACGACATTGCTTTCCCAGGTTGGATAAAGATTGGGCAGACAGGCCGTCACGACGTGAATGAACGCATCGACGAGCAGCACCCGATTACTGAACCTTATAAAACCTACCACCTGCTGTGGCACAACAACGCTTTCTATGCCGACGGCAGCGGCGAGAGTTTCAGCGACCACGACCTGCGCAAGTGCCTGCGCCGCATGGGCAAGGAACTCATTGGCGAGTGGTGCCGATGCTCATTGCGTGAGGCACAAGCAGCCTACGTGGCTGTACGCCACCGTGATACTCAGGTGAAGACTGATCGTGACCTTGACTACCCAATGCGCGACGAGCAGGAACAGGCAGTTAAGCAGACGGCAGACTATTTCGCCAAAATGGACATGGAAGAACCCAACCGACCGAGCCACTACCTATGGAATGCCAAGATGCGCTTCGGGAAAACTTTCGCCACCTATCAACTTGCCAAACGGATGGGTGCCAAACGTGTCTTGGTGCTCACATTCAAACCCGCCGTGGAAGACTCGTGGCGCGACGACCTGCTACGCCATCGCGATTTCGAAGGCTGGAGGTACTACAGCAGTCGCATGGATGAAGTTTTTCCGTCATTGTCCTCGCCCAAACCATTGGTGGTGTTTGGTTCGTTTCAAGACTATCTCGGCAGAGACCGTTATGGCAACATCAAGCCCAAAAACGAATGGGTGCATGCTATCAATTGGGATTTGATTGTGCTGGATGAATACCACTTTGGGGCTTGGAACGACAACGCTAAGAGTCTGCTGGACCTTGGGGATGCCGACGCCAAAAAGCGACAGACGGAGGAGGACGAAGTGATGACAGAAAGCGGCATTGATGTGGAAAGCGGTCGCGCTTGGGACGACGAGGATGTGCCCATCACTGGCAACCATTACCTTTACCTCAGCGGTACGCCGTTCCGAGCATTGGCCACAGGTGAGTTTATGGAAAGTCAAATCTTCAATTGGACTTATCAAGACGAGCAGGCACGGAAAGAAGCCGTTGGCGGTCCTTATTTGGAAATGCCCACCATGGTGATGATGACCTACCAGATGCCGCAAGACCTTGGGGCCATGATTGAGCAATGGGATATGGACGGCTTTGACCTCAATGAGTTTTTTCGCGCAGAAGGAAAGAAATTTGTCCATGAAAAAGCCGTGCAGAAATGGCTCGACATCATCCGTGGCAAAGCCTCTATCTTTGGCGATGGCAGCTCACCGCTCAATGTGCGACCTGCTCTGCCCTTCGAGGACACCCGTCTGCTTGACCTCTGCGCCCACACGATGTGGTTCCTGCCCAATGTGGCATCGTGTGATGCCATGGAGGCAATGCTTCACCGTCCGGCTAACGGATTCTATCAGAACTACACCATCATCAACTGTAGCGGCACCAAAGCTGGCATTGGAATCGATGCTCTAGGACCAGTGCGTGAGGCTATGGGCGACAACCCTTTGAAAACACGAACCATCACGCTGACCTGCGGCAAACTGACCACAGGCGTAACGCTGCGTCCGTTGGGAGGATTGTTGATGTTGCGCAACTGCTCAAGTCCTGAAACCTACTTCCAGACGGCCTTCCGTGTGCAAAGTCCATGGACGGCCACCGACAAGGACGACCCCACCAAGCATACCATTCTAAAGCCCACATGCTATGTGTTCGACTTCGCCCCCAACCGTGCCCTGCGCGAAGTGGTGACCTACGCCAACCAGTTGGATGTGGACAATAACCGTCGCATCACCGACAAAGTGGATGAGTTCATCAACTTCCTGCCCATCTTGCAATTCGACGGCAGCTCCATGAAACGGGTGGATGCCACCGAGATACTTGATTTCGTCGACAATGGCACCAGTGGAACATTGCTTGCCCGCCGTTGGAACAGCGCCCAATTAGTCAATGTGGATAATGCCACACTCCAACGGGTGCTTGACAATCCCCAGGCTTTAGCTACCATTATGAAGATTGAAGGTTTCCGCGCCTTGGGCAGCGACATCATCGAAAACATTGTCAACCGCGCAGAAAAAATCAAAAAACTGAAACGCGAGGCTGGCGACAACAACGACCCCAAGAAGAAGAAAGAACTCACCGCCGAGGAGAAGGAATACCGTTCCAAGCGGCGCGAGGTGCAAGAAAAACTAATGAAATTCGCCACCAGAATCCCCATCTTCATGTATCTCACCGATTATCGTGAAGAAAGTTTAGAAGATGTCATCCGCAAACTAGAGCCCAAACTATTCGAGCGTGTCACAGGCCTGACCATCGATGATTTTGACTTGCTTTTGCGTGTCGGTGTCTTTAACCGTGCCCAAATGAACGACGCCATCCTGAAATTCCGCCGCTATGAGGATGCCTCCTTAGAATATACTGGCGTTAACAGACATTCCGAGGATAAACGCATCGGCCTGATGGACAGCACGGTGCCTATTGAGGCGATGCTAGAGCATTGATTAGTTCCGAAAACATACAACATCGGTTCACTTTTATACACCTTACACACGGTCATTCAACCTATTTTTGTCTTTTCTTAAAGACAAGATGTTATGACCGTCAAAACATTTATAGACAGACCCTTACTCTCTATCGTCATTAGTGTGTTCATAGTGGCGTTGGGCGTGATTGCGCTCACTTCGCTGCCTGTGGAGAAATATCCCGACATCGCGCCGCCAGCCATCAATGTGTGGGCTTCCTATCCAGGTGCAAGTGCGGAGACTGTCCAGAAGAGCGTAGTAACGCCTTTGGAGGAAGCCATCAACGGCGTAGAGGGCATGACTTACATGAAGTCGTCGGCGAGCAATGGCTCGGCGAGCGTCACGGTGTTTTTCGAGCAAGGTGCCAATGCCGACATGGCGGCGGTGAATGTGCAAAACCGCGTCATCCAAGCACAAGGGCAATTGCCTACCGAGGTGCTGCAAATCGGTGTTTCCACCGAGAAACAGCAACCCGGACAGCTCCGTATCATCGCATTGGAAAGTCCCGACGGTACTTACGACGAGAACTTCCTGAGCAACTACTTCTACAACAACCTGCGACCCGCCATCCTGCGCATCAACGGTGTGGGCAAGGTGGAGGTATGGGGCGCACAATACGCCCTGCGCATCTGGCTCAAACCCGATGTGATGGCACGTCATGGCCTCATGCCGAGCGACATCAGCATGGTGCTGGCCGAGCAAAACATCGAGGCCTCAGTGGGTGCCTTGGGCGAGAACTCCGACAATGTGTTCCAATATGCGCTAAGGTACACG
>JAEEGJ010025475.1_pt1 | contig 12114 bp, 7 predicted proteins | sample 8958761 | NCBI WGS metagenome assembly JAEEGJ01 (sample SAMN16246546, study PRJNA631951) | gut metagenome | biome: gut microbiome; feature: rumen; material: RS-attached | host: Bos | place: Iran: Karaj | collected 2018-10 | reverse complement strand
CACGGTTGGGGAAGCGTTCCACACGGTAGTCGAAGGTGAGGCGCAGGCGGTTGACCACGGTGTCGACAAAGGGGAGCATGAGGTAGGCCACGTCGAGGCTGTATTCGCTCAGATAGCGGCTATACATCTTCACATAGCGCGTGTCGCCGGCGGTCACGAAGGGGGCGGGCAGGAGGGTGTGGCTGCCGAAGTTGGTGTAGGCGGAGAGGCTATACCAGCAGGCGGGCAGCACCGGGGCCGACTCGAAGTTCTCGGCCAGCGGCAGCGGCTCGGCGCAACGGGTGTGGATCCATATCGATTGCGGCTCGCTGGCCACGCTGTCGTCGCAGAGGGCGCGGACGCTGACCAGGTAGTCGGTATTGGGCGTGAGGCCGGTGAGGGTGGCATGAGTGGCCGAGACCTGGAGGCTGTCGGCCGAGCCGGCCGAGCCGGCAGGGTGCCACGTGACGCGATAGCTGGTGGCCGGCACATAGACGCTCCAGCCAATCTCGGCGGTGTGCTGCCCCACTTCGGAGGCGGTCACTTGATTGACCGGCAGGCAGTGGTCGAAGGCCTCAAGCACGATGTCGTCGATATACATCTGTGCGGAGGTGGTGAACTTGAAGGCCACGGTGTTGCCGGTGCCGGTATAGGTGGCAAGGGGCACCACATATTCCTGCCAGCTGTTGTGGTTGAGGGTGAAGGTCTGCAGCACATCGAGGCTGTTGATGTCGAGAGGGTCGTCCATGACGCCCACCTGCAGGGTCACTATGGGGTTGGAGGAGCCGCCGAAGATGCCGTGGCCTTTGAAACGCAGCCGCGTGGTGCGCAGGCTGTCGACCGGTGGCAGGTGGAACCACCCGTTATGGTAGGTGCTGAGGGCCATGTTGGGACGCCCTTCCAGGGCCGACATGTCTTTCACCACGACATTGTAGGAGTTTTTCCAGCAGCCGTCCCAGAGAGTGGCATCGCCGTCGGGACGACCTTCGAAGTCTTCGGTCAGCGGCAGCTCGCTGTGGGGAATCGGGGTGCAGGGAGTGGTGAACTGCACACCATGCCACTCGCTGCTGTCCTCACCACAGTCGGATCGCATGTAGAGCCAGTGCTGGTGGTTGGGCGTGAGGCCATGGAGGTGGCAGGTGTCGCCGCCGTAGAGCAGCAGGTGGTGGCCAGGGGTGCCGGGCGTGAAGTCGACGGTATCGAACTGTATGCGCACATAGGAGTCAGCCACCTCGTTGGGCGTCCAGCTCAGCAGGGCCGTGTCGTGGCCCACAGCGCTCACGGCGATAGAGGTGGGACGCGGGCAGGGCGGCACCGGACGGTACCAGGTGACCACCGTGCCGCTATCGGGCAGACCGACCGGATTGACGCTGGAAGTGACCACCCAGTTGTTGCCCGAGCGATAGGCGGGTTGTGTTGTGGAGACGACTACCGAGTCCCACGTGCCGCGCAGGGCCACATGGTCCACCTCGGTCTGGTAGTAGCCGGGGAAATATTCGTGCTGCCACGTGGTGGCTCCGTCGACGAGCATGAAGTTGAACAGCGTGTCGTTCGTCACCCCGTTGTGCATCGCACCGTAGACGGCGCTGATGTCGCCGTTGGAATGCAACCGCAACTGGAAGTTGAAGTTGTCCTGCGCGGCTTCGGTCGAAGAGATGGGGTGCATCGGATAGTGCTGCACATGCTGCCACTCGATGACCAGCATCTGGTTGCCGTTGTCGTCCGTCATGACCTGCCACCAACAGCCCGACGCACCCTCCGGCATCTGCCCGTCGAAGAGCATGAAAGGCGAAATGATGGACGTCGACTGGCCGTTCCAGTATTCGACAGCGTGATGCGAGCCGCTACCGCTGTTGCTTCCACGCAATTTGACGAAGCCATCGGCACGCACCGTGATGTTGGTGCCGGCCGGATACTCCGACTGGCCGAACATGAAGTCGAACGGCAAGGCCAGGGTCTGATAGCCGTAATCGCCCGTCACCGAAGCCAGTAGGGTGCCCGTCGAGGCAATGCTCTGCCACTCGCCTGGCTCGGAGCTGGCCGTGTAATCCCGAAGGTTTTGCCCGCATGCCATCAGCGGCAGCATGAAAGCCATCCAGTGGATGGCTGCAGCGAGGCAGCTTGTCCGCATCGAGCGTAGAAATGTGTGCTTGGTCTTCATAATAGTTTGTTTGTTGTTAATGGTTAATGATTAATGAATAAAAGTCACTTTCCACTTTCCACTTTTCACTTTCCACTTACCAGACGTGGAAGCACTCCGTTTTGGCTCAATGTTAACATTATTTAACAACCCTTGTGTTAAACTAATAAATGCAACACTCTTGGGAAAAAACGGGAGAAGGAAGAAAGGATGAGTCAAAAAGTCAAAAAGTCGAAAAGCCGAAAAGCCGAAAAGTGGAAGAGTGGAAAAGTGGAAGTGTCGAAAAGTCAAAAAGTCGAAGAAGAGAAGAGTGGAAAATTGAAAGTGGAAAGTTGAAGATTACTTAACACTTAACACTTAACGCTTAACGCTTAACACTTTTTTCAACGGGGGTGTTTGATAACTTTTCTGCGACGAGCGGCGGTGGTATGGTATTATTTTGTATTTTTACATTCGGATTCCCGCTGTGAATATGCGGGATAAATGTTTGTATGTCAAATTGATAAATGTATTATAAAGGTATGAAAAACCATGTGAAAGAGTTGACGGAAGGCATGCAGCGGCTGTGTGCTGTGGCCAACCGGGTGGTTGCCAAGCAGGAGAAGGTGAGCCGTATCGATGTGGACCTGCTGCTGGAGAACCTGCGGCACCTGTACGAAGTGGCACTGAAGATGGAGTGTGGAAGAGAAGAAGAGGAGAAGTGTGAAAAAGTCGAAGAGTCGAAAAACCAAAAAGACGAAGAGTCCCCTTCCGACTTCCGACTTCCGACCTCCGACCTCCATGAAGGGTCATCCTCCGACATGGCGATGATGCTGACCATGGCTGCGATGCAGCCGGAGGGTCTCGGAGCTGATGAAAGTGGAAAAGTGGAAGAGGAGAAGAGAGGAAGAGTGGAAGAGGAGAAGAATGAAGAATTAAGAATTAAGAATGAAGAATTAAGAATTGAAAGTGGACTCAAAGACTCAAGCATTCAAGCATTCAAGCATTCAAGCATTCACAAAATGCCGTCGATGGAAGAATTGGAGCCGAATGACAATGCGCTTTTGTTCGACGAGGTGATTATCGAACCGGTCGAAGAGGCGGAGACCCAAAAAGTCGAAAAGTCAAAAAGTCAAAAAGTCGAAGAGACCCCTTCCGACCTCCGACCTCCGACCTCCGACCTCCAAGAAGAGTCCCCTTCCGACCTCCAACCTCCGACTTCCGACCTCCGACCCATCCAGCCGACACTGCTGGACTACCTGAACCAGCCGGTGGCGACGGTTGGCGAGCAGCCCGAGCGGAGGCAGCGCACGCTAGGCGAGAGCCTGGGCGCCGACCGTCCCGGGCCCACAAGTCTGGAGCGGAAAGTGGACGACCTGCGGACGGTGATCAACATCAACGACAAGTTCAGCTTTATGAGCGAGCTGTTCCACAACAATATGAAGGCATATAACGACTTTATCCTCCACCTCAACGCTATTGCTGCCCGAGAAGAGGCACTGGCATTTGTATCGGAGATTGCCGCCCAGAACAACTGGGACAGCAACTCGGTGGTGGTGAAGGGCTTCTACAAGATATTCGACAGAAAGTTCTAAAAAAGTTGAAAATTGAAAGTTGAAAGTTGAAAGTTGGCTGCCGCATTCATTTGTCTAATCACTAATCACTCAAATTGAAAGTTGAAATATGAACTATCGTAAGGCTATATTGTTTTCGGCTCCGTCGGGGAGCGGCAAGACCACTATTATCCGCGAGATATTGAAGCGGTTTGACTGCTTCGAGTTTTCGATATCGGCAACCAGCCGTCAGCCACGCGAGGGCGAGCAGGACGGTGTGGACTACTATTTCCTGAGCCCGGAGACCTTCGCACAGCGTGTGGAAGCGGGCGACTTTCTGGAGTGGGAAGAGGTGTACGCTGGCACCCGCTATGGCACGCTGAAGTCGGAGATAGACCGCATCTGGGATAACGGGCATGTGATTATCTTCGACGTGGATGTGAACGGAGGCATGAACATCAAGAAATATTTCGGCTCGGATGCGCTAGCGATATTTGTGATGCCGCCCAGCGTGGAGGTGTTGAGCCAGCGGCTGCGTAGCCGCGGGACGGAGAGCGAGGAGGCCATCGCCAAGCGGCTGGCACGCAGTGCCGAGGAGCTGAAGATGTCGGATAAGTTTGACGTGACAGTGGTGAACGACTTGCTGGACCGTGCGGTGGACGAGACGCAGAGAATTATTAATAACTACCTAATGAGTTGAGATGGAATCGCTGTTGGCTTTTTTCAAACGGTACAACTATGTGTTTGTATTCCTGCTACTGGAGGTCGTTGCCATAGTCTTAATCACAAAGAACAGCAACTACCAGTCGTCGAAGATAGTACAGGCGAGCAACAGCGTGGCAGGACGTTGCTACGGTGTGGTGACTTCAGTGTTTGACTATTTCGGGTTGAGACGTGAAAACGAACTGCTGGCGGCCGAGAACGCAGAACTGAGAGCCCGACTGGAGTCATCGTATATCAGCTACAATCTCCGCACCTTCGAACATGAGGACACGGTCTACAACCAACGTTACAGCTACACCGAGGCGCAAGTAATAAAGAACTCTTGGAACCAACGCAACAACTACATCATGCTCAACAAGGGCCGGCGCCAAGGCATCAAGCTCGACCAAGCAGTCATCTCGCCTCAGGGCATTGTGGGTGTGGTGGTAAGTACGACCGACAATTTCTGTACGGTAATGCCTGTACTGCACTCCAACAGCCGCAATAGCGTGAAGATTCCACGCATCAACACCAACGGCTCGCTCGTGTGGACGGGTGGTGACTTCCGCTATGCAAGACTGATTGACATCCCGACGACCTACCGCCTCCGCCTCAACGACACTGTGGTCACCAGCGGCATGGCTAATGATTTCCCCGAGGGGGTAATGGTCGGCTTTGTGGAGAAGGCCTATACCGAACGAGGCAGCGGATTCTACACAATCAAAGTACGACTCGCCACCGAGTTTACCAAACTGGACCATGTCTACATCATAGACAACCGCTTCAAGGCAGAACAAGATTCACTCATGGCAAGAACACAGAAGGAGGATTAGCACGATGACAAAACTGGTAATAACAAATATCTTACGCTTTCTGGCACTGATTGTGCTACAGGTTTTGATACTTAACTACGTGTACTTGGGCGGCTATGTGGTTCCTTTTATCTATATCCTAGCCATTATGATGCTACCCACCCAGTTGGGCAACATACCCCTGTTGCTGATCGCCTTTGTGTCGGGAGGGCTAATTGACATATTCTGCAACATCCCAGGTTTCCACACGTTCAGTTGTACCATGATGGCTTTCGCCCGCATACTCTTTGGCAACAAGATGCTCACTCGCGACGACCCGACCGAAGTGGTAGACACCCCGAGCGCACACAGTGTGCCGTCCGAGGTATTCACAATGTACGTGCTACTGCTGGCTTTGGTCTACAGCGTGACTTACGGTCTTCTAGAGACTTTCAGCCTTGGCAATTTCTGGTGGACCGCTCTGTCGATGGTGGTGAATACCGCTGTCACTTGGATTCTGGTCATGCTATGCCAGCTGCTCATATCCCCAACCAAAAAGATATGAGCATGAAAAAGGGCATACTCACACTACTCTGTCTGATTGGGCTGACGCAGATGGGCAAAGCCCAACCTGCGATAGGCGAATGGCAGGACCACAACTCCTTTGTAAAGGTTTATAAGGTATGTGCGACAGCAAAGGATGTTTATGCCGCCACACGTATGGCCATGTTCCAATTCAATCGAAACGACTCAACCCTATCGACGAAAACCAAAGTAAACGGCTTGACCGATGTGGGCATCAGCACAATTGCCTGCGATGAAGCACACAACGGGCTGGTGGTCGCCTACAACAACTCGGGACTGGACATTATCTATGACGGAGTGGTACACCATGTAGCAGATATACGCTACAGCAATATCAGTGGCGACAAACAGATATACAACATCCGCTTCAACGACAACCGAATCTACTTAGCCACAGGCTTTGGTATCGTGGTGATCGACCGCATCAACCATGAAATACTCGAGACCTACTATATTGGCGATGATGGGGAGCTAGGAGCCGTATACGACGTGGCCTTCACCGACGACCTTATTGTAGCTGGTACCAACCAAGGGCTCAAATATGCCCCCAAAAACAGCGACCGGCTGCATATCTATGACTCTTGGACCTACGACACGGTGTCTCCGATGAAAGGCATGTCGGTGCGCATGTTGGACGTATGCCGTGGAAGAATTGTGGCGGCAGCATGCACCGACAACCCCGACAGCCTCACCCCCTTCTATCAGATAGAAAGTAACGACTGGAACGGTTGGGGCAGCTGGGCTACCGGCCGACTGTTATCGCTGAAATGCCGCCATGGGAAAGTATTGCTCGGACGATATGACCGCATAGAACTATACGACGAGGACTTCCTTCTTGACGAAGTGATAGACCGACTGCCTGACTTCGGAATGAACGCATGGGATGCCGACATAGACGAAGAGGGGACCCTGTGGATAGGTCACACTTGGGCTGGACTACTCCGCGTGCCAACCAACCACACCCAAGCCTACAGCTACTACCCCGAAGGCCCATACAACAACGATTATGTTTTCTCGCTAACCGCCACCCCAGACCGACTCTTCCTCTGCCCTGGGGGCAAGAAGCCCACCTACGAAAGTTCCCTGCTGCCAGGCAGCCTTTCGATTTTCGACAACCGCAACTGGAGCAATGTGAAACGAGGGAATATAGATGAGTATAGCTATCAGGACATCCTCTATATGGCAGTGGACCCCAAGGACAAGAATCATCTGAGCGCCACAGCCTGGGGCCACGGAGTGGTGGACATACAGGACGGACAAACCGTGACCCTGTTCGATGCCTCCAACACGAATCAGGTGTTGACCCCTTACCGCAAAGGGGACTTCACCCACCTCAGGGTATCGGGGCTAGCCTACGACGACCAAGGCAATTTATGGATAACTAATTCTCTTGTAAGCAATGGCCTGGTGGTACATCTTCGTAATGGTGAGTGGAAAGGATTCGACATATCATCAATGATGCAAGGAATAACAGGCGAGAGGAGGGAGATAGATAAGATAATATGGGACAGTGTGAGGGGGTACAAATGGTTTGCCGGACGCGCCAACCGTATCTACATACACGACGGAGAGGAAAAGATGGCATACGTCAATCCAAACTACGGGAGCAAACTGGAGACCCACACGGTGACATGCTTGGTCCAAGACAGGTCGGGCGACATCTGGTTTGGTACCGACAAGGGGTTGAAAGTCATATACGACGGTTATCGTGCCTTCAACAACGGAGGCCGAGGAGAGCAGTCGCCCGTTATGTGTAGTAACATCCTTTACAACGCAGACGGGATTAACGAGTACCTAATGGCTTACGAAAGTATCACATGCATTGCCGTAGACGGAGCCAACCGCAAATGGGTGGGTACCTCCAATAACGGCCTGTACCTCATCTCTGCCAACGGGTTGGAACAGTTGCACCACTTCACCACAGCCAACAGCCCACTCAACTCGGATAAGATAGTGGCTTTGGCCGTACACCCCGAAACTGGCGTGGTGTACATAGGCACCAATCTCGGGCTGCAGTCATACCGTTCCACCGCAACCGCAGCCGACTCCTACCCATCATACGACATACACGCCTTCCCCAATCCCGTAAGACCCGAATATGACGGCCCAATCGCCATCAAAGGATTTACCCGCGACGCCTTGGTCCATGTTACAGACTCACGAGGGCATGTAATCTTTTCAACGACAGCCCACGGCGGACAGGCTATATGGAACGGTTACACCCTGCAAGGGGAGCGGGTTGCCAGCGGTACCTACTTTGTCTTTGCATCCGACTCACTTGGAGAAATGCGCTCTGTTGCCAAAATACTAGTAATTAGATAACATGACCCCTACCCTATCCACCTCAGCATTGGTTCTACACACCACCGAATATTCGGAATCGTCGGTGATAGCCAAGCTATTCACCCGACAGTTGGGGGTACGTTCCTACATCATCAAGGGGGTACGCAAGAGTGGGAGCCGCACAAAGCAGAACCTATTGCAGCCACTTTCCCACCTAGACTTAGTGGTATACAATAATCCCAAAAACCAGATCAACTACATCAAGGAAATAGGACCACATTTAGCCCACACTCCCCAATCGGACAACCTGTTTCCTGCATCGTATATGGCAATCCACAACGCCCTGCGCTTTTTTATGACTGAAGTGCTTTACAAGACTCTACGCGAGGAAGAGCCAATGCCAGAACTGTTTGACTATGTAGCCGACAGTTCCCAACCGGGCGAAGAGAGTGCCCAATTGGCACAACGCCCTATCCAGTTTCTCTTAAGAGTGTCTAGACACTTAGGCATTGAGCCACTGGACAACTACAGTATCCGTGAACCCCTATTCGACATCCAGGCAGGCCGCTTTCAGTATTCTGGCGAGCATACGCTTGACACCACTACTTCACAATTACTGCATTATCACCTACAAGCCGCACACCACGGAAGCCCCCTTCCGATGTCGACTCTGACACAGCGGACAGAACTCATCAACCGACTACTCGAATACTACCAACTCCACCTTGCAGAATTCCACAACTTCAAATCACATGAGATATTACACACCATATTACAATAATCAGCCTATGAAAAAGATTCTTTTATCGTTACTCTTTGCCCTGTTACTGACTCCCGCATTCAGCCAGTCATGCTATTGGGTGTTCCTCACCGACAAACAGGGTACCACATTTGACCCATACAGCTATTTTGACGCCAAGGCAATAGAGCGGTACCAGCAAAACGGTGCCGACCTATTCGACATCACCAACTACCCCCTCAACAGCAGCTATACCAGCCAAGTCAACGCCCTTGCCAGCGAGGAGGTGGGCGAAAGCCGATGGTTCAACGCAGTGGCAGTGATGGCAACGCCCGACCAAATAGCCCGTATCGAACAGCTACCCTTTGTCAGCCGCACCCAGCGCATCGGTGGCGACATGCAGGTAGCATCAGCGTATGACTTGCCCGACAAGTCCGACTTGTCCGACCAGCCTAACCTCACCGATCAAGTGCTGCGCATGCAGGGCAACCTTTTTCGCGACAAAGGGATCGATGGTAAAGGGATGCGCATAGCCGTATTTGATGGAGGTTTCCCCCGCGTGAACACTCATGAGGCTTTCAAGCACCTACGCGACAACCATCGCATTCTCGATACTTGGAACTTCCCAAATAAGAAATCTGACGTGTATGGCTGGAACAGCCACGGCCTCGCCACCCTCTCCTGCATCACCGGTATCGTAGGCAAAATGCAGCTGGGCATGGCTACAGGTGCCGAGTTTCTCCTCTACCGTACCGAGGTTGAGTTGGAACCTTTCAAGGAAGAGGTATGGTGGATGCAAGCGGTGGAACGTGCCGACAAACATGGTGCCAACATCATCAGCAGCTCGCTCGGCTACGGCAAGGAGCGTTACTGGACAAAAGACATGGACGGCACCTCCTATGTTGCCAAGGCGGGTAATCTAGCGGCCAAGAAGGGAATTCTGGTCTGCTGTTCGGCAGGCAATGAGGCCGACACAAAGCAGTGGAAGACTATCGTCACCCCGTCGGATGCCGACAGCGTGCTATGCGTTGGTGGCATCGAGATGAGACTCGACCGTTACCGCCACATCAGCTTCAGCTCCTACGGCCCCTCAGCCGACGGACGACTGAAACCCAACGTATCGGCATTTGGTCACGTTTATGCCGCTGCCAATAGTAGCGACAAGGCTGTCAACACCGTATATGGTACATCTTTCTCATGTCCGCTAACTGCAGGCTTCGCTGCCTGTGCTTGGCAGACCATGCCTGACAAGACTGCCATGGAGATGTTTGACTTGATACAGAAGTCTGCTGATCTATATCCCTACTACGACTATGCATTGGGTTACGGTGTGCCACAAGCCTCCTTCTTTGTTGGTGAGCCAAGAAAGTTAGACCCCACCTTTGTTCTTCGCGAGACCAAGGATTCGGTGGAGGTTCATCTGTTAGAGCCCACCTCGTTTGCCACCATCTTCTACAACAAGCAACGTCCCGACGGCACCTTGGTAAAATATTCCAGCATCGAGCTGACGAATGTCCACCCCAAAGACTGCCTTCAATTCTACAAAGGCTCGCTCGACAGCTGCCGACTAAACGTCAGTTACAATGGTTTCTCTTTGTCATACCGCCTCTCCGACAAGGACTGGCAGCGGCTGCGCCTCGAAAGAGCCGACTTTGTTGCCAAGCCCCAGCCTAATTCATCCACGGTAGGTTTCACGCCCGACAACAATTACACGACGACCACTCAGTACGACCGCGATGCCACCGACCTTATTCCCTCCAATTGGGGCAGCAACGCCAAGTACAAGAATGACTTCTATATGCAGTTTGGCACCCAATCCTGGTTTGGGTATATCAATGCACCATTCTTTTCATGGTCTCCCAGTTTCCATCTCGGCTACCGCCTGACGCGCGCTTACGGCAAGGCATATAAACTTGGAGTCGGGCTGGAATGGAATGTTAAGAACGTTAATTATGCAACAGATAAAACTAATACGATTGACCGTGTGATAGGCCTTCCTACGGCCAACTACGATGTCAAGCGTCTCCGACAGAACCAACTGGCTCTTGAGCTTTTCCAACGAGTACGCTTCGCTGCTGGTGGTCTCGGTGGCAACGGCATCCATTGGGACTTCGGCCCCTTTGTGGGGTGGAACTTTGATAACGACTATCTCACACGTCAGACTGTTGATACTCCCACCGGCACCAATAAGGTGAATACCGAGTACAGCCTCACCACCCCTGTCAGTGATTATAAGTTCGTGTGGGGTATCAACACTCGCATCGTCTACGACATCATCGGCATCTATGGCCGCCTTACCCTGCCTTATAGGTTTTCCAAGTGCGACTGCACCGCCGAAATACCCATGCTCGAATTGGGTGTGCAACTAGGCTTATAAACAATCAGATAATTCAAAAACATAACAATATGACACTCGAAGAATTTCAAAACGAACTGCGTGCTGGCATTCCTAACCCATTGCCCGCACCCCAACCTTATGACACTACAGTGAACCATGCGCCCAAGCGCAAAGACATCCTCACCCCAGCCGAGAAGAAACTGGCTATCCGTAACGCTTTGCGTTATTTCGATCCCAAGGACCACGCCATGTTGGCTCCTGAGTTTGCTGAGGAGTTGAAGAAGTACGGTCGCATCTACATGTACCGTCTACGTCCTACCTACAAGATGTATGCCCGCCCTATTGACGAGTATCCCGCCAAATGCCGTCAGGCTGCCGCCATCATGCTGATGATTCAGAACAATCTCGACCCCGCTGTGGCACAGCATCCTCACGAGCTTATCACCTATGGTGGCAACGGTGCCGTGTTCCAAAACTGGGCTCAGTATCGCCTCGTGATGAAGTACCTCAGCGAGATGACCGACGAACAGACCCTCGTCATGTATAGCGGTCACCCCATGGGACTCTATCCCAGCCACAAGGACGCTCCGCGCGTGGTGGTCACCAACGGCATGATGATTCCCAACTACAGCAAGCCTGACGACTGGGAGCGTTACAACGCCCTTGGCGTGACACAATACGGCCAGATGACCGCTGGTTCGTACATGTATATCGGACCGCAGGGCATTGTGCACGGTACCACTATCACAGTGCTGAACGCTGCCCGTAAGCTCGGCGGCGGTACTGCTGGCAAGCTCTTCATCACTGCCGGTCTCGGCGGCATGAGCGGTGCCCAGCCCAAGGCTGGAGATATCGCCGGAGTGGTGAGCATCACGGCTGAGATTAATCCCGCTGCCACGCAGAAGCGTTTTGAGCAAGGCTGGGTTGATGAGGTGCATGCCGACCTAAACGAACTCTTTGTAGCCGTCAATAAGACTCGCGAAGCCAAGATTGCCCGCATCTTAGCTTATCAAGGCAACGTGGTC
>JAEEGJ010025474.1_pt1 | contig 12114 bp, 11 predicted proteins | sample 8958761 | NCBI WGS metagenome assembly JAEEGJ01 (sample SAMN16246546, study PRJNA631951) | gut metagenome | biome: gut microbiome; feature: rumen; material: RS-attached | host: Bos | place: Iran: Karaj | collected 2018-10 | reverse complement strand
AAAATGCCATATTTTTACGATATCATTGTAGACCAACCGCAAAAGAAAAGCAACCGAAAATGGTTGCTTTCGCGAATATATTTTTTATCCGTCGCTCTCACTCCGTCCGGCGCGATCCGCAAAGCTTTCGGCACAGCAGAACGGCGTAAACGATCAGCAGCGCGGCGGCAAAGCCGAGCCCGATCGGATAGGCGATCTTCGTCGGGATGCGGAATCCCTCGTCCGCCGCAAAGATCTTTTCCGCGACGCGGCTGTACACAAGATAGCCCGCGATCAGCACCGCAAACGCGATCAGCAGAGAAACCATACCGCGTTATTTCCCTTCGATCAGCTTCAGAAACTTCGTGTCGTTCATCTGCTCGTTCGTGACATATGCGCCGTCAAAAAACAGCGCGTAGGTCGTGACCGGCGTGGGCGCGGACTGCGCCGCCTCGCGGCTTTCGATACGGATCGCGCGGAACGGGATCTTGTGCTCCCTTGCGGTTTGTTCCACGATCGGCGCGTACTTCGCGTTGAACGGGCACTGGTTCGTATAGTAGAGCACCCAGCCTGGCTCGTCGACGTGCGGATGCGCCGCGCACGGTCTGAATCTCGGCTTCTCCGCGTCCGGCGAAAGCGGCAGGCACCACAGCTGAATGCCGTTATCGGCTTCGTCCGCAACCGCAAAGCCCTTGTATTTCAGATACTTCGGATCGGCAAGGAACGGCTTTTTCTTCGCGGAGGAGAGGATGCACAGGCCCTTCTTCCCCTGCGCTTTGCTGTCCGCAACGCACGCGGAAAGCAGATCGTTCGAATACCCGTGTCCCTTCATGGAGCCGGAGACCCACAGGCAGTCGATATACATCCAGCCCGCGGCGTCGATCGGGTTCCACGCCGCTTCCGCGGGAAGGTACTCGATGAAGCATTTGCCGCGCTCGGTACTTTTCAGAAAAACCAGACCTTCGTCGAAGCGGTCCAGAAGCCACGCCTTCTTGGACGAAACCTGCGCGTCTTTGTTGTTCGAGATCGCGCAGCAGATGTGCTCCGTTTCGATGTTTTCCCGCGTTACCCGAATATAGTCCATATTGCCCTCCGTCATACAAAACCGCCGCCCGTTCGGGCAGCGGCAGATCTGCTATACGTCGAAAACGCCGAGGATCACAATGCCCGCGACGGCAAGCGCGATCGCGGCGTAGTGCTTCCACGACAGCTTTTCCTTGAGGAAGATGCGGCTCCAGAGAACCGACGCCGCGCAGTAGGCGGAGATGATCGCCGCCGAGAACCCGACGTGCGCCGTATCGCCGAGCGCATAGATATAGGCGAACTGCCCTGCGGTCTCGAACACGCCGCCGATCAGCTTTGCGCCGTCGTCCCTGACATGCAGACGATCGCGCCTGATCGCAAGCACATAGATCGCCGCAACGACGCCGACCGCAAGCCACGTAAGCTCATACGCGACGTTTGCGACGCCCTCGTCGAGCACGCGCGGGAATACGGTATCCAGAAACGTCCCCGTCGCCTCCTCGCGCAGCAGCACGGAATCCACGAATGTGCCGGACGCATCGATCAGACAGTACAGGATCGGGAACAGCAGCGCGATCCAGCTCTTGTCGTACTTGACCTTGCTGTTTTTCTGGCGCATCTCGCGCGCCATGTCGCTTTCGGTAAGCTCTGCCGCGCCGAGCGCAACCACGCCGACCGCAACGCATGCAACACCGATCCACTGCCAGGTGTTCGGCATTTCCTGCAGGAAGGCGAAGCACAGGATCGCGGCAATCGCGCCGGAAGAATTGCAGATCGGCGACGAGACCGACAGCTCGATATAGCGCAGTCCGACGTAGCCGAGGATCATCGACAGCACGTACAGCGCGCTTGCCGGCATGTAGGTCCAGATATCCTGAAGCGTAATCGTAACGCCGCCGAACAGGAGCTCATAGCCCGCGTGTAGTCCCATCACGAGACCGACTGCCATCGCCATCTTCCAGTGGCTCAGCTTATCGTTCTGCTTCGATCCGATCTTGGAAAACAAATCCGAGCCGCTCCAGCAGAGCAGCGCGACAATTGACAGTAAAAACCACATAATCCCTTACCCTTTCCCCTCAAAAAGCGGCTTCCGAAGAAGCCGCCGTGATAATCATGAATTCTCGTCCGGCGCTTTCGGCGCGTTGTTCGGGCGGCGGCGCGGACGGCGGCGGAACTGCTTCTTCTGCCCTTCCCCGCTGCCTTCCTGCTTCTGCGCAGGCTTCGGCTGCTCGTTGGATTTCTGCGCTGGCTTCTGTTCGGGCTTTTGCTGCTTCTGCGAATTCTGCTGTTTCTGCGGATTCTGCTGCTTCTGCGGATTCTGTTTCTGCTTCGGATCGTTCGGCTTCTGCTGTTTCTGCTCCTGCTTCGGCTGCTCATTCGGCTTCTGTTGCTTCTGCTCGGCTTTCTGCGTGGGCTTCTGCTGCGCGCCGCGGCTGTTTCTGCGCGTATTGTTTGCGGCTTCCTTCTTAAACTGCGCGTCTGCGTCCTTCTCCTTCGCCGCTTCGGTCTTCTTTGCCGCAAGCGCTTCCTCCGGAAGCGGTTCGCCCGGCGCGGAAAGATGCATATACGGATATTCGCGAATGTCGATCGAGCCGTCCTCCATGGTCAGGCGGACCTTGGTGCGCTCGGTGATCGCGTTGTTCTCCACGACCGTGCCGACGCCGTCGACCGTGTTGACCTCTTTACCCGGTCTCGGCATCTTGCTGCGGATCTCCTCGTACGCGCTCTGCTCATACTGCAGGCAGCACATCAGTCTGCCGCAAAGTCCCGAGATCTTCGTGGGACTCAGGGACAAATTCTGCTCCTTTGCCATCTTGATCGAGACGGGACGGAAATCGTCGAGGAACGACTTGCAGCACACGAGCCGTCCGCACGGACCGAGCCCGCCGAGCATCTTTGCCTCGTCGCGTACGCCGATCTGCCGAAGCTCGATCCGCGTTTTCAGCGCGTATGCAAGGTCCTTGACCAGCTCGCGGAAGTCCACGCGCTCGTCCGCCGTGAAATAGAACACGACCTTGCTGCCGTTGAACGTATATTCCACGTCCACGAGCTTCATATCAAGCCCGTGCGCCGCGATCTTTTCCAGGCAGAGCGCAAACGCGTCGCTCTCCTTTGCCTCGTACATCACGCGTAAGCGCTTGTCCTCATCCGTGGCGATACGGACGACCGGCTTCAAAGGCGCGACGACTTCGCTTTCGTCGACCTCCTTCGGCTCGCCCTGCACCTCGCCGTATTCCATGCCGCGCGCCGTTTCGACGATCACGCCGTCATCCGCTTTGATCGGCAGATCGAGCGGATCGAAGTAATAGACGCGACCGCTTGTTTTGAATTTGACTCCGATAACTTTGACCATAGTTTCCCCTTACGGCAGTTTTGCCAAGATCCAGTCGACCGTCATGGCGGGGCTCGCTTTATAGGCAAGCATCTCCTTTGCGTCGACCGCAATCTGTATCATACCTTGAATTTGTTCGATTGTAAAGGTCGAATTGAAAATTGTTTCGACCTCGACGCAATCCGTATTGCGAACGTCCCGAATGCCGTTTTTCATACGCAGCACATCAAGCAGGATCGAAAGCAGAATATCCAGAAACGCATCGAGCCGTTCCGCGCTGACCTTCTTCGTTTTTTTCGGCGTGCCGTCCTCGCTCTCCTCCGTCACGGTGTCGGTACAAAGCGCGGACAGCGCCGCATACGGCTTGCTCTTCGACGCAAACCGCCGGATGCAGCCGATCGCCTCCCGCCGGAACGCGAGCGAATCCTCCGATAAAAACGCCTCCGCGCGTCCGTAAACGCCGTCCGAAAGCGCTGCCGCAAGCTCCGCCTGTTTTTTATCCGCGCCGTTCTGTATAAGCCGCTTTGCGATCGTTTCCCGCGGCTCCGTCTCCGTTCTGAGGATCATGCAGCGCGACAGGATCGTCGGGCGGAATCCGGACTCCGCGCCGGTCAGGAGCAGCAGCGTATCCGCCGGCGGTTCCTCCAGCGTTTTCAGCAGAACGTCCTGCGCCGCCTCGCTCATCGTATGCGCGTCCGGGAACAGAATGCAGTGCCGTCCGCGCTCGTACGCTTCGGCGTTGACCACGGAAAGCGCGTCGCGCACCGTCTTGACCTGATAGTCCGCGGGTTCCAGATAAAACGGACAGTTTTCCAAAGCCTTCACGTCGTCCGTATGCAGCAGAAACCGCGCGGCGGCACGGCGGGCAAGCGTAAGCTCGCCGCCCTCCTTCGCTCCCGCAAAGAGGATCGCATGCGGCACCTCGCCGCGCTCGATCCGGTCCATCCAGTCATTTCTTTGCATGCGCAGCCTCCGAAAGCTTTCCTTTGAGCGCGTCCGACGCATTCAGACATACGACACGCTGCTCTCCGTCCATCGTAAACCAGACCGCCGTCGTTCGTTCCCGCGGTCCGTGAAAAGTCCGCTGCTCCGTCTTCGCGCCGGTTTTCCGATACGGTCCGATCTCCGTCACCGTCCCGATCGGAACGGTCAGAAGCAGCTTCTGCTTTTTTCCGACGATCTCAAGGACGCGAAGCTCCGTATCGTACAGTTCATAGAGATAATCCACAAGCCGCGCGCGATAGATCCAGTACCCTGTCCCGAGCAGGACCGCATACAGCCCGATCTGCACATACAGCTTGCTGACGCCGAGCTTGTCCGCCAAAAAGTGTGACAGAAAAATCGCGAGAAACACGCCGAGCAGCAGCACGACGTACAGCGCGCCGTCCGATCGGATCAGCCCGCGCTTCGGCTCTGTGCATTCCGTATGTACGATGTGCGGCATTCTTCGCTCCATGCGGTTATTGTACAACAAAAAATGCTCTTCGTCAATCAAACCGCAAAATAGTAAGATATTTCGAGTTATTCACAGTATTTTTATTGTATTTCATCATAATCAATTATAATCGCCGTTGCGAAAAAAAGACCTCCCTGTTATGATATCGCTTGCAGCATTCCTCAGTAGCTCAATGGCAGAGCATTCGGCTGTTAACCGAAGGGTTGTAAGTTCGAGTCTTACCTGGGGAGCCAAACATTTTGAAAAGTGCCCGAAAACAGGGCACTTTTCTTGTATCTGTCGTAACACTGTCGTAACAGAATTTTCGGACGCCATTTTCGCCATATTGTTCCCCCATATTATCCCCCTCACGAAAAAAGCCCAAAATATCTGGTTTTTTTGCGATATCTGCATTTTCCCAAGTCAAAAATACTGTATCTGCATAGTCAATCGGATAATCGATCGAGATCCCCGACTCCCCCGGAACATAAAAAAACTGTCGTAACGAAAGATTCCACGCGTTACGACAGTTTTCAGCGTATTTTTATCGCTCAACAAGCAACAATCCCCGCCGGTGATCCAATATTCAATATCTCTTTGGATCTGTCTCCTATAAGAGGATACGACTTTTAAAAATTAGTCTATCTTCAATTATTTATCCGACGCCGAAAATAAGTTAAGAATTTCCTTCACCAGAACCTGATCGTCCTGCTTGCAAATAAATGGTAATGCAGAACACAGATCCTCTCTTTTGGTATTTGTCAAGCGCATAATCCCCGTAATGTTGATTTCTTTGCCTTGCGATTTTAATGACCGCGCTACCCACATCATCTCACGTCCCCAGTATTGTTGTGTCGTCTCGTGATACCGATTGATAACTCGAAGACATTTTGGACAGTGATTCAATCGCATACTTGGGATACCAAGAGTTCTCTCGATTCGCCTGGCAGTTACCTTCCTCGGTCTCTGATCTCCGGGTCCCCATATTTGAGCGGCGACTATCTTAACCTTTGGAAGCAGCTCTCTATCAATGGTGTCCCAGGACAACTTCTTTGGACTGCCTTTACGGTGCGGTGTGCTTCTTTGTTTCTTATCTTTACCGTATTTCCCCTCCCCTGCTGGTTTAACAACATTTACAGATACACCGATGCACGCCGCAATCTTTGGATAACTCATGCCTGAATCATGGAGAGCACGAATCTGCTCGTCAAATTGTTTTGGCAAAGGCTTTTCAGGCAATGACATGAAAACCAATTCATCTGGTTGAACATCTAAGAACATAGAGAGCATGCACACTTCATGCACAGATCGGATGCGTCCGTTGAAAATCTTGTCAATCTGCCATCGCTGCAGTAACTGACAGTTTTCGGAATACCCAGAATAGAATGCATTGAAATCTTCCACCAGCTTATCCATGTATCGATGCCCGCCACGGGGTGATAGATACTTTGTTTCATTCAATTTGTAATTCAAAAATGCTCCGACAGAAACGTCGTTCTCCATATTCACGTTTAAGCTGAACACTTCATTGATGTACCTGACTAGCCAAGATTGTATTCTAGTATAAAACAACCCATAGAGAGACAATCCTCTTTCGATGGGTTTATATTTCCGTTTGTTTTTCTTTCATGTTTTCTTGTTGATCAAGTAGCGCAATCGTGGTTCATGTTGAGAAAACGCTATTAAAAATAGTTGTACTAATCTCAGCAAAACACCCGCACTATTATGATCCTTCTGCGGATAATAATCTTGAAGGGAAACTTGCTTGTTTCGCTCCATATATGGTTATTCACGGATCGGATTCTGAAGAAGGAAGAAAAACAAGAGTCTATAACCGTAACATACAAAACAGCGCAGTCCGGAGATTTCGGACTGCGCTTTGTCATGCGATGGATATGCTGAATGAACTACTGAAAAAGCTTATTCGGACAGATATGCGATTCCGCCGGTGCGGAGGATCGTTTGCTGCAGCTCTTCGACGCCGAGGATGTGCTGAGACTGCAGATGCTCCGTTGCCGTAGACAACGCGGGACGGAAGCGTTGAATCAGATCATGCAGGCGGTTTAATGCCATGCGTTCGCCGAGCCCGGCTTCCCTTGCGGCAAGGCGGAAGGAATCGAGGGTGACGTCCTCAAGTCTCTTTGTGCCGCCGATCGCAAACGCCATGTCGTGCGTCATTCCGCGATAGCCCGTCGCGTTGATCATGTCGTATGCAGGCGCAAGGCGAAGCGTTTTGAGATCTTCGCCGTACAGGAGCGAGAAGTTTTTGAGATGCCCGTCCGTGTTGCCGATCAGGAAATTGAACACGATCCTGTCCCACAGCTTCAGCTGATCCTCGATCGGCTGCGCGGAATGGGAGCGCAAAAGCGCGAACATCTGCGAAAGGTGATGCGTACCGTTTTCATATTTCTGTGACGCCGGAATGCCCAACGCCTGCGCGAAATCCTCCTGATGCAGTCGCAGCGGCAGCTCTGCTGCTGCAAGGCGATCGAAGCGCTTTGACGCAAGCAGGATGTCCTCGTCCCGTCCCGAACCCGCATCAAGGATCGTCGTTTCCGGGACGTCGATCCTGCAGAGCTTGGCCGTCTCTATGCAAAGCAGCTCGTTCGGCACGATCCGCTTCAGCTGGACGTGGCTCTGCTTGACGATATGGGTGCTCGGCGCCGTGCCGTGCGGAAGGTACCACTCCCCCGTCTTCGGATCGCGGTACAGCCCGACTTTGCCGGTTGCGCCCGCAAGCGAAAGTCTGGACTCGATCACAAGCGCAGCCGATTCCGTGGCTCCCTCGGAAGCGAGTTGCCGAACCTGCTCCATTGTCAGCTTTTCGTATTGCGCCTCCGGCACTTCGTCCTTTTGATGGATGCGCAGCGCGCCGATGCACTCACGCCCGAGCTGATACAGGATCGCAACGTAGTCGTTTTCGTCAAGATGCAAATGCTCTGCGACTGCCCGTCGGGTGAAGCCCTCCGGCAGCAAGCCGTCGAAAAAGCATTTGGTTCGTTCTGCGGAAAACGGCTCTGCCTGCAGCGGCAGACTCAAAGAAATAGGAGCGGCGTCCGGACGATCCAGATAGGAAGCGTCATACCGGAACTGCGCGTCGCTGCTGCCGGTACCGCCGATCGTTCCGACAAGAACCGGTTTGCCCTGCATGTCAATGCTGACGAAATATTCCATGCCTTTACCTCACTTTCAGAGAGCAATCCAGCCCGAGCAGATTTGCGATGCGGATCGCCTTTTCCAGCTCGATCGTCGGCTTGCCGTTTTCGAGATCGGACAAAAAGCTGACGCTCATTCCGGTGAACTCCGACAGATACGCCTGCGTGTAGCCGAGCTGCTTCCTTCTGCTGCGAACTGCCTCGCCAAACGATTTTGCATCCGTAATGATCATGTACGCTCCTTCGCCGAACGGCTTTATCATTTTGTTTCATACAAGACTACGCCGTACGGCTCATTTTTATGTTTTCTATTATAATTTAGCCGAACGGCGCAGTCAAGTGCTTGATTGGATGAATCCTTTTCCGGAAAGCAAAACCACGTTTCAATGAGGGATCACATAAAAATATAGCCCGGAGCGATTGCGTGCTTCGGGCTTTGGTGCTAAATTGTTACGCCTTGTTGAACTTGTCCTTCGGCTGCTTGCAGCGCGGGCACTTCCAGTCGTCCGGAAGATCCTCGAAAGCGACGCCGTCGTGCTCTGCAGGATCGTAGACATAGCCGCAGATGGAGCAGATGTATTTGCCGGATGCCTGTGTCTTTGTGAAATCCACTTCGGCGAACACAGTGGGAACCGGATGATCGAGATCCATCACGCGCTTCGCTTCGAGGTTCTCATAGCCCTGCGGTGTATGCGTTCCGCAGTACACAGTCGGGTGATTGCGTACGAACTCGATGATCCGATCCTGTGTCACTCGTGCCGCGCCGAGATCGTCAAACACGACAGACAGTTTGTTCTCATACAGTGCCTCATCGACATAGGTAATATCGCCGTGAATCATATAGAACAGGCCGTCATTTTCCACGACGACGATGCTGTTGCCGTTGGTGTGTCCCTTCGCCTTGATCATGCGGATACCGGGAGCGATGATCTGCGTCTCCGGGAAGTTATAATATGCGCCGTCCGTGAACGTCACGGGAACGATGTTCTCGATCCCCTGCAGCTCTGCGGCGCTGAGCTCTTCTGCATTGACAAAAATCTGCGCGTGCGGGAAGGATCTGAGCTCGCCAGAATGATCTCTGTGTTTGTGCGTCAGAAGGATCTTTGTCACCTGTTCCGGCTTATATCCAAGGGCTGCAAACGCTTCCATGTAGCTAACAATATCCTTACCCGTAAAAGCGAGACTTGTCTCATCCGGTACTTCCTCCGGCGTACCCGCAGGAAGCCCCGTATCAACCAGGATCACCTCGTCTCCGGTGTCGATCAGGTAGTTCTGCAAGCTGCCGCGATAACGAACGTTCTTGTCGAATTTGTCCATGCCCTCTTCGCCGCCGAACACGAACGGCTGCAAATAGAATCCGTCTTTTCTGAATTTGACTGCTTTGATTTCCATGTGAATCCTCCTTACTGCATTTTCTTGTTATTCGTTTGCTTGCATAATGTCCTTGCGCGTCACCTGTGCGTTGCGGAAGCGAACCGTGCTTTGCTCCTGCTTCATGTGGATCGCGTTTTGCGGGATATCAAGTCCCCGTTCTTATCCGATAGAAGTCAGGACTCCTCCTTGTCGAGAACGCACTTACACTATACCATGCCTTCCCCCATTTTCGTCAAGTACGTTTTATTCCGGGATCTTAAAATACGCCAGTATCTTTCTGAAGCGATCCCGGGCTGTGAGGCAGGTGTCGCGGAGATAGCCGCGCTCATTGTGCCACTCACTTAAGCCGCGATAGTAGAACATCTTAAGATCGTCCGTGATGATAAACGGAACGATGCGGTTACGGAGGCATTCTTTGAAAAGGAGAAGGCGTCCGACACGTCCATTGCCGTCTTGAAACGGATGGATCGACTCGAAGCGGTAATGGAAGTCGAGGAGATCATCAAAGGACTTCTCCTTTGTGGCGTTATAATCCGCGAGCAGTTTTCTGATCTCCGATGCAACACGATCCGGAGGCGTCGTCTCCTTCCCTCCTACTTCATTCGGCAAGCGCTTGTAATCGCCGACTGCAAACCAATCCTGCCGGGAATCGCTTGTGCCGTTTTTCAGCACGGCATGGAGCTGTTTGATGAAGCTCTCGCTCGGCGCATAGGAAGCGTTGTCGATGATCATATCGATGCATTTGAAATGGTTCGCCGTTTCAACAACGTCATCTACCTTCACAGCGGTACCGATGCCGATCGTATTGGTTTCGAAGATGAACCGCGTCTGATCGTGCGTCAGGGTGCTGCCTTCGATGTGGTTTGAATTGTATGTCAGATCGATCTGGATCTTATGATAGATGCCGCCGTGCAGCTTTGTCTTCTTCTCCGCCTTCAGCCGGGACAGAAGATCCATCGGCAGATCGGCGTGTTTATTCAACCGATCCGGTTTCTCCGCCGTTTCGGGAATATTCCACGTCTTACCCGTCAGAACCGCTCCTTCAATCCGCCCGTGCGCGCAATAGTTCCGCACGCTTCGTTCAGAAAGCCCCCAAAGATTTGCTGCTTCCGCGACTGACAAATACTTCATCGTCGTTTCCTCCTGTTCCCTGCTGCAAATACAGTATAACACATTATCGGCAAAATATCAATCCGTTTTACTAATATCATTTCACTTATTTTGCCGATAACGGAACGTAAAGTGAATTGTGTCATTTCGGAAAAATGTGAAATCAGAGGTTCACAAAACCGGAAAAGTGTGATATGGTTGCTGCAGCGATCCGGATCGAAAGCCCGATTCTGCCCACGGCGTCTTAAAAGTGATTGTCGTAACTGTCGTAACAAGTGTCGTAACGCGTGTCGTAACAGGCAGATTTCGAGGGGTATTTCAGGATATTCCAAAAAACGGAAAACCCGAAAAAGTCCCTATTTTAGGGCATTTTTACACTTTAAGGTATTTTGAGATAACTACGGAAAACCGCCAAAAAAGGGGTTTGGAAATTACCTGGGGAGCCAAAGAAAAGCGACCATCTTCCGATGGTCGTTTTTCTTTCTCTTGTACGTTGGCTTACAACCCGAGGGTAACGGCCGCGGCTCAAAACCTGCGCAGAGCTGAGCGCACGCTGTGCGGGATGCAGCGAGGCGGAAGCGCGAAACGGCTCCTATGTTACGAAGCGTCAGCGGAATCCTTTATTGGCAGCGTGCGCAGGGCGTCTGCCCTGCCGAAATCCGTCTCGGCGTTCCTTACTCGACTGCTCCGGTATTCCTTTTGATATTTCTGCTTCACGCCTGACAAACGAAAGGAAGTCGGGAATCATTCGATCTTGAAATCGTCCGTGACCGCCCGCTTGAGTTCCCAAAGATGGACGGATGCGTCGCCGTTCACGATCATCCGCTCCTCTCCGTCGACCGGGAAGATCCGCGACGAAAACACCGCGTCGCCGTCGTTGACGAAGATCTCGATCGAGCTCCGGTCGAGGAAGATGCGGAGATGGAACAGACCCTTCGGCAGCGGCCGGATGCGCGCTTCGCCCTGCTCCGTATTGAAGCGGCGGACCAGGTGAGAACGGTCGACCGTGATCTCCTTTTTTTCATCGTCGTAGTCGATGCGAAGCCCGCCGGAGCCGTCCTTTTTCGCAAAGAGCTTCAGCTCCAGATCGCCGCCGCGGCTGATCAGCTCCAGTTCGCACACGCGCGGCAAAAGATCCGTGGATTCAAGATCGACCTTTTTGCCGCGGAGCGCTCTGAGCACGTCCAGCGGCTGCTGGATCAGACGGCGGTCCCTGACGCGCAGCTCGCGCGGCAGCGTCAGACAGCCGGACCATTCCTCCTCGTCAGTCGGATAAGAGGCGTCGGGCAGACCCATCCATGCGACCAGCGTCGCTTTGTTTCGGTCGTTCGGGTTTGCGGCGCATTCGGCAGCGTAGGAATCGAAGCCGAAGTCCAGCACATGAAAACGTGTGTTGTCCGGTGTGAACGTCAGCGTTTCCCAGTCCATATGCCCCAGAAGATACCCGTTGTGGTGGACGCTTTCGCCGCGTCCCGGCAATTTAAGATGCTGCGGGCAGAAGATCAGCACGTCATAGCCGCTGATCGTCTCGATCGACGGGCATTCCCACATATCGCCGAAATCCGCAAAGCCCGGCACCTTCAGCTGTCCGGCAAAGCGCCAGCCTTCCGTCGGCTGTTCGGAGACATAGATCATGACGCACCCTTTTTTCTCCTTCGTCTGCGCGCCGATGACAAGATAATACTTCCCGTTTTCCGTGTTGTGGA
>JAEEGJ010025473.1_pt1 | contig 12116 bp, 10 predicted proteins | sample 8958761 | NCBI WGS metagenome assembly JAEEGJ01 (sample SAMN16246546, study PRJNA631951) | gut metagenome | biome: gut microbiome; feature: rumen; material: RS-attached | host: Bos | place: Iran: Karaj | collected 2018-10 | reverse complement strand
CATGAACACCAGTGCTATTCATCACGACATCGATATCAGCTTCACTAGCATAAGTCACGCAAATGCCGCCCCATAATTTATCCGCATCGCCACTAAGCAAGGTGCCATCATTGTGATCAATTCCGGCAACATAAAAACCGAATCCGGCAAAATAATCATCCTTAAATACGGCAGTTCCGCAAACGCCACCTTCATACAGGTTGCGATGGCTCCTGCCACATGAATCAGGGAACTGGACACCATCATCAATCAAATTAGCCTTTTCTTCATCAGTCAAAGGCTGAGTAAAACTTGACTTATTCTCATCACTTGTATCTTCAATTGTATACCAATGTCCAGCGTTATCATCCTCAGACCTATTACAACCTGTAAACACCGCTCCAAAGAAAGACCACAGATCCGACAGCAATGTGCACTGTTCTTCAACATAAAGTTTATGGTGCTTGGTCGTATCGACACTTGAACTGCTACGGATCCATGCCGAAGACGAGCTTTTCGGGGTGATAACAGGCGTTTCAATAGAGCACGCGCCATTAACGGAATACTTCCCTATACCCGCCAAATTAAATCTGAATTTTTCATAATCTACAGTACCCTTTATAGCAAACTGGATTGCACCCACCGCACGCCCCATATCAGGATCATTGGGCGCAATTTCATTCCAGGTAAAGCACTTTTCGACAAGTCCACTAGACTTTGGCAAATCAACCTTGGGAGAGTTCTCGTAAGGAACATCCTTTACAACAAAGTTCAGGAATGCATCCTTTTCAGAAAAATAAGTGACACAAACACCACCCCAATCCTGAATATTTTCAAAAACATAATCATCAGTATAGCCTGCAATGTTAAATGAAATACCGCCAACAGCGTAATCAGAGCCATCCAGATTAATATCCATCGTTCCACAAAAACCAGCACACTCCCAAATAACGCTTTCATACATATAAGGGTCATACTCCATCGACGGATACGCAGGGAACTCAATATGAGCATAAGAGTTAGCAGGAGACTCATCAAAAGGCACCAGCATACCCGCGTATTCATCACGGTCATTATAACCCGTTTTCACATGGGTATCGCCCAAGCCCCCTTTCCATAGGCAGGTCAAAGAATCGTCTTCAGGAAACTTTACAAGATTTCCATCATCAGGATGCCTCCAATCATACTTAAAATAGTTCGGATCGTAAGTACTGATTCCCCTGATATTGAATGTTTTCTTATCGTCATCACCATGGCTTTGAATTACAAACATGATGGACTGAATTTTCTTTGCAGCTTCTTCGCCCGTAAGAACCATACTCACCTTTGAAGAACCGCTATAATCTGTCCAACTGGCTTCATCGAAACTGCTCCATTTTGCACATACAGTTTCAACATCATCAGTATCGTACATATTACGAAGCGTAGGGGAAGGAGAATCCCCAAGCGTCGTTCTACTTAGAAAGCCTATAGGATATGCATCAAACGGAGTCCTAATGCTATTAGAATCAAATCCATCAACTTGAACCTTTAAATAAACACTAATTGAATAATCAGATTCGTAAGTAACACAAATACCGCCCCAAGACGAGATATCCGCCGTAGAGCCTTCCTTGGCAAGCTGGATTTCGACACCAGCCCAGGGACCAAGCATTAAATAGTCCGGCTGAATAGATCCGCACAAACCATCGCAATGTTTAAAGACAGAAGAAAGCGGCGTCGATGATTTTTCAAGTTCGACAGGGAAAATAATCTTCGATTCACCCTGAAGCCCAAACAAGTTGTCGCCAAAGGTTTGCCAAAAGCCCGTGCTATCGTTCCCCGTATTGACCTTGTAGTCTACAGCAGGGTCCCACAAGTTATAACGAGCCGTTTTTACCGCACCACTCGAAGACGACTCAATTACACTATCATCACTCGAAAGAGCTTCTATAGACGAGCAGCTATCGCCCTCCGAAATAGAGTCATCGATACCGCCCGACGGATTGTCATCGGAACAGGCGACAACACCAAGCAGCAAGGCTGAAATCACGCCACCAAAAATTCCCCTAAACATATAACACTCCTTTATTTTGTTTATACCCTATTTAAAGAATATAAAGAATAGCTGGTTCTTGGCATTTTAAATAAGATGTACCATCCAGTTCTTGATACGGGGCAATTCCCAAAATATTGAACGAACTGCTGGCATTATTCTTGGCATAATCATAGAATAAAATTGACGATATCTTGGAAGGATCGATAGGTGCCCTTGTTTCGCTGTCAACAAATTCATTCCAGGATTTACATTCAATCTTGGCATAACCATCAGTCTGTGGCAACGTCACGCCCGGCAATTTAGATACGTTTGCAAAATCATTTTGTTCTGCATCATTTATAGCAATATGCAAATCATATTCCGATGCATAAACAACACACATGCCGCCCCAATATTTGAGACTTTTTGCCTGCAACTTGCCATTTTCATCTTTATCAGCAATGTTAAATCCGAAGCCAGCATTTCCTGCACCTTTATGTATGACACAAAGTCCCTGACAGCGGTTTAGAACAGGTTGCAACGAATCCTGACCTAACTCGCTATTCACTTGTACAGGATAAGTCTCATTGACTTCATCGTTGTCCTTGAATGCATACCAATGGCCACCATCACCTGTCGCTGTCGAATACCCAGTTTTCACACCCAAATAACCATCCGGACCAAACCAGACTGGACTAAGATTTTTAAAAGAGCACTCATCTTTATACACCTTGCTACTGCTGGAACTGCGCGGACTTCGGCTCGAAGAACTTATCGGTGTGTAAGCGTTTTTGGGGATAGAGCAAGCCCCATTAGCAGAATACTTTCCGATACCCGCTATATTAAACTGATTTCTATCACCATTTTCATAGCTCTTTACAATAAACTGAACCGAGCTTACCGCAGACCCCATATTAGGATCATTCGGGGCAAGGTCACTCCAAGTAAAGCATTTTTCTACAAGTGCCCCCGTAGCAGGGAGAGAGGCTTTCGGAGAATTTTCGTACGGGACATCTTTTACAACAACATTTAAGTAAGCATCCTTTTCGGAATAATAAGTGATGCAAATGCCACCCCAATCCTTGATATCGGCAAATTTAGGCTTACCATAGCAAGTATTGCCTTCACAAGATGTCAACGAATCTTCAGTAATATTGAAGCCTACACCAGAAGCGGCATAATCGGCTTTTTCCAAAGTAAACTCCATCGTTCCGCAAAAGCCTTTACATTCAACGATAATCGGCTCATACATATAGGGTTCATACTCCATTTCCCTATACGCAGGGAATTCTATTTTAGAATACGCCCCCTCGGGAGAAACATCGAAATCATACAGCATTCCGACAAATTCATCCCGATCATTATAGCCCGTATTTACAATGCCAGACCCATCCAAACCTTTCCACAGGCAAGTCAAGGAATCGTCGTTTGTAGTAACCAGGCCTAAATCCCGTTCATTCGTACCGCCATCGCGATTCCATTGCGGAAGATTTTCATCGTAAGTACTGATACCAAAGATATTGAATTCTCCCGAGCCATCGGAATTACCCATAAATACAAAGTTGATTGCCTTGACTTCTTTAGCAGCCTCTTCGCCTGAATAGATCTTGCTCAATTTTGCCTTATTGTATTCCGCCCAGCTAGACACCTTAAAGTCGCTCCATTTGGCACAACGCGTAATGGCTTCATCAGAACCAAGCATATTCATAAGCGTTGGAGTCTTCGTTAAAGTTTTCGGAAGCGTAATGCCCGGATAAGCTATACCCGGATACACATAATCAATCGTATCTAAACCACCAACATTCACATTGAGATAGACACTCACCGGGTATTCAGAGGCATACGTCACACAGATACCGCCCCACGCAGAGATATCCACCGTCGAATTTTCTTCGGCAAGCGTAAAACCAAGAGCCACCCAAGGCTTTGATTCCAAGCTTTGTAACTCAGCGCTTCCGCATATGCCTCCACAATAATCAATAACAGGATCCAAAACATCTTCAGAATAATCATTGCCCATTTCCACAGGCCAAGTTATACGAGAATAATCATCGCTAAAGCTGAACCAATATCCCGTATTTTCATTACCGGTATTGATTTTGTAGTCCGTTTTGCCATTCCACACATCAAACTTAGGAACAGCCACTATACTGCTAGAGGACTGGACTGCAGAAGAACTTTCAACAGCAGAGGAGCCTCCCACAACAGACGAACTGCTACCGTCATAAACAGACGAGCAGCTTTCACCATAGGCAATCGGATTACCATCTTCCGTGACACCCGCCGTATTGTCGTCCGAGCAAGCCATAAAGCCGAACGCGAACGCACATGCAGAAACGCATGCCGATATGTTAAGAAGATTCTTAAGCATGATTTTTTCCCTCCTCCCACGTCAGCGGGAACAACTGTAAATTCAACCTGTAGACACGACCGACGCCACGGCCCTTCAAAGCGATTTGAGCGATGCGCTTGCGGCAAGCATCAATTTCTTGCACAATTTGCTCGTAATCCTCGTCCGAAATTCCCATGGTAAGCCCAGAATAATTGCGTTCCGTCGACGAGAATTTTTCAAGAGCTTCATCTGCAAAATGGATCATTTCGTGATGCAAAGAGCGCATCGCCACCGACATAATTTCAGGAGACCCCGTCAGATGCCTATCGACCTGTTCGTAGGCATCCCCGTTTTTCTTCAACAGTCCTGCATCTACCATAAAATCGAGCGACTCGCGGACTTCCCCCGCTGAGGCATCCAAACAACAACGCCTCGCAATTTCACCCGGAGTCGCTCCTGGCATCACCGGTGCTAGCTCTCTCACCACCGGATGAATCCATGTTTCAAAATACTTATACGCATCGCCATCGACAACTTTCACAGCATTGTCTTTCGCAATCTTCAGCATTGATTCAAAAATGACTTTGCGGTCCGCATCCGTTTTGGCATGGCAGCATTCCACCATCAACTTAAAATAGTCTAGCTCGTAACCCACCAAATGCATTGCGGCACCGACTTTTTCTGCACCAACGGACGAAAGGCGCGTTTTGCCTTCACAGACAAGCTTCAAGTAAGTCGGCGACGTAAAACCAGCCGCACGTGCAAATTCACGCCAGGAAAACGATGATACGCGTTTGCGTTCATCGTAATAGTCCTGCACATAGCAGCGATAGTCCTGATAATCCGTAATCGGTTTCATAACAATAAATATACTTTGTTCTTTACAAAAATGCAATAATCTATGATACTTTTTATCGAATTTTAGTCAATTTTAACGATTTTTGTTTAAAATCACAAAAACAAAATGTATTTTCATGATACACAAAAGGCAAAAAAGAAGCCCACTCGAACGAGCGGGCCCAACATGCTAGGAAAAAGCAAACCTAGAAAGAAGTCACTTTCGAGGTATCAATAGAGCAAACGCCTTTGGCACCATACCTGCCAACAGCAATGATATTGAAGTGGATTTGATTAAATACATTTTCACTCGAATGAACTTCAAACTTAATGTCGGTCGCTTTTTCCGCCAACCCTGAGCCAGAGAAATCGTCCCAAGTGACGCATTTCTCAACAGGAGTCGTAGACGCTGCCAGAGTATAATCTTTTTCAAGAGAATCAGAGGCTAGTACCATACGCATATCTTTTTCAGCCATGTAGTACACACAAATTCCACCCCAATCGCTAATATCCGTTGCAGTCACAATAGTATCACCGGAGTCCTCTTTAACAGCCATTTTGATTCCTACCCCCGCATACGCACGGGACGCGCTGCCCATATCCAAAGCGACACTCGCCGAGAGTCCACCTTCAAACAATTCTTCATCAGTCAGCAATTCGATAGAGTTCTTGTAGCTCGGAGCTTCGGCAGACCAATACAACAGAGAAGCGCCACCATCGTTACGGTCATTGTAAGAATACCACAAACCACCTTTTATCTTCGGCGAGCCCTCCCAGACAAAGCTACTAGGATTACTCGAAGTTCCATTCCACAGGCAGGGTTCTTGCTCCACGTTGTCATCTTGTACTTCAGTAGCTTTTACCGTTTCGACAGAGTCCAGATTCTCAACACCATGCTTGTAAGAGCTCACACCCTTGATATTGAAATAGCCCGATTCCTTCGCCTTGCCGATAAACTTAAACACAAGCGACGTCGCTTTCTTAGAAGCTTCAGCACCGGAATCATCCGACGAATTACGCTTGAAATCAGCCCACTTGGCACAGCGGGCAGCAACAGCGCCCTTCTCCGTCTTATCAAAATTGACGGAGAGCATATCGCCCGAAGCATCGGAGCCATTTTTATAGCCCAGTTCGCCTCTCATGGCAAGTTCAGATTCATAAGAGACGCAAACGCCGTCCCATTCAGAAATATCTACCGTCGTATCTTTTTCAGTCAGCGCGATACCCACGCCCGCGCTCGGAGCAGAAGCATCGCCAAGTTCTACAGTTCCGCAAAGACCGCCGCAATGCGAGACCAGCGATTCCATGTTATCCGAAGTAAGTTCATGCCCATCGAGCGTCGGGAAATCGATCTGCGACGAACCGCCTTCATCTTCATCATCCACGCTAAACCAGTAACCGGAGCCACCGTTGATATTGACGCGAGCCATACCGTTTGCGCCATTCCACAAGTCAAAAGCAATAGAATTGCCTTCTTCCGTAATTCCCGCAGTATTTGAGTCCTTGGAGCACGCGACTGCCCCAATCAAAATTGTAAGCACAGACAAGTGAAGTACTTTACTGAGCATTGGACTTATCCTCTTTCCACGTCAATGGAAACAACTGTAAATTCAACCTATAAACCCTTTCGGTCCCGTGACTGTTCAGGGCAATTTGCGCCACTTTTTTACGGCAAACATCGAGTTCCTGCAAAATCTTGTTATAGTCTTCTGCAGAAATCCCCATAGTGAGCCCCGTAAAGTTTCTCTCCGAGGGTGCAAAGCGATTGATGGATTCTTCTGCAAAGTGAGCCATTTCGCGATGCATGTAACGCAGAGCGAGCGACACCGCCGAAGTCAAGCCTTTCAAGTGTTTGTCCGCCTGCTCGTAAGTGTCACCATTCTTTTTCAGGAGCCCAACTCGTACCATAAATTCGAGCGACTCACGGACTTCCGCTGCAGAGACTCCCTGGCAGCAGCGCCTTGCGATATCACTCGGAGTTGCCCCAGGCATGACTGGAGCAAGCTCTCTCACCACCGGATGTACCCAAGATTGAAAATACTTGAATGCATCGCCATCAACAATTTTGACCTTATTGTTTGATGCCAACTCGAGCATCGCTTCGTAAGCGATTTTGCGTTCCTGGTCTGTTTTTGCATGGCAGTAAGTGACCATCGACTTGAAATACTCAAGTTCGAACCCAGCCAGCTCCATTGCCATCCCCACCTTTTCTGCCCCTTGAGGCGAAAGACGGGTTTTGCCTTCACAAACCAGTTTCAGATAAGTCGGAGACGTAAAGCCCGAAGCGCGTGTAAATTCTCGCCACGAAAACGACGAAATTCGCTTGCGCTCGTTGTAAAAGTCCTGCATATAAATGCGGTAGTCTTCGTATTCCGTTACCGACTTCATAAGCGCAAATATATATTATTTTATCATGTAAAACAACATCTCATGATACTACAATGCGTCTTTCAATCAAAAATAAGGAATTTTTCACAAAATTTTACAAATAGCAAATTTCATGATACTAGGAGTTGGTTGTTAGTCATTGGTCAATAGTTATTAGTTATTGGTTTATGGATTGCTTTGGGTAAAAGAAAAAAGGCGGGCAGAAAAGCCCGCACTTTATACAGTTTACTTTATAAAGCCTACTAAATATTCCAGTCGCAGAAATTTTTAAGCATGGCAAGGCCGACCTCGCCACTCTTTTCCTGATGGAACTGGCTTGCGATTAAGTTATCCTTGCCCAAGAGTCCCGTGAAAGTCTGCGTGCCGTAGGTCGTTTCGGCAAACGAATATTCAGCCGGAACTTGCGGGTAGTAGGAATGCACGTAGTAAAAGTCGCAACCACTGCGGATGCCCTTCATAATCGGGTGTTCGCGTGTAAAGTTTACCTGATTCCAACCCATGTGCGGGATTTTGAGGCCCGGTTCATCCTTGAAACGCACCGCACGACCCGGAATGAGACCAAGCGTCTTGACGCCACCGTCTTCTTCGCTTTCTTCGAGGATAATCTGGCAGCCGATGCAGATGCCAAGCACCGGGTTCCCTGCTTTGACCACCGCCTTGATGGCTTCGCCAATACCAGTCTTCGTCAAAGTTTCCATAGCCGAGGCTGCAGCACCCACGCCCGGGAAAATCAGTCGCGTCGCTTTTGCAATTTCGTCTGGATCGCGGCTCACCTTGGCGTCAGCACCAATAAACTTGAGCGCGTTCATCACCGATGTCAAGTTGCCCGCATTGTAATCCACAACAGTAATAGCCATAAAAACCTCATTAACTTTTACACGTACAAAGATAGAAAAAAGAACCGCCGAAGCGGTTCCCTTAAATAGTTTGGATTTGATTCTAAATTAGAACCAGCGCCAGGTCACACCGACGAGAATCGTGTTCTTGTGCTGAGCATCTTCATCCAAGTCCTTGTCGTATGCGATATCGTAGCCGACCTGGAATTCAAACAGCGGAGAAAGAGACACGGCGAGGAGGTTTTCCCACTTGCCATCGATTTCGTCAAAACCCTTGAAGTTCACGAATGCCCAGAGGCGGCTCTTGAAGTTCACGATGTCCGAGAAAGCGTACTTGAATTCCGTGATGCTTTCGAGACCCGGTTCATCCTTGAACTTTTCGAATTTCTTAGTATCGCCATCATCAGCGTAGCCGTAACCGTGAGAAATGGTCATACGGTTTGCAAAGCCAAGACGAGTGGAGAAGTTGTCGTTCGGGAAGTAACCGACACCGGCCATCTGCGTGACGTAAGCCGGATCCATGAAGCAAGAAATAGCCTTCTTGACTTCGTTTCCGTCGTCATCTTCACTATACTCGTAACCCTTAGCAAACTGGCTTTCATAGCGGGCGCCAATATAGGGCTTGACCTGTTCAGAGACATTGAAGTCAAGCATGGTTTCGAGGAAGATCTTATCCGAAGACTTGCGCTTGCCGTAACCGTCTGTCCAGGTGTAACCAAGAGCGAGGTTCACCTTGTTACGCCAGTCCACAACACTCCAGTGGTTCTTAAGGTCAGCATCATAGCTGAAGAGCCATGTGTAAGAGGAAGTACCGTCTTCGAACTTCCAGTTGCTGAACTGCATACGGGTGAACTTAACAGCAGCGACCACATCAGCAGTCATGTTTTCGGGAAGCCAAGCTTCGAACATGCCCCCGTCAGCAAAAGCTGTCGATGCAGAAATGAGTGCTGCACAACCGATTGCGAATAATGACTTTTTCATATTACTTCCTTGTTTATGGTCCTTCTTTCCCATAGACCTTATTGTTTGGCTTAAAGATAACATTTTTTTATAGAAAAAACGGAGCGGTTGCAATTTTCGATTGCTATTATTACAAACATGTTACTCAAGCGCCTCGCCATAGTGTCTTTCTTGATTTTTTGCACCGGGTACGCCCTCGCAGACGAAACTGTCAACGTGAACGAGAACAAGCCCGCCATCTCTGAAAAATCGCCTTGGACATTTGAAGTAGGAATTTCAGCGGGGCGCCCCACCCCGATCATGGCAAACGCTGGTATCGGCTACAAGAACATCTTTTTCAGGGCGATGGGCGGAGGAATGCGCTTTGGCGCCGATGACTTTTGGGTCGGGTACCGTGGCGGGCTCGCCTGGGAATTTTTTCGCGAATTGCCATTTACGCTAGACCTCGGAATTGGGAGCGGATACTCTTTTGCGAAGGCGCCCAACAAGTATTTCAAGGCGCTGAACAGGGCGAACAAGGATCGCATGGTGCGCTCTTACAACTACAAGGAAACGCTCGACATTTCTGCAGAAGTGCGCGCCTGCATTTACGGGGTGTTTACGGACCTCGCAATTCCGCTACATTACTTTATGAAGCACGACGAACCGACCGTGCTTTGGCAAATCGGTTATACGTATAGGTTCTGATTAGACGATAGAATTCTGAGATGTCCGAAATGTCTCTACATTAATTTATCACAAGCAATTATTTATCAATCGTTTAGTCTTTGACGCAACGAACTGAAAAAGCCATGAACTTGGGACGATAGTCCACATCCGCATTGTCATTCCTATAGATCAAGCGCATGGCATACGCATACTCGTCACTCTTCTCTGTAGAGATCCAAAAAGTTGCTTCGTTGCCCACATAGGTATAATCACCCCCACCATCCCTGTAGCCGACAGGCAAAGCCGAGAACGCGTAATCATCCGAGCCGTTGCCGCTAGCTTTGGCAAATTTCCAGCCACTTGTTGATTTAAGCATCTTGCCCGCAACAGAGTCGCCGCCAACAGCAGAGAACAATGTTTCAAACTCCGCTTTTGTCGGCAAGTGCCAGCCATTCGGACAAACACCACGCACCGGGGACATCGCCGAACATTCCGATTTATAGCCGCACCCCTTGCCGTTCGAACTCCACTCGCCCGCACTGTCCATCGCCGCAGCCCATGTGTACAGGCGACCGTACTTGGTGCAGTTGGAGGAATCGTCATTGAAACAGAATGATTTTTCCGTTTCAATGTTCAAGTTCTGAGCCATCCACGTCTGTTTTCCGATAACGACAGTCTTATAGGTTTGACCGTCGCGGGAGTCCGTCAAAGTCGATAAAGACTCCTTCCCCGAAGAGCTAGTTGCAGAACTACTATCATCGCCACAGGCGGCAAAGAAAAGTCCAATACAAACAGAAGCACAAAAAACAAGTTTATTCATATTACGAAATATAATAAAAGCAGTACTTATTAGTTTTTTTACTAATAATAAAAACAAGCATCTTTTATTTCTCTGAATTTCCACAACTCATCTGTTTGCACAAACTTGAATTTCTTTGGGAAAGGATTGTGTTCAACAACAAAACCGCCTATAGGCTCCAAATCATAGTAGAGAGCAATATAATCAGAAGATTCTACAATAACAAATTTAGAGATTGTTTGGACTGATGATTCTGCTATGCTACGCCATCTAAAATCTTCAGGATTTTTAAATGTTATAATATCAACTTTTTCTCCCGTACTTTTCTCATAAAAAATACGAGACACGCGGAGCACGCCATCAGGACCATCCGTATAGACTCTATCAGCACCCTTAAGCAACAATTGAAGGAATGACACATAGACGCTATCTCCAACATAGAATATTGTTTTTCCATCAATCTTACATATTCCTTTGTTTTGAGCTAAAGCATAGTCTCCAAAGCCCTCGTGATATCCAGCGCCATCACAATTAAAACAAACAAATATCCAAAGAAAAGAACAGGCGACTATGATAGTCATTACTGTCTTTTCAAACGTTTTTATATCTATTTTTAAATCTCTTTTTATTTCATCTAAGAGTATTTTCACCATTGTTGATAATTATAAAAAATCCCGGCTCCGGAGAGTCGGGAAAAAGGCGACCCCGGCGCTTCGGCACGCTCAGCGACCTTAAGCCGGGATGACAAAGTAATGGATCCTATCGACCCTGCGGGTCGTGAGGATGACATGCGAAGTATTGATGACAGCCAAGACGGCTGTCGAACAAATTACTTCTTGAGGCTCGGAACGCCACCGAAGTCGACGTTCGTCTTCTTGCCGAGCAAGAGAGCGCGAGTCTTGAGCGGGAGGCCGTAGCAACGGATGAAGCCAGTAGCGTCCTTCTGGTCGTACATGTCAACGTCCGTGAATCCACCGAGGCCCATGTCGTACAAGCTGTACGGGCTCTTGATGCCAGCCGGGATGATGTTGCCCTTGTAGAGCTTGAGGGTCACATCACCAGTCACAACCTTGTTCACTTCATTGAAGAAGGCGTCCATAGCCTGGCGGAGCGGAGTGAACCACTGGCCATTGTAGACAAGGTTTGCATAGGTCATAGACATCTTCTGGGCTTCGAACAAAGTTTCCTTGTCGAGCACGAGCTGCTGCAAGCATTCGTGAGCCTTGTAAAGGAGCGTGCCACCCGGAGTTTCATAAACACCGCGGCTCTTGAGGCCGACGAGGCGGTTTTCAACGATGTCCAAAAGACCGCAAGCGTTCT
>JAEEGJ010025471.1_pt1 | contig 12118 bp, 6 predicted proteins | sample 8958761 | NCBI WGS metagenome assembly JAEEGJ01 (sample SAMN16246546, study PRJNA631951) | gut metagenome | biome: gut microbiome; feature: rumen; material: RS-attached | host: Bos | place: Iran: Karaj | collected 2018-10 | reverse complement strand
TTAAAAACATTTAATGGGCATACTGACCGCGTATATAAAGCAGTTTTTTGTTCGGATTTGTCAAAAATTGCATCGTGTTCAAAGGACAACTCTATAAAAATATGGGATGTGAAATCTTCAAACAACATCAATACTTTATTAGGCCATGAAGACGCTGTTTATTCTGTTGCATTTAGTCCCGATGGAAAACACGTTTTGTCTTCATCGGAAGATAAAACCATTAGAATTTGGGATGTTGAAACAGGAGAATGTTTGAATACTCTGAAAGGTCATAACGGAATGGTTGAATGTTCTTTATATTCACCGACAGGAGATATTATAGCCTCATGTTCTGAAGATTCAACAATTAAACTATGGGATGCAAATAGCGGAATTTGCACAAAAACACTATTTGGGCATAAAGGCGCTGTCCAATCTGTTGAATTTAGTCTAGACGGTCAATATATTGTTTCTGCTTCTCGAGACAGTACTGTCAAGATTTGGAATACTGATTCTGGTCATTGTATTCGTACTTTGACGGGACATTCTAATGGTGTACAATATGCTAGTTTCAGTAATAATGGGAAACTAGTTGCATCAAGTTCAGATGATGCAACGACAAGAATTTGGGAAGTATCTTCGGGGAATTGTATTGACATTCTAAAAGGTCATACTATCTATGCAACATCTCCTCATTTTAGTCCTGATTCTAAAAGAATTGTAACAGGTTCTGTTGATTGGACAGTCAGAATATGGGATGTCGGAATCAAAAAAGAAGGAAAACAACTTGATATAAAATCAGTAAACCGGAAACCACGTTTCAGTCCAGATGGACATCAGATTACTTTTATCTCAAATGACAGCATTTGGATATACGATGTATCGTCAGAAAAAAAACTAAATTCCATCAAAAACAATAAAAATGGATATATTGATGCTTTTTTTGATACAAATGGAGACTTTTATGCGATTTCGGTTGATTATGATACCATTTTAGTTTGGAATTCAGAATCAAATAGTTGGGATGCCAAAATCATAAATGCAGATAAAATCTCAGCAATTGACCTGTGTCCTGAAAAAAAGCAGATCGCCATAGCTTCAGATAGTGGATTGATAGTTATTTGGGATATGGTTACTGGAAATAAAACAAATGCTATTAAGGCAAAATCAATTAACGATATTTCATTCAGTTTTGACGGCAATAGCATTATTTTAACATCAAATGATGATATTATCAGGATTTACGACATAAACAAATCAAATTGTCTTTGTGAGTTAAACACTCAAAATACAGCAAAAAACAATGTCATAATAAACCATAGCAAAACAGAGGTTATTACTTGTAACAACAATAATATATATGTTTGGGATATAAAAACAGGCAAAGCCATAAGATCATTTCTTGGCCATACCGCAAGAGTATATGGTTTTACGTTAAGTGATGATGACAAGTATTTGATTACTGTCTCGCATGATAATACAATAAAAATATGGGATTACAAATCTGGTATTTGTGTTCAAAGCATAATCGACGAACAACACCAATTTGTCTCATATAGCCCAGACGAGAGACACTTTGCAACTGTATCCTTTGATTATGGTAAAATTAAGATTTGGCCCTTCCCGCCCCTACAAGACCTCATCGACCAGACCCGAGAGCGTTTCAAAGACCGCCCGCTTACGGCTGAAGAACGAAAAATGTACTATTTAGAATGAAAAACAACCAACACAAATCTGCCATGTGCAAGAAAAAAAATTATACCCCTAATCCCATCGACACATCTGATGTCGAACTTTCAGACGAACTGAAGTTGCTTACCGATCAACTGGCTCGCAATGTGCATGACATCTGGGCCATCGGACGCCTCAATGACGGCTGGACCTACGGTCCCGAGCGCAACGACACCCTGAAACAAAACCCCTGCATAGTGGATTACGACGAACTCCCCGACAGCGAAAAGGAGTACGACCGCAATACCGCTATGGAGACTTTGAAAACAATCATAAAATTGGGCTGGAAAATCACTCGACATGAAGACGAAGCATAGCAAACCAAGAAACAAGGCGACATCGAATCCTGCAATTTCCATCCTGCTGCAAGTCTTAATCGTTGGGTTTTTCCTATCCGTTCTTGTTGTCCCTTTTGTAAGCGAACTGCCCTATTGGTTCAGATGGGTCTTTTTTGGTGTCGCCGTTTTGCTTTCTGTCATTCAGTGCATTAGGATAAAGAGTCCGCTGTTGTATATCGACAGGGTTTTTGCCAACGAGCCAAGGAAGCAAATCATTCTGGCCGTCTTGGTGTTCATCATCACCTTGGATGTCTCATTGTGTATGTTCCCGAAAGCCGGCATCCGCTATGTCTTTTCGGATATTGTCAGCAATATGAAACTGACGCATGTACAACAGGAACATATACTATACGAAAAAGATATTGATTCCATCGCCAAGGCACAAAAAGAATTCGTCATCATCAAGGAACCCGTCAAGCCAACGGGAAGATGGGAGTATTTCAAACACGGTGTCATCTACCTGTTTGGTCTCATCGTATTCAACGGGCTGCTCATCGCCACCATCAACCGGTTTATGGCCACACGTGCCGAGCGATACAAAAAGGGAGCGAACACATACAAACGATTGAAAAACCATTATGTCATCATCGGATACGGGGCTTCATGCGTGCCTATCATCAGCAACCTATGCCAGCGCAAAGATTCCAATGCTACCGATTTCTTCTTACTGCTTTCCAATCAAGACACGGAAACGATACGCCGAGGCATACAAACCCAATTGCAAACCGTATATGACAGAATCATCATCTATTCGGGAGACATGAACTCCTTCTCCCATCTGCATCGGCTCAATCTCAACAAAGCGAAGGAAGCGTTTATCCTTGGCGAGAGTCATGAGCCCGGCAGGGATTCGAAAAACTTGGAATGTGCCAAAAAGATGAAAGAAATCAGGCAACAAACCTATTGCAAGAACGTTCTCAAAGTGAACATGCAATTTGACAAGCCCGTTTCCTACTCCACTATAAAACGAATCACCATCCCCAAGAGATACTACAAAGACGACTACGACCGCGATGTGATATACCTGCGTCCTTACAACTTTTACGAAAACTGGGCAAGGCTGCTTTGGGGCAACTATCATCTTGATTGTTATGAGACCCTAGACCGTGGTCAGATGAACGAAGACGGTAGGCATGTGCATTTGGTCATTGCTGGATTTAACGAGATGGGTGTAGCATTGCTGCTTGAGGCACTGCGTATTTGCCATTATCCTAACTACAATGAAGCCACTGGCACAAACAAGACCCGAATCACTGTCGTTGACCCCAAAATGCCAGAACTGTTACCCCGATTCAAGTCACAATACCAGCATTTGGATCAGATAAAAGACATCGACATTGTTTATAAGGCCAATCGTATTGAAGACGAAGAGATTCGTACCCTGTTGGACAAAGTGGCGGAAGAAAAGGGCACTTTGCTCACCGTTGCCATTTGTTTTTACGACCCAGACAACAGCCTTTCCGCGGCATTAAGTCTTCCCGAATCCCTTTATTATAAAGTCGCGGATGGAAAGGTGATTCCCAACGAGGGTGTTCAGATACTCGCCCGTCAGGAGATTAAATCGGGATTAGGAGACTTATTGGAGGAAGAAAACAGCAAATACGGCAATATCAAGATATTCGGCACTTCAGACAAAGGTGTCAACGATGCGTTGTTGGACGACAAGATGCCTATGATCATCAATGCATATTACCATTTCAAGCATGAAGTCAAACCTTCAAAGGATTTCTTTAAAATGGTTAATGAAAACAAGGACAATGCCTTGAAAGAGGCTGCAAAAGAATGGATTGCCTTAAACGAGGACAAGCGTTTTTCCAACCGCTACCAAACGGAGGTGTATCATACATTCCAGTCATACCGCTCGTTGCTCGAGCAACAACCAGAATTGCTGTATCAGACAGAGCATTTGCGCTGGTGTGCCGAAAGGAGCATCGCCGGCTATCGCAATATGCACAACCCGAAAATCAAGGACGAAAAATACCAGCTTCACAAACTCATCGTCCCCTATCACGACCTGAAAGAGCATGACAAAGACATGGACAAGGACGTGCTGGAAATCATGGACAAAGTGCTGGAATTATCCAAAGAGTTAAACGACAAGATTATTTGAAAACTATGAAAAAGAGTTTGGTATTATCCCTCATTTTATCATTTAGGTACTATTTCAATTCAAATCCCCCAAAAATGTGTTCGGTTTAGCTCAAGTTCCTATGATGGTGTGATACAATGCGTATTGTCAAATAATCTTTTTGTGCACTTTCATAGTAAAAACGGAATTAATCCTTACTTTTGCACCCAAAATCAACAAGGATGGACCTCTTTTCTTGCCTTTCGCCTTTCGTTTTTTGCAGTTTTGCCTCGGGCAGCAGTGGCAACTGCTATTATGTGGGCCGGCAAGATGAAGGTCTGCTCGTTGATGTGGGTATCAGTGCCAAACAGGTGAAAGAAAAACTGCGGGAGCAAGACCTTTCTTTCGATAACATCAAAGCCATTCTTGTCACTCACGATCACATCGACCATGTGTTGGGTTTGGAGAACCTCACAAAAAGTTGTCCCATACCGATTTATGCTCATTCCGACTGCTTGCAAGGCCTCGTTGAAGGAAAAGTCACGAAAAACCTGGATACTTTGCTTTTTCATGAGATTGAGCCAATGCAGCCGTTTGAGTTGATGGGTATCAAGATAGAGGCATTCCCCGTGATGCACGATGGTCGCGGAGCAATGGGCTATCATTTTGAATATGAAGGTCATACGCTGACCATCGCCACTGATATTGGTATGCTTGACAAGGTAGTGAAGGAGCAGATCCGTCGGGCCGAAAACCTCGTCATTGAGACCAATTACGATGTTGAAATGTTGGAGAACGGTATGTATCCCTACATCTTGAAACAGCGCATCGCAGGCCCTTTCGGTCATTTGAGTAACACCGAGTCGGCGCGGTTTTTGGCCGAGATTTACCATCCGGGCATCAAAAACATCATGCTCTGCCATTTGAGCGAGAACAACAACTCGCCCAAACGTGCCATGCAGTGCTTCCACGAGCAGTTCCGCCAACACCACATCCGCCTCGACGAGAATACCACCGTATTTCCGCTGCCCCGCCACAAGTCGACGGGATTCATTTATCTTTGATTTCTCAACTTTCCACATTTTTTCCGCGTTTCCCCATAATTCCACGTTTTTCCACAAACAATGTAGGCTTCAATATGGTTGGTTTTCAAGAAATTGTTTCTGGTGTTTTGTGTATAAAATCTTATGGATTAATTGAAAATCAATAAGATGCATTTTCTTCGACCTTATGAGTTATTACACCTTAATTAATTAAGTACATTTTTTGCTAGAAATTGAAGCAAAATGTAAAACCAATGAGAATCAGACTTTCAATCGCCGTTTTGTTGCTTGTGGCCGTCCTCACCTCGTGCAATGTGGAACGCTCCGAAAAATACCAAGCATTATTGGCCGAGCGTGATTCGCTGTATACCGAGGCCGTTGCTGCAAAAGGTGGTTTCGACAATGCCTTGAATACCATCAACGAGATTGAGAACGCCCTAGAATCGGTGCGCGTCGCCGAAGGCATCATTATGATGGAAAACGAGGAAGGCAATACCAGCAAGGCCGTTTCGGAAATTAATGCCATTCAGCAGACTTTGCAGGAAAATCGCAACAAGATTGCTGACCTTGAGAAACAACTGGCGAGCCAAGGTGCCCAGTCGAAGGCTTTGAACCAAACTGTCAGTCGGCTGAAGAAACAACTTGACGAGAAAGACGCATACATCACCTCACTGAAGGACGAACTGCAACAGAACCGCAAACAAATCGCCGACCTCAATACTCAAGTTTCCAACCTCAATGAGAATATCGAGAATCTGAATGAGAACATCGATTTGTTGAATGTGCGGAATGCGGCCCAGCAAGCCACCATTGAGAACCAAGACGCTGCGCTCAATACGGTTTGGGTTTGCATCGCCACAGCTCAGGTATTGAAGGACAAAGGCATCACCGAAAAAGGCTTGTTCCAAAGCAAGGAAATCAACAAACAAGGCTTCGACCAAAGCCAGTTCATGCAAGCAGACAAGCGCGAGCTGACCCATGTGCCGCTCAACACGAAGAAGGCCACGCTCATCACCAAACATCCCGAAGGCAGTTACGATATCTCGGAGACCGCAGACGGCTCCAAGGTGCTGAACATCAATGATAAGGATGCCTTCTGGAGCATTTCAAAGTATTTGGTAGTTTCCATCAAATAGTTCCGTTAACACGGAATCTGCTCGTTTTCAATTTTTTCAAAAACGCCTCGCTACGCCCGTTGCGAGGCTTTTTTTATGCTACTCCGCTTGCACTCAATGAAAAATTGCCTATTTTTGTGGCATGAAAACGAGGATTTTGATTGTAGAGGATGATGCCGCTTTTGGCATGATGATGCAGACATGGCTGAAGAAAAACGGCTATGAAGTAGTGTTGGTGTCGCGTTACGAGCAGGCCAAAATCGAAATTTCGGCGCATCCTTTCAACTTGATTCTCACCGATTTGCGTCTTCCTGATGGTGATGGTATCCTGCTAATGACTTGGGTGCGTGAGAAGATCAAGAGCCAAGTGCCCATTATCGTTATGACAGGTTATGCCGAGGTGCAGACTGCTGTTTCAGCCATGAAGCTCGGTGCCTTTGACTACCTTAAGAAACCCATCAACCCGAGCGTGTTGGAGGAGAAAATCGTCGCTGCCTTGCAATCTTCCGATGAAGAAGCTGCCGAAACGTTTATGCCTTCCAAAAAGCAGTGGGTGAGGGGCAATAGTCCGGCCATCCAGAAGCTATACAAACACGTTGAGTTGGTCGCCCCGACCAAGTTCTCCGTCCTCATTCTCGGCGAGAGTGGCACGGGCAAGGAATACATTGCCCGCATGATTCACGATTTGAGCCAATACAAGGATGGCCCCTTCATTCCTGTAGACTGTGGAAGTCTCTCCAAAGAACTGGCACCCAGCGAGTTGTTTGGTCATCTGAAAGGCTCGTTCACTTCGGCCATCTCGGATAAGAAGGGCGTTTTCGAGCAGGCCAAGGGAGGCACGGTGTTTCTTGATGAGGTGGGTAACCTGCCATACGAGGTGCAGATGCAGTTGCTTCGCGCTTTGCAGGAACAGAAAGTAAGGCCTGTCGGCTCGGCTACGGATATCACCGTTGATGTACGTATCCTCGCTGCAACTAACGAAAACCTTGAGACGGCTATCGAAGAAGGACGTTTCCGTCAGGATTTGTTCCACAGAATCAATGAATTCGCGATAGAGGTGCCGCCGTTGCGCGAGCGTTTGGAGGATTTTGACGAGTTGACTACATTCTTCATTCGACAGGCCAATGAGGAACTGGGAAAAAACGTGAAAGGCATTACCCGTGAGGCTTTGGAGAGGCTAAAGGAACAGCGCTGGAGTGGCAACTTGCGCGAGTTGCGCAATGTGGTGCGCCGTTGTGTGCTTTTCGCCGATGGTGCAGACATCGACTTGGACGACTTGCCCGTTTTCACCCAGCCCGTGAAGAAAGTCCCGACCGACCCTGTCGACGACTGGGCTTTGCAACCCGACCACGAAAAAGAACAGATTGAGGCTGCCTTGCGCAAGGCACGGGGCAACAAGACCGTCGCAGCCAAATTGTTGCAAATCGACAGGAAAACGCTTTACAACAAGATGCACCTTTACGGGATTGAGTTGTAAAGCTATCCAATCCCATATTTCTCTGCCAACAAATCCATCAATTCATCGGCTTGTTGCATGAACCGTAGCGCGTCGTCTTTCCAACGGCGATAGTGCTTTTCCTTTTTGCCTTGGCCGCGAAGGGTGTTCATTTTGGCGAGGAAGGTGGTGTCGCGCTCCAATTGGGTGAACATTGGTAGTATCTTGTGGCATAGGTCTTGAGCCTCAACGAATTTCGAGGTTTCAATACAGGTGTTCATCGCAAGCAAATCATCTGCAGTGGATTGGACAAAAACGGTCAAAATCTGTCGGATAGCATCCTCGTCGTTGTCCATCATTGCGCTGAAGGCGGGGAAATCGTCAGCGAAGGAACAGGCTTGCGTTTCTTCCGGTTTGTTGTCAGCAGCAGCGCCGAACATGGCCTCTAACTGCTTCATATTAAACGGTTTTTGCAAAAACCCGTCGAAGCCTTCTTCTTTGGCTTTCTCGGTGGTGTATTCGATACGGCCGGTCATGAGGATGACTGGCTTCGTGGCATCGGCCTCCTTGACCAAATACAGGATTTCGTTACCGCCTACCGCACCCATCTCACGGTCGGTAAGAATGTAATCGTAATCGCCGATTTGCGCCAAAGCGCTGTCGAGGTCGCTCATCGAACGGCAAGGAATGGCATGATGGCCGAGACGTTGTAGCATATTGCCGATGACAGAAAGCAATGTGTTGTCATCATCAAATACTAAAATATTGAGGCTCTTTGTATTATCTTTTCCGCTCGATACGTCTTCTTCTGTCTTTTTCACTTCCTCAACAGGCAGCCTCACCTCGAAATGTGAGCCTTTGCCAACCTCCGACTCAATGTGAATCGCGCCACCAAGCAAATCGATGAGGCCTTTTACGACGGTCATGCCGTATCCTGTGCCTTCGGCAAACTGGTTGTAGCTCTCGATCCTCACGAAAGGCTTGAACACATCCTCGCGCTGGTCTTCGGGAATGCCTACACCTGTGTCGATGATGTCGAACACGATGAGATTGCGTCCCAGCCGAGCCTTGAAAGTCACGCTGCCCTCAAGGGTGTATTTGATGCCGTTTGAAATCAAGTTGGTTAGTATCTGCCTGATTTTCAGTTTGTCGGAGTTGAGAATGGTTCCTTCCTCAATGCTGTTCTCAAAGTTGAATTGTAGGCATTTGTGTTGAGCGATAGGAGCAAACATTTCGGCAATTTCTGCGCAGAGTTGGCCTATATCAAAGTCTTCTTTGCTAACTTGCAGCTTGCCTTGCTCGAGGCTGGAGTATTCCAACAGGTTATTGAGCAAGTTGAGTATGTGGTCGGCAGATTGCTGTATCGAGTTGATTTCCTTTTCATTGTCAGTTTTGTCCATAAGTTCGACATGACCCATAATGGAACTCAACGGCGCCTTGATGTCATGACTCACTGAAAGTAGCAATTTGTGGCGGCTCTCCATGATTTCTTCGGTCCTTTTTTTTGCCTCTTCAGCCGCCTTTCGCGCTCGATATCCTTTGTTTACATCGCTGATAATCATAATGATAAAAATGATGATAAGCAACAAGGTCACAGCTCCTATGATGACAGAGGTTCTGATGTTTTCTTCGATGAAGGCCTCACTTTTCCCAATCTCGGCGATGGTGGAGTCGAGGATTTCTTGGTTGAGGCGGATTAATAAGGTGGAAATCTGCTCGGAAAGTTGGTTGTCCGCCTTGACGAGTGCTTGCGTCTTTTTTTCGTAGTCCTTGATTTTGTTCCAATATTCGGCTTTGGCTTTGTTTGATAGCACACGCAGGTCAGAGAGGATGGTGAGCGAGTCGGGGTGGTGTTGCTGGATGCGAAGCGTGTCAGTACGCTCGATGCTGATGTGTACGATACTGTCTTCTTCAACGCTTGGTTTGAAAACGTTACCGACACGTCCCCAGAAGCCTTTTTTGTCCGTCTTGGGTACATGGACAATGGTGTCTTTTGAGACCGTGGTCACCACAATCTCGTCTTCTGGTTTCGGCGGCACATAGGAATCGATAGTGCGGTCAAACTCGGCCAAGGGGTTGAAGTCGTGGAACTGGCGTGAAAGTTGGTTGCTGATTCGGCCCTTGCTGCGGATAAGGTTGTCTATTTCCTTTACCATCAGCTTGTTGTCTTCGCTGATTTCGAAAGACATAAGTGAGTCTGACTGGATGGCGATTGCGTCAAGGTAAGTATTGAACTCTCGTTTGTATCTAGCCTGTTCGGTGAAAGCGTAAAGGTTGGCAGCGTTTTGCGCGGCGTGTACGTTTTTGGTGAAATGGTTGACCCAATCCAAGGTAGCGTGTTGCGTGTCAATATTGGAACGCTGGCTGTCGATGGATTTACGAAGGTTGAAGATGTAATAGAACAACGCTCCGCAAAGGATGATGACGAAGAGGTAAGTGATGACCACCTCCCAACTTGTCCGGCGCTCGTATTTGTTGCTTTGCTTGGACATGACGGCGCAAAGATAGAACTTTTTTCTTATTTTTGCCCCGTTAATTGCCGTTATGTCCACATTCACCCGTTCCATACTGAAGCAATACTGGGGCTATCCTTCGTTCCGCCCGTTGCAGGAAGATATCGTCGATTCAGTAATGGCAGGGAAGGACACGCTTGCATTGCTGCCCACGGGTGGTGGTAAGAGCATCTGTTTCCAGGTGCCGGCCATGGCAATGGAGGGATTGTGTCTCGTCATCACGCCGTTGATTGCGCTGATGAAAGATCAAGTGGCACATCTTGTGGAGAAAGGTATTCCCGCGGCAGCCATATATTCAGGAATGCATTTCGACGAGTTGGAATTGGTCTATAACCAAGCAGCTTTCGGAAGGTTGAAATTCCTCTATGTTTCGCCAGAACGTCTTCAAACAGAGCAGTTTATAGAAGCCTTGAAACGGATGAAAATCTGCCTCTTGGCGGTCGATGAGTCGCATTGTATCTCGCAATGGGGCTACGATTTTCGTCCGCCTTACCTGAAAATTGCCGACATTCGACCCTATATGCCCCAAACACCAGTTCTTGCCTTGACTGCGACGGCAACAGCCAAAGTGGTAGACGACATACAGTATCGTTTGGGCTTCAAGCAGAAGAATGTCTTTCAAAGCAGCTTCGAGCGCAAGAACTTGACTTACAATGTGTATCATGAGGCAGACAAATATGGTGTGCTTCGCCGTAAGTTGGAGGCTATGACGGAAGGCTGTGCCATCGTGTATGTCCGCAACCGCAAGCGCACCCAGGTCATCGCCGACTGGCTTAACTCGGTAGGCATTGCAGCGACGTTTTATCATGCGGGATTGGATGCCAAGACCCGAGATGAACGCCAGAACCTTTGGATGAAAGGCAAAGTGAAGGTCATCGTAGCCACTAATGCCTTCGGTATGGGCATTGACAAGCCTGATGTGCGCCTCGTTATCCACATGGACTTGCCCGACAGCATCGAGGCATACTTCCAAGAGGCTGGTCGTGCGGGCCGCGACCTGAAACCATCCGAGGCTTTCTTGTTGGTGTCGCCTGCCGATATCAAGAAATTGCAGGACGATTTGTCGCAGTCGTTTCCTGAACTCGACCGTATCAAGTTGATTTATAACGCCTTGGGAAATTACTTCAACATTCCCGTAGGTGCGGGACAGAATGTTTCATACCCTTTGATTCTCAAGGATTTCGCCGATCGTTACGGCTTTTCGGTTATTGAAGTCTTTCATACGTTGAAAATTCTTGAAAAAGAGGGTTTCCTGATACGCTCCGACAGTTTCGATGAACCTTCCAAGGTGATGATTAAGGCTACGCGTGATGACATTTACGGCTTTCAAGTCAACAATCCACAATTTGGTGAACTGATTAAGTTTATGTTGCGCAGCTTGCCTGGCGTGTTGACTGATTTCGTGAAGATTAACGAGGAAGCGATGGCTTCAAAAATGGGCTTGACATCCGAAAAAGTCGTGGAACAACTGAAAAAACTGGAAGCCTATAATTTCCTTTCCTATGCTCAACGCAATGACAAGCCGCAAGTGCTTTTCCTTTCGGAATTTGTTGACACCAAACATTTTAACCTTTCCAAGGAAAATTACCACGATTGCAAACGCGATGCCGAGGAGCGTGTTAAGGCGGTGATTGGCTTTGTAGAAAACGATGAAGATTGTCGTAGTGCACAACTCTTACGCTATTTCAACGAGAAGAAATCACAACCTTGTGGACGATGTTATGTCTGTTTTATTCGCTCCAATCATAAATCCATTGAATACCAAACGGTGGAGGAACGGTTGGTGAATATGGTCAGCGAGCACGATGTGCCCATGAATGAGGTAATGAGGCGATGTGCTGATGTTGGTGATGACCAGTTGATGGACTCCATCCGCTTTCTCATTGACAATGGGGT
>JAEEGJ010025466.1_pt1 | contig 12120 bp, 9 predicted proteins | sample 8958761 | NCBI WGS metagenome assembly JAEEGJ01 (sample SAMN16246546, study PRJNA631951) | gut metagenome | biome: gut microbiome; feature: rumen; material: RS-attached | host: Bos | place: Iran: Karaj | collected 2018-10 | reverse complement strand
TAATATCCTGTCCACCATCTTTTGCCCTCTTGATTTCCAGCATACTTGAACATCTCGATGATGTCCTTGTTGATTTCCTTTCCGTTTCTGTATCTCAAAGTGGAATTGAGGCAGAAGCGGTCTGTCTTCTTGTTGTAATCCACCTGACCCATTGCATAGCTGGAGATGAGTGCCATTGCGATGATGATGATATGCTTTTTCATTGTCGTATAGGTTTTATGGGGTTTTACGGTTTGATTCCTTCAAAATTATCTGAGTCTTCTCTTGCGTTCGTTTTGCACATCAACGGTCCTCAGCGTTGTCGATGGTTGCATGATGATGTCGTACTTTTTTTTGTAGATATCGAGCGTCATAGTCTTTGTCCCTATGTACGAAACACGGATCTTGTCTTTAGGATTCACTACTTTGAGTGTGAAATGACCAAGGGAGTCGGTGGCAACATGTCCAACGATGCTGTCTTGTTCATTGATTTCAACCACGTTGGCCATCCAACACGGACCGGCAGCGTCGCTCACAGTACCGCTGATCATCTTGATTTTCTTTTTGCTCTTTTTAACTTTGCCATTGGTCTTGATTTCGATGACGCCCCATTTGCCTCTTTCACCCCAGATGACTGTGGCAGCAGCATCCTTGAAGACGGTGATGTCTTTGATGTCCTTAGGAGCCACCCCTATGAGTTCTGCAAAGTCCTCTTCGCGGGCATTCTCAAAGTCAAATGGTCTGGTCAATTTGAAGGGCGCTCCATTCACCACGATTAATGGAAGTTCTACCACTTGAATAACTTCTTCCTGATTCGTGGGCTGGATGACGATTCTGGGGAATCTTTTGCCGAGGGCATCCATCTCATCTGAGCTGATTTTACCCTTGACATAGAGTTCGTCGATTGGTATCTTTTCCATCCATTCGGGCAGGACAATCTTGTCGGTGAAGGTGAGGCGCAATTTCTTGATGTGCTTCAACTGGGAAAGATGCTCGGGCACTCTGTTCACCCGCAAATCAATACCTTCGAAAGAATTACTTTCGGCCATCTCCATGAGTTTCTCCACAATCTTTTCGTCGCTCTCTGTCTGTCGCACCATCCAACCCATCTTGGGGGTGAGGGCATGGGTCTTGCTATCCACCTCTGTCCCGATATACCCGGCAACGAGTTCCATTGGGGTATCGACGATGACGTTACCTGTGTTTGGGTCGATGATTTGGTATCTGAAATCTACATACACGCGCTCTGAGGGCATCTCGTGGGTGTGTGGCACTTGATCGAGCGTTTGCCCGTTTTCATCGGGGAAAAGCTTGAGCATCCAGCCGTCCAGCACGGTTGGTTTGCGGACATCGCAAACCTTATTGCCTATCAGTTCGTCAGGTCTTTCCTTCTTGACCATACCCTGCCAGAAAGCTTGGTCGGGTTCTCCCTGGGAGGCATTGACGAACTCGGTCAGGATGGGTGTGAGGCTCTTGATCCAGCCACTCATGCCGTACTTCTCCAACTGCTGCGTCTTCTCCAACACCTTCTGCCAGTCTTCTGGTGTGCCCGTTAGGGTGATGTTGGGGATGCCACAACCTATATAATGGATAATGTAGTCGAAGTAGGTCTTCACCGTCTCCATCAGCGTGATCTGCGAGGTGATGCGCTCTGTGACGCCCGTGGTGGTGAAGTCGGCAGTGATAATCTTGGCAATGTCGTCCTTGGTGTATTCATCGATTTGTGCAGCGAAGTCAGCGATGAGTTTCTCCCAATCAGGATTCTCATGTATCAGCTCTTCTTTGGTCTCTATCACCAAATCCATCTTTTCCGTGTGGCTCACAATCTGGTCGCGCAGTTCCTCTGAATGTGCATTCACGTAGCGCGCGAATCCCTGACTGATGAGCAACCAAACCATATCGGGCGAGAGCACGAGGGGACGATGCTCAGCGTATGCTCGCACCATCGTCTGGAAGAACACGTCCTTCCCCTTGACCACATAAAACCATTCGTCGTCGCCGAAACTCTTGGCAATTATCTTTTGTGTTTCGTTTGGCATTCCCTCTTCATGAAAGATATGCCAAGGCGCATCTGCTCCTTTTGTCCGTGCATTCTCTATGGGGAATTTCTGGTCGAAGGGCGCAAGATTCTCATCCACCACAAAGGTGATGCCTTCCTTCGTGCGGTTGATGATTTTTGACTGCTTACCGGTCTTCTTGTTTTTCTTCGTGTCCTTCATCGCCTCCTTCACGATGTCCTCCGCTTCTGTCTGTATGATAGAGTCGATGGAGATAGAGGGGAATTCCGCGAGCCGAGAATTCGGAGGGTCAAGAGGAAGTGGAAGCGTGTAAGCGCGTACTTGATTCTGACCATAACAAAGGGTCGAGAACGTGAGGCTAAGGATAGCCCAGAGAATGATGTAGTTAGTCTTCATAACGTAAACTTTTTGATGTGAAACGATTTTCTGCTGCAAAGATAGGGCTTCTTGTCAGAAAACACCAAAAAAATGAGTTCACAAAAAGTTCACATTTTATTTAAGGGGTGGAAAAATAGTTCACAAAAAGTTCACAAGCTCTTTGCAACTGTCTGGTTTCGTTTGGATTACAAAGAAAGAATGAAATTATCCCAGTCTTTTGCCGTTCCTTCGCCATCAAACACTTTTTGTTGCATTCTGAGACGATTTTGTGACACAGCACTCTTGCCGATGGCCATCAAATCGGCAATGTTGGAAGGCGAAACCTCCATTTTGATGAGCATACAAATGCGGTATTCCGTGTCGGAAAGGGGGTAAAGACCGTAGAGCCTTTCCCTGAATGTGGGGTAGGCTTTCAGGAGCCGTTCCTCCATCTTCTTCCAGTCGGCATCCTTCAGCACCTTATTATTATATATATGTGTAGTGAGCAGTTGGTTGACCTCTTTGTCGTAGAACTGACGCTTGCTTCTTGAAGACAGGAAAATCTCGGCAGCCTCTTCCTTTCGGATCTCTCTCCGTTTGCGCAGTTGGAGCACCAGCAGGATGGCAGCCGCGATGATGGCGAGAGATGAGATCACCACAATCCAGACGAACTGTCGCTCTTTCGAGTTCTCGGCTTCAAGACGGGTGTTCATGTCGTTGAGCACTTGGCTTCGTGCTTGTGCATGAAGTTTCTGGATGCGTACAATCATCTCAGGTCTGGGCAGGTTCGTGAGTGTGGTGTCTGCCTTCATCTCCTTAATGGCCTGGATGTCCTCGTTGCTGTACCTCATACCCAGCGTGTCGCCACTCTGCTTGCAATAGAAGTAGGCAAGTTGCTGCATGTCGAGTGCCTCATCAAGGAGTCCGTTGCGCAGATAGATGTGACCGATTTGTGCGTAGCACCGATTTCTCAGGTATGGGGTGATGTGCGTGCTGTCGGCTAACAGCGCTTTCTGGAAATAAAGCAGGGCTTTCTCTCCGTTCTGAAGGTAAGAATTGACGCATCCCGCATAGTAGTAAGCCTCGGGGAGATGTCCGTCGGGGTCGTGTTGCTCGAAATGCTCGGCTACGGCACTGATGAGCGAGTCGGAAACATGTTCCTTCTTCGCCCGCTCGTCGGCCTTGACCCTGAGCATATTGTAATAAGCTTTGGTATCTTCGTCCGCATGCTTCATCTCTTCGCTCATGCCCAGCAGTAGCTGTCTGGCACTATCGGCATTGGTGGCAGTCAGGCTGTCAATGTCGATAAGAATACGCTCATGCTGACTCACCTGTTTGCAGCAGGTAGCCAGCATGAGTATAAGGATTAGTAAAGATGCGGTTCTTTTCATGTTCGACTGATGGTCGTCGAGTTTGTTTTATCTTTCGATGGTCTGTTCACGGTCTGGACCTACGCTGACAATCGCGATAGGGGTCTCGAGCTCCTTCTCCAAGAAAGCGATGTAGTCGGAGAAAGCCTTGGGGAACTCAGCCTCGCTGCTCATCTTTGTGAGGTCAGTCTTCCAACCTGGCATCTCAGCATAGACAGGCTCAATCAGACCGTCGCTGATATCATATGGGAAGTCGCGTGTGATGCTGCCATCCTTCAGTTTGTAGGCGGTGCAGGCCTTGATGGTGTCGAAACCATCGAGCACGTCGCTCTTCATCATGATGAGCTTGGTCACGCCGCTGACCATGATGGCATAGCGGAGAGCCACGAGGTCAATCCAACCACAACGGCGTTCACGACCTGTCACAGCACCATATTCATGACCGATGTCGCGCATCTGCTTGCCGGTTTCATCGAACAACTCTGTTGGGAATGGACCAGCACCGACACGTGTGCAGTATGCCTTGATGATGCCGAACACATCGCCAATCTTGTTAGGACCAATACCCAAGCCGATGCAAGCACCAGCACAGATGGTGTTGGAAGAGGTGACGAATGGGTAAGAACCGAAGTCGATGTCGAGCATCGTGCCCTGAGCACCTTCGCAAAGAACAGACTTGCCCTGCTTCAGGAGCTTGTTGATTTCGTGCTCAGAATCGACGAGCTGGAACTGCTTGATGTACTCAATGCCTTCCATCCACTTCTTCTCCACCTCTGTGATGTCATAGTCGGTATAGTTGAGGCTCTTGAGAATTCCCTCATGACGTGCCTTGTGGGCAGCGTACTTCTCTTCGAAGTTGTCGAGGATGTCACCTACACGCAGACCGTTACGGCTGGTCTTATCCGTGTAAGTAGGACCAATGCCCTTACCTGTTGTGCCCACCTTGTTCTTGCCTTTGGCTGCCTCGTAAGCTGCGTCGAGCAGACGGTGTGTTGGCATGATGAGGTGTGCCTTCTTTGAGATGTGGAGGCGGTTCTTCAGACTGTGACCGCTCTTCTCGAGGTCTTTTGCCTCGTCCATGAAGAGGTCGGGTGCCAATACCACACCATTACCGATAATATTTACCTTGTCACCTTGGAAAATGCCCGATGGAATGGAACGAAGCACGTACTTCTGTCCCTCGAACTCGAGCGTGTGTCCTGCGTTAGGACCTCCTTGGAAACGGGCTACAACATCATAGCGTGGCGTCAATACGTCCACGACCTTACCTTTACCTTCGTCTCCCCATTGAAGACCTAACAATACATCTACTTTGCTCATGTTGATTATAATGTTTATAGTTTGTATTTACTTGAACCATTCGGCTGCCTTGCTCAGTTCCTCGTCGATTTGGGCGAATCGCTTCTCTTCACGGGTCATGTTGGACAGCTTCTGCTCCCTCGACTCTTTCTCCATCTTCTTCTTCAAGCGTGCCAGCTTGGCCTGACAGATGTTGCAGATGCCATAGATGTAGGTGCTGCACCGCAGTTTCTTGAATCGGGGTGTCTTCACCTTCGATGCGGCTTGCTCGATGGAGGTGTCCCTCAAGTCCCAGATCTTGTTGCATCCAGTACAGATGTAGTGGTGATGCACAGGCACTTTATAGGCACATTCGTAGAGCGTGGCACCAGTTGTCTGATGGTTGTACAAAAGACCGCATTGCACCAGCAGGGACAAGGTGCTGTACATCGTAGCACGGCTGACCGGAAAGTTCTCTGGCATCATTTCGAGAATCTGGTCAGCGCTGTAGTGCCCTTTCATCTGCATGACAACATCCAAGATGGCATACCGTTCACTTGTCTTACGCATGCCTCCTTGTTCCGCAATGTAGCGATCCAGAATGTCACGTGGGGCGTCTTTGGGCGATGTTCCCTCTGCCTTTTTCATCCTGTCTTTGCACAATATGGCTACAAATGTACTGCTTTTCTTTGGGTATCACAAATAATCTGCCACTTTTTTAACTTTACGTGCATTATCTTCACTCAAAGAGGCATATATCTGCAATGCTTTTATGGCATATCTGTTGTCTAACGACGCACCTGCCTGATCCAAGAATTCGGCTTCTGCCTCCTCGCTGAGAGGGTATTTTCTCATCAGGTGGCACAGGGTCAGATAACCGCAGTTTTGGAGCATCTTTTCTTCGCGTGCCATCCATTCGAAGGCTTTCGTGCTGGCATAAGGCAGTTTCTGCACAAGATAGAAGCAGAACATCGTGGCAATCTCTTCCGTGCGGATGCTTTCTGCCCAGATGTCACACACTTCCTCGTCCATCTCTTCTGCTGGCATCAGCATGCACCCAAGAATCTTACATTCTCGGGTGCTTTCGTTCCAAAGAGCCTGTGCCAAAGCTCTTGGGGAGATGTCTTCTGAGGGTGTGCTTGAGAACCTGTTTTCTGCGATTTCATCGGCTATGTTCGCCAGTCTGGGCAATTCTACACCCCAATTCACACGGTAGTCTTCCGTTTGTCTGGCGTGTGCCGAAGCCACCCCGTTCATGTTGGCTCTCAGCTCCTTCTTGATGTCGTTGATGAGGTTATTCATTGATGAGTGGCAATGTGGCGTAATCCTTGCTGTAACGAAGCATCTGCTCTGCATATCCCTCCGTGTAGGAGATCTTCACGTCGGTAATGTTGCCCTGTGCATCACGAACAGCCGTATAGACAGGGTTGATGAATCCTTTGTAAGGCGCGATGTTGAGTTTGGCATAACGGTCGAGAATTTCCTTGTGCAGTTCTGGGTCAATCTTCACGCCGTATGTCTCCACCAGCGCTTGTGCCCCTTTGAAGTCGCCTGTTGACTTCACACGCTGAATCTCTGCCAGCAATTCGCCAAAGAGCCCGCGCAGTTTCTGGTAATCATTGATTTTCACGTATGTCTTGCCATCACGCTTCACCAGTTCCATCACATTGTCGGCCTTTCCGTGTTCCAATGCCCAACGGGCAATCAAGGCGCGATTGCGCATGTGTGCTTCTTCAATGTTGTTGCCTAAATTGATGCGCACCAACTGTGTGAGCAGTCCGTTCTGCATCTGAGCGATGTAACTGGCTTTATAGGCTTCGGCATTGGGCACCAGTCCCAACTCCACCAGTTTCGGGTCAGCCAAATAATAAAGGGCAAAGAGGTCGGCACGGGCTTCCTCAATCGTGCTGCCGTAAGCCTTGAGGCTGTCGCCATCAACACCCTCTAAGAGTTTGCCGCTTCCATGTCCCAGACACTCGTGCAGGTCTGTATGCAAATCGTCGGTCATATCGCCATATTTCTCCATCAGGGCAATCTCCTCCTTGCCGTAGCTGAACTCTTGCAACATGCCGTTGCCTTTGGCTGCCTGATTGTAAGCATCGGTCAGATTGCCGATGGTCACAGACTTCGAACCGTGTTCTGCGCGAACCCAGTCGCTGTTGGGCAGGTTGATGCCGATGGCTGTCGATGGATAGAGGTCACCTGCAAGGATGGCTGCCTTGATCACCTTTGCCGTGATGCCCTTCACTTTCTCTTTCTTGAATTCTGGTGCCACAGGACTATGGTCTTCAAACCATTGTGCATTGGCGCTCAGCGTTTCTGTACGCTTCGTGGCTTCCACATCCTTGAAGTTCACGATGCTTTCCCACGAACACTTCAGGCCTAATGGGTCGCCATAACACTCGATGAAACCGTTGACAAAGTCCACCAATGGCTCCGTATTTTCCACCCACGCAATCGAATATTGGTCGAAAGTTTTCAAGTCACCCGTTTCATAATAAGAGATGAGCAGGTCAATCACCTTCTGCTGTTGTGCATCTTCAGCGAAAGGACGTGCCAGTTTCAGGTTCTCCACAATCTTCTTGATGGCATCGCCATAAAGTCCGTTGATAGTCCACTTTTTCTCGATGAAATCGCCGTTTTTGGTCTTGACGAGGCGCGAATTCATACCATACATCACAGGATGAAGGGAATCTCCCTCTGCCTTCTGCTTGCCATAAAACTCTTCTGCTTCGGCCTGCGTCACGTTTTCGTAGTAGTTGCTGGCGCTGGTCTTCACCAAATCCTGCCCTTCTGCCAAGTTGACGCGCTTCTGCAAAATGTTCGGATTGAAGATGACATCGGCGATTTCATCGGAACAATTCACCGCATCCTGCAACCATTTACGGGTGAATCCAGGCACGAACTTCTCGCAGCCATAGTGGTGATGAATGCCGTTCGAGAACCAAACGCGTTTCAGGTATTCTTCCAACGCCTTGAAGTTCTTGCTTTCCTTGTCGCCGGGGTAGTTCACATACACATCCTCCAGCATCTTGCGGATACGGAGGTTGTATTTGCCGTTCTGGTCGAAAAGGATGTCACGACCATAGAGTGCCGCCTCTTGCAGATAGTAGATGAACGTCTTCTGCTTCAAGGTCAGGTTCTCAAAACCCTCCACCTTATAGCGGAGCATCTGCAAGTCGGCAAACCGTTCGTTGCTGTACTCAAATTTCTTCTCCTTCTTGGCGTCCATAGGGGACGAGGCGTCATGCTTCTCGGCATTCATAGGACATACCGTTGTAGCCATAAGTGCTGAAATCATCATTGTTTTTACGATTGTCTTCATTATGTTTAGATTAAAAATGATTGGCAGAAAGGTGATCGTGCGATTACGTCTGACGAAACTTCTCAGGAGTCGTTCCTGTCGCCTTCTTGAAAGCGGAAAAGAACGACTGCCGATTCTTGAAACCCACCATCGCACCAATGTCATCGATGGAGTAGGGGGCAAACCGCTTATCCTTCAGGTGGCGCATCGCATCTTGAATGCGGTAAGTGTGCACAATGTCGCTGTACGACATGCCATAGATGGTCTTGAGGAGCCGCGAGAGGGCAAATGCCGAAATCCCCATCTCCTCCGCCAGTTGCTGGGCAGAGAAATCTGGGGCAAGATAGCCCTTTCCCCTAATGAGAATGGCATCAATACGCTCTTTATGTGTCTCCAGCTTATCCATTTCGGCCACAAAGTTAAGAATGATTTGTAAAACAACAATAAAATCCAGATAGAAATTGCCTTTTCGTTCTTTAATCATACAATGTCTTTCCAAAGATTTAACTTCCGTGATGATTTACGATTGTTTATCATCTGTATCTAACAGAGATGACAAAACAGGTGAAAAATACAAAAAAAACAAAGAATTATCCTAAATAGGATTATCCTAATTTGGATAATTTCGAAAAAAAATATACCTTTGCCCTCAAAATTAGCAAGATATGGATAATCCGTTTGTAACAAAAGGATATGCAGGTCCTGAATTTTTCTGCGATCGAGTGGAAGAAACCAAGCAATTGGTGGAACTAACTACCAATGGCAATAACATGGCTCTAATCTCACCACGACGGGTGGGAAAGACTGACTTGATTCACCACTGTTTCCATCAATCTGCCCTTGCAGAACACTTCTACACGTTTCACATTGATATTTATGCCACAAACAGCCTGCGTGATTTTGTCAATGTTTTTGGTCGAGCCATTCTCAATGAGCTTAAGCCTAAAGGACGTGCTGTGTGGGAGATTTTTCTCAATACGCTGCGTTCTATCCGATCCGAAATCACACTCGACATCAATGGTCTTCCGACATGGAGCCTTGGATTGGGAGACATTGAGAATCCTGTTGTCACGTTGGATGAGATCTTCCAATATCTGGGTGAGGCAGATAAGCCCTGTTTAGTGGCTATTGATGAATTCCAGCAAATAACGCATTATACAGATGCTCCTCATATAGAAGCAACTTTGCGCACCTACATCCAGCGTTGCATCAATGCCACCTTCATTTTTGCAGGCAGTAAGCGGCATCTGATGGGTGAGATTTTCACCTCACCTTCTCGCCCTTTCTACCAGTCTGTACTCATCATGAATCTTCGACCGATTCCAGTGGAAAGATATGAAGAATTTGCTCAAAAGCAATTTGCCAAATACGGCAAAAGTATTGAATATGGAGTGGTGACAGACGTTTACCAACGATTTGATGCCGTCACATCGTGCATTCAGCGTGTGCTGAATGTTCTCTTTCTCAAAACACCATCTAATGGTCATTGTACCTGTGACATGGTAGATGAAGCCATCACTTACATCCTTGACCTTTTCTCTGAAACCTTTAGCGACCTGTTGGACAAAATTCCAGAAAAGCAGCGCGAGGTCTTCATTGCTATTGCTCAAGAGGGCAAAGCAAAGGGCATTACCAGCAAAACTTTCATCAAGAAGCACCATCTACAGACTGTCAGTGTTGTGACAGCTGCAGTTCGGAGCCTATTGGACAAAGACCTTATCACACAAGACAAATCCACCTACATGGTTTATGACCCCTTCTTTGCCTTATGGGTGAACAGGTTGTGATTTGCTGTCAAATAGGTATCTTTGTAGATGACCCGCAAAATGCCAGTGTCGCGAATCGCGACGGCTTTCATTGACAACTTCACACGGCTAAAGGCAAAAGGTCATGCGCCTTTAGCCATTTAATCGTGTGCCTTTAGGCAAATGATGGTATGCCTAAAGCTGGTGTCCGTATTAGCTTGATAAATTCTCCGTTTTGATTTGACAAATTTCCCCTTATGAGTCGGGTTATATTCCCTTTTCACTTGGAGATGTTTTATTCCTCATAAGTGGAAGAGATGGGTGATGAGGTGATTCCGGATAATTTTTACATTGTAATGTCAATAAGAATTTGTACTTCGATTAAAGACAATTTACATTTTGTCACTCTTTATGCGCCTTCTGCTTACACTCAGGAAATCCAGCATGAGCATGGCCCAGTTAGGCATTTTTTTGCGCCTAACTGGAAAAAAATATTTTCCTAACTGGGAAAAAAGTTTTTTCCAACTGGGTATTTTTCAAGGGGCACTTTGAGGGTGTTTAAGCAAGGGTTTGGGCAAACTTTTATTATGTCAGCGAAAGAAGTGTTTTCGGAGACAAAAAGAAACTCTTTGTGAAGTCTCCAATCATAGCCTCATCCCATTACACTCATGCTTCTGTTATAACGACAAGGAGATATTCATTGGTTTCTTCCCACGCACCCTCAAAAACGAAATTACATTATAAAACGAGCTGATAGTTCAATTCTCTTCTAAAGTGGATCAGAGAAGCGTCTCCTGATTCTGTTGAATATACTCCTCGTAATGCCATTATTAATCTAAACAATCCAAGACATTACTTATGAAACTATCAAGATCATATCCCAACCATTCATCGTCAACATATGCATAAATCTGCTCATCAATGCGTCGTGCTTTTTCATCAGGATAACCAATCTCATCATTATATATAGCAGAACCTAATGAATGTGAACCAATAAGCAGAGTTCCCCCTGTATGTGTAAAAACGTTAGGAATCTTCGTCACCTGAAAATCCTTTCCGTTGTATTTGCATGTTATAATATCTAATCTTGCCATTTTAAGTGCAAAATTACACATTATATTTTACATATACAACTTTACCTGTCTATTTTCACAGACACTATCTGAGGAGCTGTCTTTAGAGTTTCCACTTGACCAACAATCTTGGAAAGGAGATCATTGTCTTCAATTCTTTTGTCAATGTCGAACAGCCAATATTCTTGTCCTCTTGGATGAAATCCCATTTTTATTAATTCTTCTTGCCTACATGCAGCAGCAGGATTCAGAACCAATTCGAACAGTTCTACTTGATCATTCCGATGTAAGACAAGCCATTTGAAAGGTTTTGATACTTGTCCAAACTGCATCGCGCCAGGTCTATTGCCCCCTCTTATATAATAATGTTTCTGTTTTCTTATCGTTTCAAAATCCGCCTCGCTTTTCACATAACCTATCAATGCAAGCTCTGGCATAGTTTCTGATGTTGCACATGTGGAGAAACATGAGCTGATAGACTTTGCCAAATAAAAAGCTAAACGTGGCGGCACAGCGTTCCCCACCATTTTGTAACCATCCAAAATGTCAGAATAAACGAACTTGAATTTGTCAGGGAATGTCTGAATCCTTGCACATTCTCGGACGCTCAATCTGCGATAAAGAGGCTCTTTACCTGTTTCAAACCTTCTCTCTTCTTGAGACACGTAAACCATTTTGGGAGCTTGAGGATGCAAGGGTTCATTCTTTGCTTGCGCCTGTATTGTGAAAGACAACTCGTCCCAACTCCTTACCCTATTCCTTGCCATAAACTTTTTGTCATATGGTCCAGTGTAATAGTCGTGGTTCAACACATTTCCCTCATCAGGAACGACTTTTTCTTTATAATAAGGATGGGGATTGGCGGGTAGGTCACCTATGGCACGATGAAGAGTTATTGGTTTCGCACTTGAAGGGGATGGAAAGAAATATTCCACATGTAAGTCGCTTCTTATGCCTACAATAATGACTCTCAACCTTTCTTGGGGAATCTTGAAA
>JAEEGJ010025465.1_pt1 | contig 12121 bp, 10 predicted proteins | sample 8958761 | NCBI WGS metagenome assembly JAEEGJ01 (sample SAMN16246546, study PRJNA631951) | gut metagenome | biome: gut microbiome; feature: rumen; material: RS-attached | host: Bos | place: Iran: Karaj | collected 2018-10 | reverse complement strand
GGTACACCAGTTCATCCCCGCCGGCCATTACCGCCGGGGCGATGGGGATGCGCACCACGTCGAAGCCCTGCTTGAGCTGGTTTTCGTTGTCGGGATCTCCGCCCTTGGTGAGGGTCATATAGGTGAAATCGTTGTCGTAGGTGAAGCGGATGAAGTAGTAGAGATCCGTGTTGCGGTCTTTGTTGTAGTCGGCCACGGAGCAGAACTCGTAGGGCGAAGCCATCCAGCGGCTGGAAATCTCTTCCTTCAGCACTATGTCGAACATCTGCCCTCCGGTGAGCACCACGCGGGTGGTACGGGAAGGGAAATCCTCCAGGCGGGCCTTCCGGGTGTACACCCTGCCCTCGCCGTAGGCGCATATCTGGCAGACAGCCAGAATGGCAATCATCAAATATTTTCTTATCATCGCTCTCACGGAGGCAAAGTTACACTTTATTTTATTATTTTTGTAAACTATGAGTGAGTATATAGTTTCTGCACGCAAGTACCGTCCGGATTCTTTCGAAACACTGATCGGACAGGACAATATAGCCAGGACTCTGAAGAATTCCATTCTCCGTGGCCAGCTGGCACACGCCTATCTGTTCTGCGGCCCCCGGGGCGTCGGCAAGACCAGCACGGCACGTATCTTCGCCAAAACCATCAACTGCTCCCATCCTACTGCAAATATGGAGCCGTGCGGCGAGTGTGAATCCTGCGTGTCTTTCGCAGAAGGCAGGTCCTACTGCATCTACGAGTTGGATGCAGCTTCCAACAACAGCGTCGAGGATATCAAGACCCTGATGGAGAAGGTGCAGATTCCTCCTCAGGTTGGCAACTACAGCGTCTACATCATCGACGAGGTGCACATGCTTAGCCAGGCGGCGTTCAACGCTTTCCTGAAGACGCTGGAGGAGCCCCCGTCATACGCAATTTTTATCCTCTGCACCACCGAGAAACACAAGGTGCTCCCTACCATCCTTTCCCGCTGCCAGACCTACGACTTCAACCGCATAGGCATCTCCGACATGGTGCGCAACCTGCGTGGCATTGCCGACAAAGAGGGAGTGAAAGTGGATGATGAATCCCTGCACGTGATAGCCCAGAAGGCGGACGGCGCCATGCGCGACGCCCTCACTATCTTCGACCAGACCGTGGCGTTCTGCGGCAACGAAATACATTATGCCGACGTGATCCGCAACCTCGGCGTGCTGGACTACGACTACAGTTTCAAGTTGGTGGAGAACTTCCTTGCGAAGGATTATGCATCCGCCCTGCTCGGATTCGACGAGATACTCTCCAAGGGTTTCAACGCCCTGCATTTCGTATCCGCCCTCGGCGAGCATTTCCGCAACCTGCTGGTCGCCCGCACGGGTGGCCTGGATTCGCTGCTGGACCTGCCGGATTCTTTCAAGAACCGCTACAGGGAGCAGGCTTCGAGGTGCAGCCTGAAGTTCATATACGATGCCCTCGGCATCACCACCGCCTGTGAGGCCGGCTATAAGGCCAGCACCAATCAGCGGCTGCATATAGAATACGCCCTTATGAAACTGGCGTTCCTCGGCGGCATTCCGGAATCGGCCACGGTTTCCGCTCCCGCTGCGGCTCCCTCTTTGGCAGCTAAACCATTGAATGTCAGCGATAAAACCGCATCCCTCCCCGCAGAAAACAAGGGGGAGGCAGAAGAGCCAATGGAGTTGCTGGATATCGAAGAGGTTGAGAAAGCAGCCCCGGCACCCGAGCCGGCAAAAAAGCGGGCATCGAGGGCCAAGGCCGTGATGTCCGGCCTGCTGGCCGATGATGACGGGGAAGGGGTAGCCTCTACTTCCGTATCGCAGGGGGATTCAGCAGGGGCTGACTCCGCTCCGGAACAGCTCCCGTCCGACGATAAGATCCGCGAAAAATGGCCCGAACTGGTGAAGGAATGTGCTGAGGGTAAGCCGCGCCTGGAAAACGCCCTCGCGAATGCGGCCTTAAGTTTCGAAGAAAGCGACGGATTTAAGACCGTCAGTTTCGAAGTTACCAACGAGGCCCAGAAGAAATGGATAGAGAACGGCCTTCTCCGCACTATGGAGAACAGTTTCGCCCGCATACTCGGCAACGGCAAGGTGCGCCTGGGCATCACGGTCAAGCCATCGGAAGAAATTGAGAAAAAAGTATACATGCCTGCCGAAAAGGCACAGGAATTGATGAATACCAACCCCGAAGTCCTGAACTTGGTGAAGGACCTCGGACTTGATGCAAATTAGTTGAGCAAATGAAACTCCGCTGCGAAAATCTGGTAAAGAAATACGGCGTGCGCACCGTTGTGAAAGGTGTGTCGATGGAAGTAAACCAAGGCGAGATCGTCGGCTTCCTCGGCCCCAACGGTGCCGGTAAGACCACCAGCTTCTACATGATCACCGGGCAGATCGTTCCGAACGAGGGGCGCATCTTCATAGACGATGAAGAACTCACCGGCCTGCCGATGTACAAGCGCGCCCAGAAGGGCGTGGGCTATCTCCCGCAGGAGGCATCCGTCTTCCGCCGCATGACCGTGGAAGACAACATCCTGTCCGTCATGGAGATGACAGGCATGAGCAAGACCGCGCGCAAGGAAAGGATGGAGCAGCTGATCAGCGAATTCAACCTTAACAAGGTGCGCAAGAACCTTGGAATACAGCTTTCCGGAGGTGAGCGCCGCCGCTGTGAGATAGCGCGTGCACTGGCCATCGACCCCAAGTTCATCCTGCTGGACGAGCCGTTCGCAGGCGTCGACCCCATCGCCGTTGAGGACATCCAATACATCATCGCCAAACTGAAATACCGCAACATCGGCGTCATCATCACCGACCACAACGTGGGCGAGACCCTCGCTATCACCGACCGTGCATACCTGCTCTACGAGGGAACCATCCTCCAGCAGGGCACTCCTGAGGCTCTGGCGGGCGATGAGGACGTGCGCACCAAGTATCTGGGCTCGGGCTTCGTGCTCAAGCGCTCCGTTTCGGTGGAGCGCGCTCAGAGGGAACATGCCGAGATGCTTGCGGCACAGAAAAAGGAGGAAGAACAATGAGAATTCTGGTAGTTGACGACGAGCGCGCAATACGCAATTCGCTCAAAGAGATACTCGGTGACGAGGGCTACGATGTAGACCTTGCCGAAGACGGCGCCCAGGGCATAGAGGCCCTCGGAAAGGACCACTACGACGTGGTGTTCTGCGACATCAAGATGCCCGTCAAGGACGGAGGAGAGGTTCTGGACTACGTGAGGGAAGAGGGCATAGATTCGGCCGTGATCATGATTACCGGGCATGGAGACATCGAAACCGCCGTGGAATTCATCAAGAAAGGCGCTTTCGACTTCATCCAGAAACCCCTGGACCTGAACCGCATACTCATCACCGTGAAGAACGCCGCCGAGCGCACCACGCTCGTGAAAGACAACAAGGTGCTGAAGAAGAAGGTCTATGGCCAGCAGATGGTGGGCTCTTCCGCCGCCCTCCAGCAAATCAGGGATATGATAGCCAAGGTGGCTCCCACCGATGCGCGCGTGCTCATCACCGGCGCCAACGGCACCGGCAAGGAACTCGTGGCGCGCAGCCTGCATCAACAGAGCGCCCGCAGCGCGATGCCCTACATCGAGGTGAACTGTGCGGCCATCCCCTCCGAACTTATCGAGAGCGAACTGTTCGGTCACGAGAAGGGATCCTTCACATCCGCCATCAAGCAGCACAAGGGCAAGTTCGAGCAGGCGGACGGCGGCACCCTGTTCCTCGACGAGATCGGGGACATGTCGCTCGCCGCTCAGGCCAAAGTGCTGCGAGTGCTTCAGGAGAAGAAACTTTCCCGCGTGGGATCCGACAAAGACATACAGGTGGACGTGCGCGTGATCGCAGCCACCAACAAGAATCTTCTGAAGGAGATAGAGGAGAAGCGCTTCCGCGAAGACCTGTATCATCGCCTTAGCGTCATCCTGGTCAAAGTTCCGACTTTGGATGAACGCAAGGAGGATATTCCCGAGCTTGTGGATTACTTCGTGGAGCAGGTGTGCTCTGAGAGCGGTAAGGGCAAAGTAACCTTCAGCCCCGAAGCCATCAAGCTCCTGCAGGCCAGGCACTGGCCCGGTAACATCCGTGAGCTCCGCAACGTGGTGGAGCGCCTGCTCATCCTGGGAGGCAATCCCGTTTCTGCACAAGACGTAACCAATTTCGTATGATAGCTGTACCCGACATCATCATCGCCGTGGACGGATGGTCCTCCACTGGCAAAAGCACCTTCGCCAAGCTTGTGGCAAAGAGTTTCGGTTTTCTTTATCTGGATTCCGGTGCAATGTACAGGGGAGTGACCCTGCTTGCCATGGAGAAGGGTCTGATCAGCCCCGAGGGCATCAATGAGCCCGAGCTCAAAAAGGCTCTGGAGGATGGATTCGACCTGCATTTCGAGCGCCCCGGCGACGGTGCCACCCGCCTTTTCAGCGGCAAGCGCGACATCGAGAAAGAAATCCGCACCATGGAAGTGTCTTCGTATGTGAGCCCCATCTCGGCCGTACCTTTCGTGCGCAGCTGGGTGGATGAGCGCCTGCATGCGTTCAGCATCAAGGGCCGCGTAATCATGGACGGCCGCGATATCGGCACTACCGTTTTCCCTGCCGCGGAGTTGAAGATCTTCATGACCGCGAGTGATGAGGTGCGCGCTCAGCGCCGCTTCGACGAGCTCAAGGAGAAGGGGACGCCGGCTACGATGGAGGAGGTGATGAAGAATCTGAAAGAGAGGGACTATATCGATTCTCACCGCGAGACTTCTCCTCTCCGCCGTGCGGATGATGCGTTCGAGCTGGACAATTCGGACATGAACCTGCACGAGGAGCTTGTCTGGATACAGGGCCTGATGCAGGGCAAGTTCGGCATTCTTGGCTGATGACCGTAGAAATAGATAGGAATTCCGGTTTCTGCAAGGGGGTGATCCGGGCCATTGACGGTGCGGAACGGCTGCTTGCAGAGGGCGGGGTTCTGTATTCTCTTGGGGCTATCGTGCACAACGAAGCGGAGCTTGCGCGGCTTCGCAAAAAAGGCCTGATTACAGTTGAATCATTGGATGTGGCGCCTGCATCGCTGCTGATAAGAGCCCACGGCGAGCCGCCGGAGACGTACAGGCTGGCGCGGGAGAAAGGCTTCGAAGTGGTGGACTTTACATGCCCGGTGGTGCTGAACATTCAGAAGAGCATACGCGAGGCATGGCAGCAGGGGAGACCGGACGGGCAGATAGTCATCTTCGGAAAAATCGGCCATGCGGAAGTGCTGGGCCTTGTTGGGCAGGTGGACGGGAAGGCTACCGTCGTGGAAAACCTTCAGCAGTTGCAGGATGCCATCGCATCGGGTGCAATCGACCTTGCCCGTCGGGTAGACATCTTCTCGCAGACCACCAAAAGCCCGGTCGAATACGAAGAACTCTGCGCATATCTTTCCGGCCGTATGGCCTCGGACGGGCTTCTGACCATCCATAATACTATATGCCGTCAGGTGGCATCCCGCCATAGGGAACTCTCCGATTTCGCCCGCAGGCATGATGTGATCGTGTTCGTGGCAGGGCGGGAGAGTTCGAACGGCAAGGTGCTGAGCGAGCTTTGCAAGAGCGAGAATCCACGCACATACAATATTGGATCCGCTTCCGATCTGGATCCTTCCTGGTTCCGTGCAGAGGATTCTGTTGGCGTGTGCGGAGCTACGTCCACCCCCAAGTGGCTGCTGGAAGAAGTGGCGGTCGCAATCAAAAATTTGCATTAATCCGCCAGAATCCTTATTTTTGCACGTTATATTCGAAACTGATTAATAGATAATTATATGGCAACAACAGCTGATTTCAAAAACGGCCTCTACCTCAATTTCAACGGTAAGCCTTGCATGATCGTATGGTTCCAGCATGTTAAACCCGGCAAGGGCCCCGCTTTCGTGAAGACTAAACTCCGCAACCTCGAGAACGGCCGCATCCTCGAAAATACTTTCACCGCCGGTGCAAAGATCGAGACCATCAATGTCGAGCGTCGTCCCTATCAGTTCCTCTATGGCGATGAGGATGGCTTCAACTTCATGCACGAAGAGACCTACGAGCAGATCCACCTCCCTCACGACGTTGTCGAGAATTCCGACCTCATGAAGGAAGGCCAGCATGTGGAAATGATGTTCGTGGCAGACGAAGAGCGCTGCCTCACCTGCGAACTCCCCACCTATGTGACCCTCGAAGTCACCTATGCCGAGCCCGCAGTGAAGGGTAACACCGCATCCACCTCCGCACTCAAAGAGGTTACCCTCGAGACCGGAGCTAAGATCATGGTTCCCCTCTTCATCAACCAGGGAGACGTGATCACGGTGAACACCACCGACCGCAGCTACGGCCAGCGCGTATAACTCCGCCGCTTTGGCTCAGATTTTGCAAAAATAACGGGACGTATGCAATTAAGGTTCAAGACATTCATTGCTGCGTCCTGTTTTCTTTTGGCCACTTTCGGTGCTAAGGCCCAGAGTGGGAATTACGACGTGTTCGTGCCTATATCCAAGTATCTGGCACAGGGTAACGCAGAGGCTCTCTCGGCCTGGTTCTCCGACAATCTGGATATCACCGTACTGCAGAAGGGCGGCAATTCCAGCAAGGTGCAGGCCAAGCAGATAGTGAACGGATTCTTCAATTCGCATACGCCACGCTCTTTCGAAGTTACCTACACTGCCGGGCGCGCCAACATGAAATACGCGGTCGGCAACCTGAATGCCGGAGGCGAAACCTATCTTGTTACAATTTTTGTTTACTGCACGGAAGAAAAGAACCAGATCCAGCAGTTCAAGATAGAACGTGTACAATAGATGAAACTGATTCTCCTTACCGTCGGCAAGACGGATGTGCCATGGGTGCGTGAAGGGCTGCAGTTGTATGCGGCCCGTCTTCAGCATTATGCGCGCTTCATAATAAAGGAGATTCCGGAACTGAAGAACGCCGCAGCTCTCAGCGAAGAGCAGATAAAGGCAAAAGAGGGGGTGCTCATCCTGAAGGAAGCTGAAGGAACGGACATGATCCTTCTGGATGAACACGGCAAGGAGTACCGCTCGATGGAGTTCGCGGGAGAGCTTCAGAACCGTCTCAACCGGGGTGGGAAGGATATTTGTTTCGTTATCGGCGGGGCCTATGGCTTTTCGCCGGAAGGGTATGCGAGAGCGGCCGGAAAACTGTCGCTCAGCAGGATGACCTTCTCGCATCAGATGGTGAGGGCCGTCTTTGCCGAGCAGTTGTACCGGGCTTTCACAATTATTAAAGGAGAACCCTACCATCACGAATGAATAGGCGTAACATAAGGGATATCATTGCGGGCTGCCTGCTGGTGGTCAGTATAGTCCTTGCCGTGCTGTCCAGCCTGGGCAGCTATCCCGCACGCCGTTCGGAAGTGGCCGCACGCAGGATCGAGAGATCGGTGAACGGGCGTATGGCAAAGCTGGACAGGTATGTGGTGAAAGCCTTGCAAGTCCCTCAGGATGAATGGCTTGAGCTGGAAGGCCTGCCGGACGACATGGTTATCTACCGCTATGTGAACGATTCGCTGCAGAGCTGGTGCAACCGTTTTCCGGTAATGAACGACGATGTGCGTTCAAGCATGATGTTCGATGCCATCACCAATCCGCGCTCGCCCGGAAGGTCGCCGCTCGCTGGCATAGGAAAGGATGTGGGGTTCTGCAATCTCGGCCCCAAATGGTATCTGGCCAAGGCGGTGGACAGCCTGAACGTGCGTATTGTGGCCGGATTGGAAATCGTGAACACGAACAGCGAAGTCGCCAGGCCATACACGGTGCAGCCCATATCCTACAGCGAAGGGAACGCTATCTCCATCAATGGCGAACCGAAGTTCAAGATTGCTTTCGAATCCACCGGTTCTTCCATCGCGGTTAACTCGGGCCTGCTCTTCATAGCGCTGATCCTGCTGGCCCTGAGTGGCTTCATCTTCCTGTATACGAAACCCACGCTGGGGCGCTTCTGGGTAGTATGCATCCCCATTCTGCCTCTGGTGGCAGTGCTGCAGTTCTGGGGCCGGGAGATAGGGAACGACATCCCTCTGTTCTCGCCCACGGTATATGCCGATTCGGGAGTGTTCTATTCCCTGGGTGCGCAGTTGAATTATCTGGTGGCCATACTGCTGTCCATCAGCTTCCTCTATATAGTCCGCCGGGACGTTTTCCGCCGCCTCCGCACCCGGAAACAACGCATAATGTGGACGGTGTTCATCAGCATAGCCATAATCGTGGTGATTGCCTACACCGTGGCCGCCCTCAGGAGTATAGTGCTGAACTCGAACATCTCCCTGGAGCTCTACAAGCTGGAGAATTTCTCTGTGGTGAGCGCATTCATCATATTCTCCTACATCCTGCTGCTGACGGGAATGCTGATGCTGCTGCAGATGCTGACGCCGCTCGCGTCCAGACGCGCGGGAACCCGCATCCTGCTGTCGCTGGCGGGCAGCCTGCTCTTCGTGTTCATGACCGCCTCGCTCGGCCTGAAGAAGGAGGAGGCCAGTCTGGAGGTGTGGGCGCGCAGGCTTGCGGTCAGCAGGGACATCTCCCTGGAGATGCGCCTGCGCTCGGTCGAGGACCGCATCGCCGCAGACCCCATCATAGCATCGCTCTCCGTGCTGGAGAACGGCAGCACCAGTATCAGCAACCGCCTGGAAGAAAGCTACTTGCGTCGCATCATGCAAGACTACGACGTGAAGGTCTCGCTCCGCCCGGAAGACATGGTGGTGATGAACTCCGCCGAGCCCATCTCGCCGGAATCCCACTTCTCGTTCATCGATACCGGCAATGGCTTCGTGCGCTATGTGGGAGTATTCTTCTACAGGATAAACAACTACGGCTACAGCCGTGTGATGATAAGCGTCGAGCAGAAGACGGACTGGAAATACAGCGGATACGCGAGCATAATCGGGCCCACCTTGCCCGGAGAGGTTCTGATTCCGGCCAAGTACTCATTCGCCCGCTACGACGATGGCAGGCTGCTAACCTTCAAGGGTAACTACGCCTACTCGGTGAGCATGCCATCGGACTGGTCGCAGGACTTTGCACGGGTGCAGCGCGGTGGCTGGCTGCATTTCATCTACAAGGTTACGTCCACCGAGACCGTGGTCATCTCCCGCCCTGTCATCAAGGCGCTCAACTATGTGATTTCCATCATCTTCATCGGCCTGCTGTGCTTCGTGTTTTTCACGCTGGTGTCGATGCGCAAGGCGCGCCGCAGGGCTTTCGGACAGACCTACTTCCAGACCCGCATCCGCCTGGTTGTGCTGACCTCGCTGGTGGTGACTCTGGTGACCATGGCAGTGATGAGCGTAGCGTTCGTGTTCAACCGCAACGAGGTGAACCGAAACACTCTGATGAGCGAGAAGATAAACTCCATCCAGGCATCCATCTCCGCGAGGACGAGGGGAGTGAAGACGGCATCGGAACTCCGCACTCCGGAAATGATGCGCCTGATTGGGGATGTGGGCAATTTCACCAATTCGGACATCACCATCTACACTCCGGACGGGATGGTGCTGATGTCCACTGCGCCGGACGTGTTCTACCAGATGCTGGTGGAACCCAGGATGGATCCCGAGGCCTATGTGTCCATCGTGCGCAATACCAGCCGCTACTTCATCCACAAGGAGAGGATAGGCCGTCACACCTTCTACAGCATGTATGCCCCGCTCCTGGCGGATGACGGCTCGGTGCTGGCCATCATCTCGGCACCATACACCGATGCCAGCTACGACTTTGAATCCTATGTGGTAAACCATTCGCTGATGATCATTTCCCTGTTCATCTTCCTGCTGCTGGTGGCTACATTCATGGTTTCCAGGGTGCTGGCGCTGATGTTCAAGCCTCTGGTGGAGATGGGTACCAAGATGACTGCGGCCGGAGGGGGCGAGCTGGAGACCATCGAGTATCACAGTACCGACGAGATTTCCGGCCTTGTGAACGCCTACAACAGGATGGTGACTGAGCTGAAGGAGAGCACGCGCAAACTCGCCCAGGCGGAGCGCGACAAGGCCTGGAGCGGCATGGCCCGCCAGGTGGCCCACGAAATCAAGAATCCGCTCACGCCGATGAAACTCCAGATCCAGCGCCTTATCCGCCTCAAGAACAAGGGGGACGACAGCTGGCAGGAGAAGTTCGACGAGATAAGCAGGATACTGCTGGACCACATCGACATCCTGACCGATACCGCCAACGAGTTCTCTACGTTCGCAAAGCTTTATACCCAGGAACCGGACGAGATAAACCTTTCCCAGATGCTTCAGGAAGAGATCTCGATCTTCGACAACAGGGGGGATATCAAGTTCGAATACATAGGTCTGGAAGATGTGATGGTAATGGGCCCGAAGCCCCAGCTTACCCGCGTATTCGTGAATCTTATCAACAATTCCGTGCAGGCGATGACCGAGCGTGGCGACTCCGACGGCACCGTGCGGATCAGCCTCCGTAATTCCATCACCGAGGGCTTCTACGACATAGTTTTCGAGGACAGCGGTCCCGGCGTGGCGGACGAGAACATAGACAAACTGTTCACCCCGAATTTCACTACCAAGAACGGCGGCAGCGGCCTCGGCCTGGCCATTTCGCGCAGTGTGCTCGAACGCTGTGGGGCTAGCATCTCCTATAGCCGTTCTTTCGCCCTCGGAGGGGCCTGTTTCACTATTCTTTATCCAAGAGGATAATTTTTGAAAATCCTCGTTGATTTCTGCACGCTTTTCGTTATATTTGTAGTATGAAGATAACGGAAGCAAAATTCGCGGGCAGCAGCACGAGGGTTTCCAACGGCCCCAGGCGTCAACTGCCCGAATTCGCTTTCATAGGGCGCTCCAACGTGGGCAAGAGCTCGCTGATAAACATGCTGACGGGCCGCAGCCGCCTGGCGATGACATCCTCCACCCCCGGCAAGACCAAGGTCATCAACCACTTCATCATCAACGACAACTGGTATCTGGTGGACCTTCCGGGATATGGCTACGCGAAGTTGAGCCAGAAGGCCCGGGCGGATCTGCAGCAGATAATCAGGGGATACATCCTGGAATCCGGGAATCTTGTCTGCCTTTTCGTGCTGGTGGATTCCCGTTTCGACATCACGAAGTCAGACGTTGAATTTCTCGCCTGGCTCGGCGAAAACGGCGTGCCGTTCTCTATCATCTTCACGAAGTGCGACAAGCAGAGCGCCGCGGCCACGGCCGCCCAGGTGGAGAAAGACAAGGCCATCCTGCTCGAGCAGTGGGAGGAACTGCCGCCCATGTTCACCAGTTCTTCTGCAAAGAAGGCCGGCCGGGAAGAGATTTTGGCTTACATCGAATCCTTATTATCAGATAAATAGTTATGCAACACGAACACAGAATGTTGGTTTTCAGCTGCAGGGCCTCCCAGGCTTTTGCAGAGCAGGTTGTCAAGTATCTTCAGGAAACCGGGGGAGCGGACGGTGAACCGGTTGAACTCGGCGCTCTCGAGGTGGATCAGTTCAGCGACGGCGAGTTTCAGCCGTCCTTCAAGGACAGCGTCCGCGGCGCTACGGTGTTCCTTATCCAGAGCACTTTCCCTCCGACCGACCATCTGATGGAACTGCTCCTCTGCATCGATGCCGCCAAGCGCGCATCGGCAGACAAGGTTATCGCCGTCATCCCTTATTTCGGATGGGCCCGTCAGGACCGCAAAGACCGTCCCCGCGTGAGCATCGGAGCCAAGCTCGTGGCTAACCTGCTCCGCGCCGCCGGTGCCGACCGCGTGATGACCTGCGACCTCCATGCCGACCAGATCCAGGGCTTCTTCGACATCCCCGTGGACCACATCTACGGCAGCAGCGTGTTCGTGAAGGCCATCTCCGAATCCACCAAGTTCAAGGATCTCGCCATCGCCGCTCCCGACATGGGCGGTGCCAAGCGCGCGAACGCCTACTCCAAGTTCTTCAGCAAGAGGAGGGACTGCCCCGTCATCATCTGCCACAAGACCCGTGAGAAGGCCAACGTGGTGGCCGAAATCAAGGCCATAGGCGAGGTGGAAGGCAAGGACGTGGTAATCATGGACGATATGATAGATACCGCCGGCACCCTCTGCAAGGCAGCCGACGTGCTCAAGAAGATGGGAGCCAAGACGGTGCGCGCATGC
>JAEEGJ010025462.1_pt1 | contig 12121 bp, 10 predicted proteins | sample 8958761 | NCBI WGS metagenome assembly JAEEGJ01 (sample SAMN16246546, study PRJNA631951) | gut metagenome | biome: gut microbiome; feature: rumen; material: RS-attached | host: Bos | place: Iran: Karaj | collected 2018-10 | reverse complement strand
TTCATGAGCACATTATGTATCTGGATGATTTGGATTCAATATTTTGGACTTCAGGTATTATTCCTGATGATTGCAATTTTGGATTCTGTTCGGCACCTCGCAATTTGACAGTTGAAAGCATTGATTCTAATCGATATCAGCTCTCATGGGAAGGTGATGAAGAGGTTTTATACTATCATCTTTATTATAATACACAGTATAATTCACAGTTTATAATGAATGTATATGACACGGTTTGCGAAGTGAGTTCTGGAGCTTGCTATTCTGTTGTATCGCATTGTGCAGACGGGTCAGAGTGTGGGTCTGATACGGTATGTATTGCACCTCGAGCCATTGATTTTCTTGCAACGGATTGCCACGGTAACGAAATTCATTTGTTTGATATTCTTGATAGTGGGAAATACGTCATGATAGATTATTTTTGGTACACTTGTAGCGGTTGCAGAGAGATTATGCCGAATATTGTTGAAACCTATCATCGCTACGGTTGCAATGAGGAGGACATTTACTATATTGAAGTGGATCAGTATGATGACAATGAAAGATGCTTGCTATGGTGTGACGAATTTGGAGTGAAGTTCCCCACCATAAGTAAGGATGGTGGAGGTGAAGAAATTGCAATGCTTTATCATTTGAGTTTTGCTCCTCACTATTTTTTAATAGCTCCAGACCATACTATCGTTTGGAACTGTAATTCAGGGTATCCATTCGAGTATGCTTTTGATTTTTTTGATTTGCAGTCTGTTATCAATGCGTATGAAGCTATTGGGATAGAGGAACATCTTTGTTATGAAGGGATGAATGAAAATGATGGACAAAATCTCAGTCTTTTCCCCAATCCCGCTGATGATTTTGTGACTCTTACGGTGGAAAGTTCAAGTTTAGTGCGAATCTATAATGCATTAAGCCAATTGATGGATTCGTTTGTTTCTGATAATCAGCAAGTAAGAATTGAAACGAGCCGTTATCCAGAGGGCTTGTATTTCATTCAGGTCGATGGGAAGAACTATGGGAGGTTTGTAGTTAGCCATTAAGAAATGCTTAAGCAGTTTCAATTATATATTAATAGGTATAACCTTCTCGCTGAAGTCGACCGCCTCATTCTGGCATTGAGCGGCGGTATCGACTCAATGGTGCTGGCCGATTTACTGTTGAAATTGAAAGTGCAATTTGTCGTGGCGCACTGCAATTTCCATTTGCGCAGTGCGGAATCCGATGGCGATGAAAAGTTTGTTCGCGAGTTTGCGGAAAAGCATGGGGTTCAATGCTTTGTGAAGCATTTTGAAACTGTGGAATATGCTGAAGAAAAAGGCATTTCCATCGAAATGGCTGCTCGCGACCTGCGCTATGCGTGGTTTGAGGAACTGAGGCAACAACTGAACTACGACAAAATTGCAGTTGCACACCATGCCGATGACCAAGCCGAAACTTTTTTCATCAATCTGTTGCGCGGTGCCGGACTGCGTGGTTTGAAAGGAATGCAACCGAAAAATGGTGACATTATTCGTCCTTTGCTATGGGCTTCGCGGGAGCAGATTCATCAATATGCAGTTAAAAACCAAATTCTTTGGCGCGAAGACCATACCAATGCCGAGAGCGTTTATCTGCGCAACAAAATCCGCAACCGACTTTTGCCCGTTTTCGAAGAACTTCAACCCGAAGCGCGACAAGGCTTGTATAAGTCTTTGGAGCATCTTTCTGCTGAGAATGAGTTGTATAGGGTTTTGTTGAATGAAAAACTGTCCCATATTGTAGAGGACCAGGATGGCGCGCTCGTCATTGCGAGGAGGAACGACGAGGCAATCCAGCCTGAATTATCTAAGTCTTTTCGTTTAAATCTGGATTGCTTCACTGCGCTCTCAACGACGCAAAGCGAACAGCTTCTTTTCGAGTGGTTGCGGCAGTATGGCTTCAACACCGATCAATGCCGTTTCATTTTCGAAGCGATGGAAACGGGCATCGGAAACAAATATTGTTCTCCAACTCATCAGTTGGTGATAGGAAGAAACGAATTACAACTCTCTGAAATCAAGCCTGTTGAAGATGCAGAAATCCAAATCGAAATAGGGAAGGGGGAAATCATTTCGCCCATTCATCTTCGTTTTTCCCAAATTGAAAAAAGTTCCGATTTCGTCATTGACAAGTCATCGGATGTGGCCTTGTTGGATGCCGACAAAATCCAGTTTCCATTGACATTGCGTCATTGGCGGCATGGTGACCGTTTTCATCCTTTGGGTATGAAAGGCTCCAAACTGTTGAGCGATTTCTTTGTGGATCAGAAGTTTACGGAAGCACAAAAGCAGAGCGTCTTTCTGTTGGTTTCCGCCGAAAATGAAATCCTTTGGGTGGTTGGTTATCGCATTGATGACCGATTTAAGATTACAAATGCAACAAAGTCTATATTTGTTTGCAGACTTGAAAGTTAAATTTTGCAGGAAATAAAAATATTCCTATTTTTGCGCAAAATTCACTGAGTTATGGAGAACAATCCGATGGAATTTGGACTTAAGAATCAGGAAATTAATGCGTTGCGCGATGTATTGGCTTCCGTACCCGAAGTGGAAGAGGCTATCATTTACGGTTCACGGGCGAGGGGAACAAACCGGATTTCGTCGGATATTGATATGACATTGAAAGGCAGTAACTTAACCTATCTTCAATTGGCACTTTTGGATGCCAAGATTGACGATTTGTATTTGCCTTATTTTGTGGATTTGAGTCTGTTCTCGATGATTAAAAACACTGATTTGATTGAGAGCATTGAGCGTGAGGGGAAAGTGCTATATAGTAATTCTGTTATGAACTAATATATTGAATAATAAATATTTATAATATGAAAAAACTCTTAATATTTATAATATGAAAAAACTCTTTATCTGCCTGCTGATGGCCTTCGTTGCCGTCATGCCTTTGAGAACGCAGGCTCAAATCATTGACCCTGTGAAATGGTCCATCACGATTGAGGACCTCAACGAGAACGAGTTCGACTTGGTTGCTACGGCTACCATCGACCCACAGTTCCACATCTATTCCACAAAAATGCCCGATTTGGCTCCTTTGCCGACGGTGTTCGACATCCAAACCTCGGAGTATTTCGAGGCCGTGGGTGAGGCTCGTGACCTTACCGATGTCGCACTTTACTACGACGACATCTTCGAAACGGAGTACAAACAGTTCGCTGGGTCGGCGGCTTTTGCCCAGACCTTCCGTAAACTGAAAGACGGCAGTTTCCCCATTACGGGCGAGATTTCCTATCAGGCCTGTAAGGACGGCCAATGCGTCTCCTTGACCGAGGACGTCAATCTGATTTATGGCGAACCCGCTGTGATTGAGGCCGCTGAGCCTGAAACCACCGCTGGAACGAAGTCCAACATCTGGGGCATGATTCTCGAAGCCATTCTTTGGGGCTTCGCCGCATTGCCCACGCCTTGCGTCTTCCCGATGATTCCCATGACTGTGTCGTTCTTCATGCATGGCGAAGGTGAAAGCAAGGCTCAAGGCCGTTTCAAAGCCTTTATGTACTTCGTTTTCATTGTGTTGCTCTACACCTTGCCCATCGCCATCATCATCATGGTGACCTGGCTCGTGGGTGGCAATAGTGTCACTGCCGACATCTTCAACTGGCTCGCGACGCACTGGCTGCCGAACATCATCTTCTTCCTTGTGTTTATGATTTTTGCGGCCTCGTTCTTCGGTGCGTTCGAAATCACCTTGGGCAGCAATATGGTGAACAAGAGTGATAGTAAGCAGGGTACCAACAGTTTAGGCGGCATCTTCTTCATGGCTCTGACCCTCGTTTTGGTGTCGTTTGCCTGCACGGGTCCCATCGTGGGCACGGTGCTCATCAAATCGACTTCCGGCGAGTTCTGGGCACCTATTGTGACGATGTTTGCTTTCGCGGTGGCCTTCGCCCTGCCGTTTGCCCTGTTCGCTTTCTTTCCGAATCTGCTCCAGCGTCTGCCCAAGAGTGGCGGCTGGCTCACTTCTGTGAAGGTCGTGTTGGGCTTCATCGAAGTCGCATTAGGCTTCAAGTTCCTCAGCGTGGCCGACCAAACCTACCACTGGCACCTGCTCGACCGTGAGGTCTATCTCGGCATCTGGATTGTGTGTTTTGCCCTGTTGGGTCTCTACCTCCTCGGCAAGCTGCGTTTCAAAGGCGAAAAGGAAGTCAAGGAATTGGGCGTGTTCCGCCTCATCCTTATCATCATCGATTTCACTTTCGTCATCTATATGATCCCGGGAATGTGGGGCGCTCCTTTGAAGGCCCTTTCCGGCTATCTGCCTCCCAAGCAGACCCTCGACTTCGACCTGAACAGAATTATCGAGGAGAACAGCGAAAAGGTCATCGACTATGTGGATGCCAAGTTTGCCAATATGGCTGTGGCACCACAAGGGGAGGCACAGGCTGTGGCGACCTTCGACGAGGAGGTGAAGTATGCCGACCTCTTCCATTTGGCCCATAACCTGAAAGGCTATTTCGACTACGACCAAGCCTTGGCCGCTGCAAAAGCCACGAACAAGCCGATTTTCATTGACTTCACGGGTCATGGTTGCGTCAACTGTCGTGAGATGGAGGCCAACGTCTGGAGCGACCCGCGTGTGAAAGACATGCTACGCAACGACTTCGTCATCTGCGCCTTGTATGTCGATGACAAGACTTCATTGCCTGAAAACGAATGGTACACCTCCACTTATGACGGCAAGGAGAAGAAGACCATCGGCCGCAAGTATGCCGACTTCCAAATCTCTAAGTTCGGCACTAATGCCCAACCGTACTACTGCCTGATGGACCACAATGGCAACCTGCTGATGAAGCCTCGTGCCTACGATTTGGACAAGGACGCTTTTGTCAACTTCCTGAAAGACGGTATTAAGAACTTCAAGGAGGGAACTTCCTATCAGCATGTTATTGATTAAATAAAGGCCAGCCATGAAGAAGATATTGATCTCCCTTGTGGTGTTGGCAGTTATGATGACCGAGGTGCAGCCTTTGCTGGCTTGCACCTCGGTCATTGTTTCTGGTCGTGTCACCAAGGACGGCCGCCCGATGATCTTCAAACATCGCGATTCGGGGAAGGTGCACAATATGATGCTTGTCGTTCAAGGCAAGAAATATCATTATCTCGGTCTTGTGAATGCTGGGGATACATTGCCGAAGGACGTTTGGGGTGGCTATAACGAAGCTGGGTTTGGCATAGTTAACACTGCGGCATACAATTTGAATGGCAATGGAGGCGATACCGATGGCGACGGTATTCTTATCCGCAAGGCTTTGGAACTTTGCGCTACATTGGAGGATTTTGAACGTCTTATGGACACAGTAAAGAAGCCTCGTGATGTCAATTCCAATTTTGCTGTGCTTGATGCAAAAGGGGGATGCGCCTATTATGAGACAGGTAACTACAAGTATGTGAAATTTGATGTGAACGACCCTGCTGTGGCACCCGACGGCTATCTGATGCGAACCAATTTCGGTACAACAGGTAATCACAAATTGGATCAAGGTGTGGAACGTTACCAAGCCATTACTGCATTCATGGCAGAAGCATGCAAAGAAGGGCATCTTGAGCATGATTATTTGATCACTCACATCTCGCGTTATTTGAAACACGGTGTGACTCAGCTCGACATGTATGATATGATGCCTGAGACAGAGACGGATACCTGTTATGTCTCGTTCCATGACTATATTGCACGTTACTCTACGGCTTCTGTGGTGTTGGTGCAAGGTGTCAGACCTGACGAGTCGCCACTGAACACCATCAGTTGGACGATCATGGGTTGGCCTTTGACCACCATTGCAATGCCTTTGGCATTATTGCCTTCAGGAAAACTTCCAACACTTGTTTCGAATGACGGCACTGGCCATTCTCGTCTTTGTGAGATGGGCTTGCAGCTTAAGTCGCGCGTTTTCACTTTGAAAAAGGGTAACAATACGGCTTTTTACGGTAATCTTGCTCCATTGATTAACAAAAAGGGGACGGGTATTCTGCAGCAATTATTGCTTGTTGAAGAGGATGTGATGAGTCATGGCGAAGAAGCCGTGGATGCACTACGGAAAGCCAAAGATCCAAAAACGATGGAAGTCTATTACGATTGGGTGGATGGCTTTATCACGGAACAATACAAAAGCAAGTTCGGAGTTGAATGAAAAACAAAAGGAAGAGCCAACTGACTCTTCCTTTTTCATTTTGTTGTGTTGCAAACTTTTAGGCAATCTCTCCGCCCTTGGCGAAATGCTGATAGAAGGCGATGATGGTCTCGATGCCTTTGTAGAAGTGGTCGAGGCGGTAGTTCTCGTTGGGTGAGTGGATGGCGTCTTCACCGAGGCCGAAGCCCATCAGGATGGACTTGATGCCCAGCACTTCCTCGAATCTGGCGATAATCGGAATCGAGCCGCCCGAACGCATCGGGATGGGCTGCTTGCCATAAGTGTCCATGTAGGCGGCTTCGGCGGCTTTGTATGCCGGCAGGTCGACGGGGCAACCGTAGGCTTGTCCGCCATGCAGGGGTGTGACCTTCACGGTGACATAGTCGGGAGCGTTCTTCTCCAGATAGTCCTTCACCAAAACGGCAATCTTTTCGTTGTTTTGGTCGGGCACGAGGCGGCAGGATAGCTTGGCGTATGCCTTTGAAGGCAGTACGGTCTTGGCACCTTCGCCTGTGTAGCCACCCCACATGCCGCAGAGGTCGAAAGTGGGACGGATGCCGACGCGCTCGATCTTGGTGTAACCTTCCTCGCCGCGCAGGGCTTTCACACCGAGGCTGCTCTTGTAGTTTTCTTCGTTGTAAGGAGCCATGTTGAGCAGCTCGCGTTCGCGGGGAGAGCATTCGATGACGTCGTCATAGAAATGCGGTATGGTGATGTGGCTGTTCTCGTCCATACACTTGGCAATCATCTCGCAGAGAGTGTTGAGCGGGTTGGCCACACTGCCACCAAATAAGCCTGAGTGCAGGTCGGCATTAGGGCCAGTGACTTCAATTTCCCAGTAGGCGAGGCCACGCAGACCTGTGGTGATGCTCGGCACATCGGGGCCAATCATGGAAGTGTCGGACACGAGGATGATATCGGCCTTGACCAGGTCTTTGTAATCTACGACCCACTTGGAGAGGCTGCCCGAGCCGATTTCTTCCTCGCCTTCGAGCATGAACTTCACGTTGCATGGGAGGGTGTTGGTCTTCACCATGGTCTCAAAAGCCTTGGCGTGCATGAATGACTGGCCTTTGTCGTCGTCGGCGCCGCGGGCCCAGATCTTTCCGTCTTTAATGACGGGCTCGAACGGGTCGGTGTGCCACAAGTCGATGGGGTCGACGGGCATCACATCGTAGTGGCCGTAAACCAAGACGGTGGGCAGTTTCGGGTCGATGATCTTCTCACCATAGACGATGGGATTGCCTTCGGTGGGCATCACCTCGGCCTTGTCGGCGCCAGCGGCCAGGATGGCATCGCGCCAATACTCTGCACAACGGATCATATCCGGCTTGTGGGCAGATTCTGAACTGATGGATGGGATTCTGATCAAGCCAAAGAGTTCTTCAAGGAAACGCTCCTTGTTGGCTTCAATGTAATTCTTTGTGATTTGCATATTGTGCGTTTTTAGTTGTTGTTTTGTTTCTCAAAATATTTCAATTCTACCGTCTCTCCGTCAAACACGGCATAAGTGAAATCGTAAATCCAATTGCCGACGACAGTAGTCAAAGCATGGTCGCCGGTCTTGTATTGCATGGGCTTGTGCTGATGTCCGAAGACGAAAAAGTCGATGCTTGGGTCGAGTGCGGCCTGCTCTTGTGCGTATTGGTAGAGGCGGGTGTTGGGGATGTCATCGTAATAGCCGCGCTCCACTTCGTTCTTGAGTTTTTTCAGACGGTGGTTGTGCGACCATCGCAAGGCCAAACCGATGCCAATATCAGGGTGCAGATGCCTGAACAACCATTGGTTGAACTTGCATTCAAACACTTTCTTCAGGAACTTGTAGCCTTTGTCGCCTGGCCCTCTGCCGTCACCGTGGACCAAAAAGAACTTCTTGCCTTTGATGGCCTTGACGACAGGTTCACGATGCAGTTCAATGCCCAATTCATCATGCAGATAGCCGAAACTCCATAAGTCATGGTTGCCGATGAATAAATGAACGGGGATGCCTGCATCGGTGAATTCGGCCAGCTTGCCTTGCAGACGGACAAAACCTCTGGGGATCACGGTTTTATACTCAAACCAGAAGTCGAACAAGTCACCCATCAGGTAGAGCTCCTCGCAGTTGGGACGGATGCCATCGAGAAAGCGCAACAGTTTGCGCTCGCGCTTTTGGCTGTCTTCGATTGAAGGGATGCCCAAATGGAAATCGGTGACGAAATAGACGGCCATCAGAATTGGATTTCGGACGAGCGGCGGATGAGTTCGGTGATGAGGGTGATGAGCTTGGGCTCCACAGCGTTCACGGCCTTGATGACTTCCTCATGCGTGATGGTGCTGACATGGTCCACACCATAAATGTTGCCCATGTCGGATACGATGCTCAAGCCAAAGACTGGCAATTTGCCTTGCCGTGCCACGATGACCTCGGGTGTAGTCGACATGCCGATGGTGTCGGCACCGATGATGCGGAAATAACGGCACTCTGCAGGCGTCTCGTAGGTTGGACCTGAAGTGGAACAATACACACCATGCTGCACCCAGATGCCTTTCTCCAAAGCGATTTCATCGGCTAGCTTGATGAGACGCTTATCGTAAGGCTCGCTCATGTCGGGGAAACGCTCTCCAAAGCGGTCGTCATGCGGACCGATAAGTGGGTTAGGCATGGCATGAATTTGGTCGTTGATGATCATGATGTCGCCCACCTTGAATGCGGGGTTCAAACCGCCAGCCGCGTTACTGAGGATGAGGAATTGAATGCCTAGTTTCATCATTACTCGGATAGGGAAGACAATCTCGCTCATCGGATAGCCCTCGTAGTAATGGAAACGACCCTGCATGGCGATGACCTTGCGTCCCGCGATGGTGCCAAACAGCAACTGGCTCTGGTGGCCTTTCACCGTTGAGACAGGGAAATTTGGAATCTCAGAATAAGGGATGGCATATTCAACATCGATGCCATTGGCTAAGCCGCCTAAGCCTGAGCCTAACACGACACCGACCTCGGGCTTGAATCCGTTGGTTTTATTGTTGATGAAATCAACCGTGGTGAGCATTCTTTCGTACATAACTCAATATTTCTTCGTTAAACTTCTCTTCTTCATGGAAACGTACCGCGACGGGCAATTCGTATAGCGGCACGTCTTCAAATTGACAAAGATAAGGAGAATTTGTCAATCGCACTGCATCTTTTTCGGTGGTAACGATGATTTTCTTTTCTCCTTCGAGTTTTTCAAACCAATTGAGAACGGCTTTCATGTCGTTTTCCTTGTAGGCATGATGGTCGCCAAAAGGCAGAAAATCAACAGCATGATAGCGTCTTTTCAGTTCTTCGACAAAAGGCTTGGGATTGCCGATGCCGCAAAATGCAAAAGCGCTATCCGCTTCTTCAATGGGGAACACCTTTGCTGCTTCGTTCAAAGGTTGCAATGCCGCATGTTCCAAGTAGGAGAAATACACCTTTTGACTATCGGAGGTGTTTAATCTGTTGGTTATCTGCCGCTTTTCTTCCTCGCTTAATTCTTTTGGCGCTTTGCTGACTACGATGATGTCGGCGCGTTTGGCAGCCGACCTCACATCGCGTAAGGTGCCGGTAGGGAAGAGGTAATCGTCCATGTAAAGACGCTGGTATTCCGTCAGAAGGATGTTCAATCCCGCACTAATGCTTCGATGTTGGAAGGCGTCGTCCAAAAGGACAACTTCGACACTTTGCTCCCCAAGCAGGTGCGTCACACCATCCACCCGATCTTCGTCCACCGCGACTTGAATACCTGGATATTTCTTGAAATAGAGCAAAGGCTCGTCGCCCAAATCTTCGTATTTGCTTGAAGCTTCTGCCAACTTGAAGCCTTTGGTACGCCTGCCATAGCCACGGCTCAAGGTGGCCACTTGGTAGTCGTTCTTCAAAAGACGGATGAGGTATTCCGTAAGGGGCGTTTTCCCCGTTCCTCCGAGTTTGAGGTTGCCAACGCAAATCACGGGTTTTTCAAACCGTGTGGTTTTCAAGATGTGCCAATCATATAGCTTGTGCCTGATTGCCAGCACAATATGATACAGAAACGATATGGGTAGCAGTAAAATTCTCATTGTAGGGGTCAAAATTAGACATTTTTTCCTAATTTTGAGCCTCAATTTTGAATTTATGCTTGTAAAAGACATTTTGAACTGCATCACCGAGATTGCACCTTTGCAATGGCAGGAGAGTTACGACAACGCAGGCTTGCAGGTCGGTAATCTCAACGCTGAAGCCCGTAAAGCCTTGGTTTGCTTGGATATCACTGAGGAAGTTGTGGATGAAGCTATCGCCAAAAATAGCGACCTTATCATCAGTCACCATCCCTTGATTTTCAGAGGTTTGAAACATCTGACACCTGAAACCTATATTGAGCGTGCTGTGATGAAGGCCGTCAAGCATGATATTGCCATGATTTCGATGCATACCAACCTGGACAACAGCTATTTGGGTGTGAGTCGTGTGCTGGCTGAAAGGCTTGGCCTGAAAGACCTGCACCTGCTTCAACCGTCTGAGGCTGCGCCAGATATTTGTGGCTCCGGGATGATCGGCACGTTTGACAATCCGATGAATGAAACCGATTTCCTGGGTCTTGTTGCCGAAACCATCGGTTCACCATGCCTTCGCCATTCCGCATTGATTGGGCGACAAATCCAAAAAGTTGCACTATGTGGTGGCTCGGGTACACCTTTCATGACCGATGCCATACGTCAAAAAGCCGATGCCTATCTTACTGCCGATATCAAATACCACGACTTTTTTGTTCCTGAAGGCAACATCCTCCTAGTCGATGGCGGACATTTTGAGACCGAACAATTTACGAAAGAATTAATAGTTGAACTAATTAGGAAAAAATTTCCTACCTTTGCAGCCGAAATCGCCGAAACCAAGACGAATTCGGTCCATTATTTTGTAAGAAATAAGTAATCACAATATGGCTAAGAAAGAAATCAAAGAAGTTGCCGAGGTGGCCGAAGCCGCTGAGGTTAAAGAAGTTAAGGAAATCAAGAAGGCTACAAAAAAAACTACTAAAGCCACTGCCGAACCTGAAGTGAAGGAAGAGGTTGTTGAGGAGAAGAAAGCCAAGAAGGCGACGAAGAAAACCACCAATGCCGAACCGAAACCCGAGGTGAAAGAAGAAGCTCCTGTAGAGAAGGAAGAAGCTCCTGCCGTGGTAGAGGAAGCTCACAAAACTGAAGTTGATCCTGTGGAGGTGAGTGTCGAGCAAAAGCTGGTGGCGCTCTATACCTTGCAACAGGTCGACTCGAAGATCGACGAGATTCGTGCCTATCGTGGCAACCTGCCTCTTGAAATCCAGGATTTGGAAGACGAAATCGCTGGCTTGGAGACTCGTATCGCCAACTTCAAGGAAGACAGCAAGAAACATCAGAAAGATATCTCGGACTACAAGATTAAGATCAAAGAGACCGAGGCTCTGATCAAGAAATATGAGGATCAACAGAACAATGTGCGCAACAACCGCGAATATGATTCGCTGACCAAGGAGATTGAGTATCAACAGCTTGACAACCAGTTGTCGGAGAAGCGTATCAGAGAGATTACCGCTAAGGACAACGAGGTGGCCACTAAGGTTGCCGAGGCTCAAATGCGTCTCACCGAGCTGAAGTCTTCACTCGACGAGAAGAAAGAGGAACTACAGTCGCTGGTGGAAGGCACCGAGAAGGAAGAGGAACAACTCCTGCAACGTTCGGCCGACTGTGAGAAGTTGGTGGAAGACCGTCTGCTTGTGGCTTATAAGCGCATCCGTAAGAATGCCCGTAACGGTCTTGCCGTTGTCGGTATCTTCGATGAAGCTTGTGGTGGTTGCTTCAACCGTATCCCGCCCCAACATCAGTTGGACATCTGCACGCACAAGAAAATCATCGTGTGCGAGTATTGCGGCCGTATCCTTGTCGACAAGGGCATCATCGCACAATACAACGCATAAGCTGTGTGAATCTAAAGCAAAAGGCTGCTCG
>JAEEGJ010025459.1_pt1 | contig 12122 bp, 9 predicted proteins | sample 8958761 | NCBI WGS metagenome assembly JAEEGJ01 (sample SAMN16246546, study PRJNA631951) | gut metagenome | biome: gut microbiome; feature: rumen; material: RS-attached | host: Bos | place: Iran: Karaj | collected 2018-10 | reverse complement strand
TGAACCCGAACTATTGTGAATCGTCGGTTGTCTTCGACGGTCAGTATCTTAGGCAAGGGTTTCACGATAACAATATAATATACTAAGAATGACAGAGACAGAGAAACTATTTGAGACCAGAAAAGAAATAAGCGATTATAACACTTCCTACCCATTGCATCCCTCAGACTGGAGTACATGGAAGGTATCAGATACGTTGTCTTTTGATGATGTCAAAGACCTCTCGTTTTACATACACATACCCTTCTGCCAAAGTTTGTGTAGATATTGCGAATACGTCAAATATAAAAAGACATCAGACTCTACAGAACGCGAATATCTGGATATCGTTGACAGAGATATGCGTAAGTTCATGGAGCAATCTGTCACTGAAAACACCTGCTTGAGAGGATTTGATATCGGAGGTGGCACTCCGACAGCCTTAAGTACTGAGAACTTTGCAATGCTTATTAATATGGCTTCCGGATATGCGAGACGTATTAAAATGGCAGAAGACTTTAAGGGCAGTATAGAAGCGACGTTTAATACGATTGACGAGAATAAGATAGCAATCCTTAGCGAACATTCTGATATCTTCAGCCGAATCTCCTTGGGATTGCAGAGCACGAATTGTACCTTTCTGCGAGATAATAACAGGGATAATGGGCAAACACAAAGGATGTCCGATATCTTCCACGCCTGCAGACAGCAGGGCATCAGCACCATCAACCTGGATCTTATGTATGGTTTTGTCAATCAGACGAAAGAAGAAATAGAAGCAACAATGAAGGTCGTGGAGCGGTTGATGCCCGAACATCTCACAGTCTATGAACTGCGGACAAATATGCTCAGCAGGTATCCCATTGCCACTGCCGAGCAACGTTTTGAGCAGTATTCGTATCTTTATGATTTAATAACGGGGCTGGGATATAAAGGTCGTTTTGGAATGAATACTTTCTCATTGATTGGTGACTATGGCTTGTCGTCATACCTTCAGCATCGAATGATGAAGAATGGAAGTTACAAAGGATTTGGAATTGCTGCACAGAGTAAAAACGATACCGGAATCTCATATAACATCGGGAAAAATGGTGAGTCACTGGAATGTTGCCTTTCTGAGAACACTTTTGAAAAAGGCGGTGACTCTTATAGGCTTCCGCCAAGGGAACTACTCTCAAAATATGTTGCCATCAGTGGCTATTGCGGAATGATAGATTTGTCTGTGATGGAGGAAATACTCCATTCTGACCCTAATGTGGTATTTGAAAATGAATTGGGATTCTTGCTGAATAATAATTACATTGAAAAGATTGGCACGATGTTATATATCACACCCAAAGGTTTTCTTCATTATGGTGGTGTGCTTTCATTGTTTTATAATAGGTCATGAATTCCCTCACAAAATTGGCAAAAAAATCAAATTATAAAAGTGTGAGCAAATCTTCAAAAATCATACATTTTATATTCGATTTTTGATAATTAGCTAACACTTCCCCTTTTTGGGGAACGAAAACAGAGATCATCGGGGACGCAGTTCTTAATTGATTTTATTTCGAGGAATGCATTCCCGAAATCTCCGCGATGCTAATACTGTTTCCAAAAATTCAAGTCCATATGGAAGCCTATTGTAATATTGTAACTGCCTGATACTCAATATTTCTTAAAATGAACCAATTTTAAACGGTACAACTTTTTATTACCCGATAATGGATTCTTAGGTGTCGTCTTGTTGGATTTTTTGACAATCATAAAGCGGTCGACGGGCAACAAAGTTTAAGATTTGGTTAAGATTGTTTAAGCATAGTCTAAGTTTGAGTAACTACTCAGCACCCTCAGAATAAATGTACTTAGGAGTGCCCTGACGGGCAGAAATGAATAAAAAAATGGTAAAAAAATATCTTCTTATAATTTTCTTAAACATTTTCTTAAAATTTCCCGCCATAGGCGACTACTTTTCTAATTGGTCGAACATGTTTACTAGAGTGTTACTAGAGGGTGCTGAGCCTACTTTCAAGATAGAAGTGCAATTTTATGTTGTTAGTTGGGGTGTTGTTTTTCGCTGGGGGATGTACGATCCTCGGAGCGTAGCGGAGAGGGGCGTACATCCCCCAGCGAAGGCGCGGCCGGAGATGACCAGCAATGCAAAAAATAATAAAGGGAGACACTCTTGTCTCCCAAAGATTAGTTAACTTTGCATTGCATTATGTACAATCAACTAACCTCGGAGCAAAGGTACTACATTTATTTGGAACGTCAAAAGGGTAGTACGCAAAAATCCATCGCAAGCGCGATTGGAGTGAGTGAATCGACCATCAGCCGCGAATTGAAGCGCAATGGTGGCCGTAACGGCAGTTACAACTTCCAGAATGCGCACGGGAAGGCCATGTCCCGCCGCCACCGCAATCCAGGCAACCATGCCAAGCCTCCAGAACTCGTATGGCGCGTCAAGCAACTCATTCTGGACGAGGAATGGTCGCCAGCCCAGATATCCGGTTATCTGCGTGAGAAGGAGGGTGTCCGCATCTCGCACGAGACCATCTACAAACTCATCCGTGCAGATGAAAGCGGCAAGTTGAAGGAGCACTGCCGGCACAAGATGAAATACCGCAAGGCAGCCTCCCGAAAGCACGAGACTAAGGCCAGCAACATCAAGAACCGCGTCAGCATACACGAGCGCCCCAAGGAAGCCGACGGAAAGCGTTTCGGCGATTGGGAAATGGACCTCATTGTGGATAAGGACCAGAACGCCATACTGACCATGGTGGAACGCAGCACCAATTTCCTGCTTATGAGCAGGCTGAAGAATGGCAAGATGGCATTGCCAGTGGCAAAGACCGTATGGAGGCTGCTGTTGCCATACAAGGGCGAACAACTGCGAACCATAACCACGGACAACGGATCGGAGTTTGCCGCACATGAGTGGATTACGCAGCATCTGGGAGCGCCTGTTTACTTCACTGACTCCTATTCATCCTGGCAGAAGGGAGCTGTGGAGAACACCAACAAACTTATCAGGCAATACATACCAAAAGGGATGGACATCAGCACTATCACGGACAAAAAAATCGCATCCATACAGGCAAAAATAAACAAAAGGCCAAGGAAAAAACTCAATTATAGCAATCCTAAGGAAGAGTTTTACAAACATTATTTATAAATTTGCACACAACTTGCACTTGCTGGTTGACTCTGCAGATAGTTCTTGAATATAAAAAAATGCTGCCCGTTTGGAAAAAAATAGCAAAAAAATAAAGCATTTTTTTAATTTTCATTTACCTTTGCAATTTGAATCCATCTCTTTCTCAAGAGACGGACAAGAAGACGTATATTTAATTGCCATCTGCGGCAAGGCACTCGGTAAGCGGTCATCAGACTTCTTTCTGCTATCAGACTACTATATAATACATATATAATAAGGTAATAATTTAAAAACATTCATTCATATTTTTACTTATACGTTTATGAGAAATTTCATCAAGAAGATGATCATGATGGCCGTGGTGGCACTCGCCATGCTCTTTGGCTTCACCGCTCCGGCAGTGGCACAGAAGAGCAAACTCTCGCCAGCCACCCGCATGATTATTGCCGACCGCGATGGCAAGATCTCCATTGAGAAAGCCAATGCTTTCGCAAAGGGACATCAGCCCACGAAGACACAGACACTCTCCGTCAATGGAAAGACAGAGAAGTTTAGTATTCCAGAAGCGTTCAATGGTTCCATGCCGTTTGTGGAGCCTTTCACCGTCGATGGTGTGAAGATGGCGCAGTGTTGGATAAAAATGACTGACAACAACTACAGTGCCATCGAGGCTCTTGGCGTGAAGATTCAGGCTAAGTTCGATGGTCTTGTGACCGCCAATATCCCTGTGAGTGCACTGGAGAAAGTGGCTGCACTCAAGAATGTGCAGAAGGTTTCTGTGGCAAATAAAGTGGAGAAATACACTTACTACGGACGTGAGGCCACCAACGTGGATGACGTCCTCAACTTCACTGCAGACGCCCAGGCTGCCGGTTTGTTGCAGGCCTACGACGGAACGGGTGTGGTAATCGGCATCATCGATACTGGTATCCAGTTCAATCATCAGATGTTCAAGGATGAAAATGGTAACACCCGTATCAAGAAAGCCATCGTCTATGATACCGATGCAGAAGAATTGGTGGAGTATGACACCCAGAGTGCCATAGAGGCTCTCACCTATGACACCAACTCCTCTTATCACGGCTCCCATACATCGAGCATCGCCGGTGGTTCCAATTTTACTTTCAACGGCTATTATTATAACAACTCCACTAGCAGTTATGTCAATGGAAGCCGCGTCTATGGCGGTATGGCTCCCAAGGCCGACCTCGTGCTCTGCGGTTTGGCAGGAGAGTTGTCTGATGCCAACATTGGAGCCTGTGTTCAGAAAATCAGTCAGTATGCCGATCAGGTGGGCAAGCCTTGTGTCATTAGTATCAGTCTTGGTTCACAGGCCGGTCCTCATGATGGAACAGGAAACCTGAGTGATGTTTTTGCTCAATATATGTCAGGTCCGGGCAAGGTGATTGTGAAGGCCGCCGGCAACGACGGTGACGAAGACATCTACCTCTACAAGTCCGCCACCAAGGCCAATCCCGCCATGTCAGTGCTCAATCTCACCTATTATGATGGTTATACATCAGGTAGTTATACCCTCAACAATTATTTCCTCTACGGACAGGATCTCGTATATGCCCGCACTCCCGGTGTGGATTTGGCAGCCAAATTCTATGTTATAGACACCAGCACGAATACGATTGTATGGGTATCGGATGAGATGACAAGTGATACACAATGGAGTGTTAACAGCGACGAAACGGATCCAGATGCCACCTACAGTTCCGATCTGGCTCAGTATTTCAGTTCAGCCTCGGATAATGGTGGTTATCTTTGCGCTTTCTTTGACACCGATCCGGAAACAGGAAAGAAGTATATTTACACCAATGTGTTCTATCTTGCTGCAGAGGATTACACACAGAGTGGAACTACAATTACGGGTAAATACAAGATAGGTGTCAGTTATTACCCCAAGAACAATGGTGTGACCGTTGACTTGGATGGTTGGGGATTGAATTACACATATTTTGAAGGTGCTACGGCCACCTACAACGGCAGTACTTATACGTTTGTGGCAGGTAACAACCTCTGCTCTATCTCCGATGATGGTACCTTCCCCACCGTTATCCCCATCGGTTCTTATTGCTCGATGAAGAGTTGGGCTGCTTCCAACGGCAGTGGATACGCCATTAATGGTACTTTGAGTGACATCGCTTCTTCTTCGGGTTATCAGGCAGAAGGTTCAGGTCCGCTTGGCACCAAACTTCCCTGGATTACTGCTCCTGGACAGATGATTGTCGCTGCATACAACAGTGGCTGGGTGGCCAACAACTCCACTTCTACATATCTGCTCTATCAGTATGACTCCACCAATCCGCTGGGTGTGGCTTCTGGTACTTCGATGGCTTCACCTTGTGCTGGCGGTATTGTTGCCCTCTGGCTGCAGGTGGATCCAACCTTAACCCTTCAGGATGTCAAGACCCTCATGCAGGAAACTGCCATCAAAGATTCTTACGTTACTGGCACCAATGCAACGCAATTTGGCAATGGCAAGATAGATGCTCTCGCAGGTATTCAGGCGCTTCTGCCCGACGGTCCGAGAATCGGTGCCACACCTCAGACGGTGACGATGTCTACAACTGTAGGCAATAGCGCAACGAAGACAGTCTCTGTACGTGGTGCCAACCTCACCACACGGGTTAATTTCACGCTTAGTGATGCTAATGGAGTATTTAGTATAGACAAACAATATGTGACAAGAGACAAGGCTCAGTCAACAGAGGGTGCTGAGTTCACCATCACCTTTACTCCCACCGTGGAGGGTACTTACACCGCGACTGTCACTTTGTCCAGCACAGGAGCAGAGGATGTGATTGTCACTATCAACGGCGAGGCAACAGAGGCAGGAGGCACCGCTTCCGATGCTTATCTCAATATCGCTAAGTATGCGACTATTGATGAGGCAGGATGGAATACGTCCCTTGTCAACAAATTGTATGATTACAAAGAGTATGAGACTGATGAGTGTGCATGGCTCACACTGCCGGCCTATAGTGCTGTGGTTGGAGCAAAATATTCAAAAACAAGTAGTAATTTTGGTAGTGGAAACCCACAAAAGTGGATGGCGACAGGTGTTTCAAATTCTAATCAAATTGGAAACACCACCTGGAATACCACTGATGTGCTTCTTGGAAGCAGCAATTACTTTACTTCCACTACAGCCCGTGCAGTCGGAACTAATAGTAATAGTAGCACCTCAGAAAAAACGGTTACTTTCTATGTGACCAACACTACGGCTGTCAAGCTCTATTGCAGTCAGCGCAGTACTTCAACGACATATCCTACAACATTATCTGTCTATGTATGCACTGAAAACAGTGATGGTACATTAAACGCAGCTTCATCTGCCACTGCAAGTACAAGCCGAACCCAGAGAGGAGCAGAAAGCATTTCAATTACAGGTTTGGATGAGACAAAAATTTACAAGGTTGTTGCAAGCCAAGCCCGTGGCTACCTCTATGAGATTGCCTTCAAGACCCCGCTGAAGAAGGGCGCCATCACAGCCGACCCGACATCACTCACCTTTGAGACATTTGTGGGAGAGTCCGTAACCAAGACCTTCCATGTGACAGGAACGAGCCTGAAAAACAAGCCCATTTCAGTCACCGTGACCAATGGCAGCAATGTCTATTCTGTAGATAAGAACAGCATCACCGCCACAGAGGCAGAGAATGGTGGTGTGGATGTTACCGTCACCTTCACTCCGACGACGGCAGATGAGAATATCACTGGAACCGTCACACTCAGTAGCCAAGGAGCAAAGGATGATGTCACCGTGGCCCTGAACGGTACGGCACGTGCCCGCTCACTGATTGCTGACCCGACGGAACTGACCTTCAAGTGTTTGAAGGGCCAAACAGATAGCAAGACCTTTGATGTCTTGGGTGAATACCTCAAGGAGGGTGTTTCCCTCACCTTGGCTGATGACAACGGCGTCTTCAGCATCGACAAGACGAGCCTCACCAAGGCTGAGGCAGAGGACGGAGCCTCTGTGACCGTTACCTTCTCGCCTACAGTAAACGGTGACTATACCGGTACGGTGACTCTTTCGAGTGATGGCGTGGAGGATGTCATCGTCTATCTGACAGCCACCTCTTATCCCGATTATTTCACGGTGAATATCTCGCAATATGGACTCACCACGCTATATGTGGACTTCCCGCTTGTGATTCCTTATGACACTTATGATCCCGACTTGCTTGGAGTTTGGTATGTCAACTCTGCAGATGGTAAGGAAGTGCGACTTGCTGAAGTGTTTGATTACATCCCCGCCAATACGGGTGTGATTGTTCAAGGCAATGAGGGCTCCTATGATTTCCCGCGCTACCAAGGCACGGTTGATCCTATTGAGGGTAATCTACTTTATGGATCATTGGAAAGAACAACACCAGACAATGCTCTGAAAGCAGCTAACGCCTCAAGCACGTCGATTGTGATGACACTCGGAATGGGCAAATCGATGGTGGGCTTCTACAAGTATACTGGAAAATATCTCAATGCCAACAAGGCATACCTTATCTATGACAAGGGAGAACAGAGCAACGTCAATTCACTGGCCATTGGTGGTATCGGCGGTGACTTCACCGGCATCAATGACATCAATGCCCGTTTCGACGAGGGTGCATGGTACACTCTCCAGGGTATACGCCTCAATGGCAAACCCTTGCAGCGCGGTGTCTATCTGCACAACGGCAAGGCCGTCGTGGTGAAATAAAAAAACCTCCCCCAGCCCCTCCAAAGGAGGGGAGGGGGGAAACCTCTCCTGGCCCCTCCAAAGGAGGGGAGAAGCCAATCCCATCTGGAGGGAAATAGGGGAAGGGGAGAATAGGGACAAATAGAAGAGTTAAAACCAAGAATAATGTATTGATATAAAAAATGAAAAGAGTTTATATCCAGCCAGAGACGGAAGTGGTCCGTCTCAACACCGCAAACGACTTGCTCATAGAGATGGACCCGGATGTATCCACCGACATGCAGTTGGACAACAAGGGCAACTTCGATGAAGAAGAAGCGGACGAATACGACAATTTCTTTGATGAATAACTAAAATCCAAAATAAATAATAATATGAGAAGATTCATATTCATGCTCATCCTCTCAGGGATGACGCTTGTGGGCTTTGCCCAAGAGACCAAATTAGGTGCAGGGGCTCAATTAGTTCTTGACAATTATAAAAATGGTACTTATAATTTGAAGAAAGAAGATTTATCCTTTGAGAAGGGGAAAACAATAACCCTTCAAAGTCAAAGTGATATAAATGATACTTCAAAAAAGACTGTTACCAAAGAATTTGTATTAGGAAAGAAAAACAATTCAACTATGGCTGTTCCTTATTCGGATTCGAAAGGAATAATGATGGTTGATGGATGGATACGCCTTTCCAAGAATGATTATGCAGAAATCGAGGCTTTGGGAGTTGAAATAACTGCTAAGTTTGATGGATTTGTAGCAGCCAAGATTCCTGTCGAAAATTTGGAAAAGTTGGCCAGTCTTACCAATGTGATTGAGATAGATGTGGCAAAAATGATGAATGTAAACACCAATAAAGCCCGTATTAAAACCAATGTTGATGATGTGATAGGGTTCACCAAGGATGCGCAAATGGCAGGTTTGCTGCAAGCATACGATGGAACAGGCGTTGTTCTCGGAGTTATAGATACAGGCATACAATTCAATCACCAAATGTTTAAGGATGAGAATGGTAACACCCGTATAAAAAAGGCTTATGTTTACAGCAATGGCCAATTGCGATCATACACAAGTGAATCTCAGATTAACAACCTTACCTATGACTATACTTCTGAAAATCATGGCACACACACAAGTAGTATAGCAGGTGGTTCAGATATCAAAGATGTAGCGTATTATGATGGTTCTTCTTTCTCCAGGGTAACTTTGGGTGGAATGGCTCCTGGCACCGACCTTGTCTTATGTGGATTGGCAGGACAACTTTATGACACATATATTGCTCAATGTATTCAGGGTATCACAGAATATGCGTCTTCTGTGAACAAACCATGTGTGATAAGTCTGAGTCTTGGTTCACAACAAGGTCCACATGATGGTACAGGTTATATGGCTGACGTTTGTCGTCAAAATACCGGAGAAGGTAAAATTATCCTTTTTTCCTCTTCTAATGATGCAGAAGAGGATATTTATGTGTCAAGTAATGCTTCTTCATCAAATCCTTTAAGATCTGTTTTTGACCTTATATCATTGGATGGGTATTCCGATGGTGATAATATTTATTATAATTATTTTTTGGATGGTACATGCTACACTTATGCCCGAACGGCCAATAAAGAGATTGCTGCTGTGGTCTATGTCATAGATACGAGCAACAATACCATTAAATGGGTTTCAAATCCTATAACGAGTACGACCACTATTAGGTCTACTACTTCAGGTAGTTCTGGTGGAACCTTTGGTTCATATTTCGGAAGTGCTACCAGTGGTGGTGGTACGATTACTCTGACCCGCTCAAAAGACAGTTACAGTAATAAGTATTATTTCAAAACATCAATTAGTTATTTGTCCACAAAGAGTGCAAGTACAAGTACAAGTACTGATGACGATGGTAATACTTATACAGTTCACACGGGAAATTATAAGATAGGATTGGCCTTCTATCCCACAAGCGGAAATTGTTATATCGATTCCTGGATCAATTCTTATGATGGTAATTACGTTTCAGCAACAGCCAAACTTAATGGAACAACCTATCAATTCATAGAGGGTAGCAATCTTAGCAGTGCAAGTAACGATTCCTATCTTCCAAATGTTATTCCTGTGGGTGCTTATACTGCAGGAGCAACTTGGTGCGCATCCGATGGCTATGGTTATAATGCATCCAGATATTATCCTGTTGATGAAGTTGCCTCTTTCTCAAGTTATCAAGCAGAAGGATTTGGACCTACAGAATCTAATATTCCATGGATATCAGCACCTGGTGTGTTTGTCCAAGCAGGTTACAATTATGGTTATTTCAGCAATTCTTCTTATGATGCAGAAAATGAGGCATACAATTATATTTATGAGTATGGAGATGGGGTAGCCAGTCCGATGGGTGTGTTGTCCGGAACATCAATGGCCACACCTTGTGCGGCAGGTATTGTGGCTTTGTGGCTTCAGGCAGACCCGACCCTGACTCCAGAGCGCGTTAAGGAGGTGATGAAAGAAACGGCTATACATGATAGTTATACAGATGCTAATTTCAGTAAAACCATCAATGGCTCAACCTACTCTTCTGCAGGAAAGGATCCCCGTTTTGGAAATGGCAAGATTGATGCTTTGGCTGGTATCCAGTACATCCTCGGTGTGAGTGGTGGACCTGCTATTTCAGTTGCTCCGGAATCGGTATCGATGACAGGTATTGTTGGTCAAACCTATACAGAGACCGTTACAGTGACAGGTATAAACTTGGAAGGCAATGTAAACGTTTCTGTCAATAATGAAGCCTTCTCTGTGAGTCCGGCCACTATTTCTGTGGATGATGCCACTGCCGGTGCAACCGTCACCATCACATGGACTCCGACTGCAGAGGGTACCACTACCGCCACACTTAAGTTTAGCAGTGACAATGCCGTTTCTGTGGAAGTGCCAATCACAGCCAAGGCAGAGGTACCGGAGATTATTGCCAAACCAGAGGAACTGACCTTTAACTGTATGGTGGGCGAGACTGCTACCCAGACTTTTGAAATACTGGCAGCCAATCTATTGGAAGATGTGACATTGACGCTCGAGGATGCTGATGGTGTGTTCAGTCTTGACAAGACCACTATCACCAAGGCAGATGCAGAGGAAATCGCAGAGGTAACAGTGACATTCACCCCGACAGTTGTGGGAAATTATACAGGAACCGTGACCGTTTCGAGTTCAGGAGCCGAGCCTGTTACCATTTCTTTGAGTGCTTCTACGCCGAGGTCTATTGACGTGACTATCTCATCATACGGTGTGAGTACGCTTTATCTCGACTACCCAGTGGCAATACCTAATGATCCCAACCTGCTCGCTGTATATTATGCATACCAGGTTTCTGAAAATGAGGTGAAACTTGCCCGTTTGCGTGGCTTCATTCCGGCAAATACTGGGGTGGTAGTGCAAGGCAACTCAGGCAAATACACGTTTATGGAAACCTCTGCTTCTGTACAGGAGCTCACACGTAAAAATTACCTGCATGGAACGGTGGCGAAAGGCGGTATCACTCCTGCTCAGGCTTTGGCTGATGCCCAAGCCAGTGCGAAAGCCATTGTGATGACACTCGGTTACAGTGATAAAAATGGAACATCCAATGGATATGTAGGATTCTATCGTTACACAGGCAAGAATCTGGCCGCTTATAAGGCATTCCTTATTTATGATCCTGATGAATTCAATGGCAGCAGTGTGAATGCGCTCTCCATCGGAGGTATGGGTGGTGAGTTCACAGGTATCCATGAGGTTGATGCCGCCCAGAACGGCGGTGCTTGGTACACCCCGCAGGGCATTCGTCTGAACGGAACCCCGAAGCAGCGTGGCCTGTATATCCGCGACGGTAAGACAGTGGTGGTGAAGTAATTATACAAGTTAGTTGAGTAGTTAAAGAAGTTAAGGGGTCATCAACTCACAATAATCTGTAGTAATGGCTTTACTTTTCAGCGAAGCGATAACTTCTTTAACTACTTTACTACTTGAAATAATAAAAAAATGATAAGAAAAATGGCATTGAGAATTTATGAGCAACCTATCACAGAATTGTGTTTGCTCAATACGCGTGAGTCTGTGATGATTGGAGCAGACCCTGATACAGGTATATCCATGCAACTTACCAATGAGCATCGTTGGGAGGAAGAACGGCTCGATGACGGACTGGATGACAGTCATTTCACCTACACCGCTCCCTCGTTGTGGGATGAGTGAGATTCAATTGAAGATTCTTGTTTTGGCCTTTGGCTGTTGGCTGTTGGCCTTTGGCAAGTGGGCCGAGCAGAGGATTCTTGCTTTGGCTTTTGGCCTTTGGCAATTGGCA
>JAEEGJ010025457.1_pt1 | contig 12122 bp, 4 predicted proteins | sample 8958761 | NCBI WGS metagenome assembly JAEEGJ01 (sample SAMN16246546, study PRJNA631951) | gut metagenome | biome: gut microbiome; feature: rumen; material: RS-attached | host: Bos | place: Iran: Karaj | collected 2018-10 | reverse complement strand
CCAGTTCGGGAACGGAATAGGAAAGATAATTCTTTTCCAGGGCGGCCGGAATCCGCGGGTCGCCGGTGGCCTCATAATAGGCCTTGACCGCCCGGAAGAAAACCGCCCACGGCCAGGCCATGGAGCCCGTTTCCGGTCCGAGGCGGCCTTCGGGACGATCGGTTGAAGCGATGCGGTTCTCCCGTTCCCGGCGCTCCTGCATCCGGGCGGCCCGTTCGCGGGCCCGGGGATCGGCCGAAACCTCGGAGCTGAAATCCCGGCGCGGTCTCCCGGCTTCCCGGGCAGCCAGTTCTTCGGGTGTCAAACCGGGCTTGAAAGGCAGCGGATGGGCGAGGACATAGTCGATGTTTTCCTGCCAGACATCCAGGAAATGCTTGTCATCCAGCAGGAAGCCCAAACGGGTGAGACCATCCAGGTAGTAGGCGGTCTGTTCGAACCGCCACCAGTCCGCACCGCGGGATTCGGAGTCCCGCTCCAGCGTCCCGGCCCACAGGACGGAATTATACGGATAAGCCATCGCCTCGGGATGACCGGTCAATCCGTTGCGCTGACGCTCAAGGATTTCCTTCAGCCATCCCTCAGGCTGTATTTTGTCAATCAAACCTTCGGAAAAGACCGCATACGGCGGAGCCGGAACGGAAGAAGCAGGCGCTTCCTGCAACTCCAGCACATATACACCCCGGGGTGCTATGCGGACATCCTTTTTCAGGTTCAGGACCTCGCCCGTCACGACATCGACACCTACTGTCCGGTCCCGGATGACTTCGGCGAACCGGGCCATATCTACCTGGCTTTCCGCATCGGAGCCGTTGAGGATGACCAGCACGGTGTCGTCACCGTCGATGCGGGCATAGACGTAGCACTTGATCCGGTTGTCGGGAGTGAAATGGACCAGGCGGCCTTCCGTGACCGGTTTCGAAGTCCGGCGCCAGTTGAGCAGCCTGCTGGCGAAATCCCAGCACTCATTCTGGACGGCGTCGCGGCCGGCCGCCGTGAAGGCATTGGCAGGATCCTCTTTCCAGCCGCCGGGGAAATCGCCGCGGAGCTGGTCGGGACCCGCCATGGCGATTTCCGTCCCGTAATAGATCTGGGGAATGCCGCGGGAGGTCACGAGGAAGGCCAGGCCCTGCTTGAATTTCCAGACGGGGTCGCCCGGCTGCATGAACCGGCTGATGTCGTGGTTGTCCAGGAACGTGAGCACATGGTCCGGATCGGGAATCAGGAAATCCTGCGCCACGGTTTCATAGACCTTGAACAGACCGGCCTCGGAGCCTTCGCTGGTATTGCTTTCCTTAAGGATTTCACGTTGTATCGTAAATGTCAGATCGAAGTCCATGACGGTCTTCAGATGCGTGTCGGACGGATTCAGGGCCGATCCACGCTGCCACCAGCCTGCTGCGGAATTGCGGGGATACCACCCCTCGCCCACGATGTTGAAATCCGGATACTCCTCCTCGATCTCCCGGCACCAGCGAGTCATGAAATCGTAATCGGCATAAGGATAGGTGTCCATCCGGATGCCGTCGATGCGGGCGTACTCGATCCACCAGACACTGTTCTGGATCAGGTACGTGGCGAGATGGCGGTTGCGCTGGTTCAGGTCCGGCATGCCGCCCGAGAACCAGCCGTCCAGGAGGACGTCCTTCTCGGACTGCGGCGCGTGCGGGTCCATCAGCACCCACTTGTAATGGGTCGTGGTCGTCAGCCCGTCGTTTCCGCGCGGACCGCGGCGGAACCCGCCTTCCGGCGGTCCCTGCCGCTGCCGCTCCGACAGTTTCTGCGCATATGTGTTCTGGTTGAACCAGTCATCATCCGGAATGTCTTCGATCCACCAGTGCGTACTGCCCGAGTGGTTGAAGATCATGTCCATCACGACTTTGATGTTTCGCCCGTGGGCGGCGTCCACCAGTCCGCAATATTCTTCGTTGGTTCCGAGCCGCGGGTCGATCAGATAGAAGTCCGAAATCGCATAGCCGTGCGAAGCGTTGCTCCGGTTATACTGGACCGGGTTGAGCCAGACGGCCGTCACGCCAAGTGAATCGATATAGCCGAGGTGTTCCCGGATACCCTGCAAATCACCGCCATGGTGCCCGCCGCCGTTTTTCCGGTCGGCCTTGAACTGCTCCCAGTCATCGTTGGAAGGGTTTCCGTTGGCGAAACGGTCCGGCATGATCAAATACAGCACGTCTTTGGTCGAGAACCCTTGCGCACCTGGCTTCGTATTGCGCGGACGGAGTTCGAAGACCTTTTCCGTCACCTTCCCGCCTTCCTTGAAACGGAAAGTCATCGTGCCCGGACGGGCTTTTTCCGTCACATCCAGATAGACGATGAGGTAATTGGGATTCTTCACCTTGGCGACCTCCTTGACCTTGACGCCCGGATACGATTTGAGGGAGAACTCCGCGGATGCGATGTCCTTGCCGTAGAACATCACTTGGAGTTCATGGTTTTTCATGCCCGTGTACCAGAAGGGAGGGTCCATCCGCTGGATGTCAGCGGCATGCGCACCCGCCGCCAGGAACAAGGCGGCGAGCAGGGAAAACAGTCTGTGGTATTTCATAGGGGTAAAGGCCTATTCCGGCAGGAATGTCACCGCGGCGCCGCCGCCGGGGGCGAGACGGAGGGTGAGGGTGTCTTCGGAAGTTACGCTGCAGGTGGTGATTTCGTAAGCGGTGGGATTCGTGTCCCAATGGGCGTCAGGCGCGTCACCGTAGACGGTGGCCGTGTAGCGGACGCCGGGGCGCAGGAAGGCCAGGGGCTGGTCGAAAGTGCGGCCGGTCTCGTCGGTGGAGGCGCCCAGGAAGAAGCGGTCACCGGCGCGGCGCACGACGCTGATCCACTCGCCCACCTCGCCCTGAAGGGCCTCGGAGGCGTCACAGTCGGCGTCGAAGTCGCGGAAGAACTGGAAGGCGGGATGGCCTTCATAGTTCTCCAGGAGGTCGCAGGCCATCTGCATCGGCGAGTAGAGAATCACCCAGTTGGCCATCTGTTTCGCAAGCGTGGTGTGTTCGGAGAAATCAGAGCTCGGGCGGCCCCAGGTGCGGAGCTGCGGTTTGCCTTGGACGCACGTGTACTTGATGTCGAACACGCCGGGGGTATAGTCCACCGGACCGCTCAACAGACGGGTGTAAGGCAATATGACCGTGTGGGACGGCGGGTTGCCGGGGCCCCAGCCGTTGTACTCCATTCCGCGGACACATTCGCGGGTCATGAAGTTGGGCCAGGTGCGACGGAGGCCCGTCTCCTTGATGACCTCGTGTCCGTCCACCATAATCTGTCGCTCGGCGGCTTCTTCCACCACCTTCTGGAAATGGCGGACACCGGTCTGGCTGTGGCGCGGCGCGCCGCCGGACAGACCGCCGCCGGCATAGCCGGTCTTCATCGCGTGGATGCCCAGCGAGGCGTCCCAGTCCAAAGTGCGTTCCAACTGGTCCTCGAACCGGAGGTAATTGCCGCCGGTCTCGTTGTGCGTGATCAGATAAATACCTTTCTCACGGGCATACGCAGCCACTTTCTCGACGTCATAGTCCGGTGCGGGACTCGTGAAATCGAAATCCGGAAGGGCGTCGGAATTCCGCCAGGCATCGTTCCAGCCCTCGAACAGAACCCCCTGGATATTGTTGGCGGCGGCAAAGTCTATGTACCGGAGCGCATTCTCCGTCGTGGCTCCATGACCCACTCCACCCCAGGACTCGGTGCCCAGGTGCAGGCTCCACCAGACCCCGATGTATTTCATCGGCTTGATCCAGGAGACATCGTCCAATGCGCACGGCTCGTTGAGGTTCAGGATCAGAGAAGAGTTGATGAGGCCGACGGCGGAACGGGCGACCTGGACAGTGCGCCAAGCGGTCTGGAAAGTGCCGGGGACGACGGCTTTCACATCGGGTGTCTCCGTGAAAGGACCACCCCGGCGACGGCGCTGCTGCCGCAAGGGCGCGAGGGACGCCTGGAACGTCAGGCCCGCATCCTTCCGCAGCACCATTTCGGGGAAATCGACCAGCGCGGCCTCATGGACGGAAGCGTACAACGCGTCGGAGAACTTCATCGTGAGCGGGGTGTTGGCATCCCCGAGTTCCGACAGCGGCATCTTGCGGTACAAATGCTCGTAGGAACTGAAATCCCCCGGGATGGACCAGCTCTCGGCATCGGCGGCGAAAGCGAACTGCGTCCGCTCGCCGTTGACCGCGACCGTATCGGCCCCGGGCACCGAATACCCGTACCGGAACCCGAATCCGTCGTCAAACACCCGGAAAACGACCTCAAGGCCTACACCCGCATCATTCTTCAGCTGCAGGGAGAGTTCCCGGTGGTTGTCCTCCACCTCCTTGTTCTCGCCCCAGGGCTGGTGCCAGGTCTCCCGGTGGCTGCTGACCTTGGAGGACTTCAGGGAAAATCCCCGGTCCAGGTTCACCCCGTCGGACACCAGGCCCATCGCCGAAGATTCAATGAACGGTTTCCCGTCCACATCCACCTGATAGGAAGGAGTGCCGGAAGGATCCACCTCGAACCGGACAGCAATGTGTCCGTCGGGCGAAGTGACGGTCGTTTTCGGAGAGCAGGCAGCAAGCAGCAGGACTGCGGCCGCGAGAACGGTCTTTTTCATATACGGAGTTTTGTTTTGCAGTCCGGGGCCCGGCCAAAGGCCCCGGACCTGTCCTTACCCAAACTAACTACACTCTCAGGAAAGGACGAGTTTCACCATTAACCAATCAACTTTACAAAAGTTCAAAGCAGGTAGTCCACCACGAGGGCGGACATCGGGGCGACTTCCGTCCCGTCGGAAACGGTCATCCGCTTCCCGGTCAGGACGTCGACGCCTTCGCCCAACCGGGCGGACATCTCCTTGAAACGAGTCCAGGGGACGTTCACGGTCTGGTCGGAATTATTGACGAACACGAACACCACTTCCCGGTCGTCATACCGGAAATAGCCGTACGTATTGTTCTCGGGGATAAAATGCAGGGTTTTGCCGTTCTGCACGGCCGTGGAGCCCTTGCGCCACTGGAATAAGGTCCGGGCATAATCATGCAGGTCAGCCGCATGGGCCCAGGACCCGCCTGCCGCAGCCCGGCCTTCGGCGGTGAACAAGTTCACCGGGTCTCCGGCCCAGCCGCCCGGGAAGTCCATCCGGAGCCGCCCGTCATCGCGCTGCGGATTCCCCGTGACAAACATCATCTCGTCGCCGTAGAACAGCTGCGGAATGCCGCGCAGGGTGGCCAGCATCGCGAAGGCGATCTTCATCCGGCGCGGATCGTGGCCGAAGGTGTCGCCGATGCGGGCGATGTCGTGGTTGGACAGGAAGATGAGCATGTGGCTCAGGTCGTGATAGATGAAGTCATGCGACAAAGCGTTGTACACGGCGGAGATGTCCGGTCCTCCGCGGCGGCCGCGGCCCTGCGGCGGGCCCTGGCGCTGCTCTTCCCGTCCCGGAATCGGGGCCGTCAGCGCGCCGGTAAGCGCCGCCTGCAGCGGGAAGTCCATGATGGACGGCAGGTGGGAATTGAATCCGTCGGAATTGGGATTGTCTTTCTGCCAATAGGCCACAAAGTCAGGATTGGCCTGCCATACCTCGCCCACGATGTTGAACTTCGGATACTCGTCAGTCACCGCCTTGGCCCACTCGGACATCGGCACTTTCTCATTGTAGAACCAGGTGTCCACCCGGAAGCCGTCCAGGCCGGCATACTCGATCCACCACACGGCCCACTGCTGGAAGTATTTCAGCATGAATGGATTGTCCAGGTTCATGTCCGGCATGTTCCGCACGAACCATCCTTCTTCCATGATGGCCAGGTCGGCCTTTGAAGCATTCGGATCCAGGGCCAGGCCCATCTGATGGTTGGAGTTCACATACGGATCGTTCATGTGGACCCAGTCCTTGAACGGCATGTCCTGCATCCACCAATGCTCAGTGCTGGAGTGGTTCGTCACTACGTCCAGGATGACCTTGATTCCTTTCTCATGGGCCTTCGAGACCATTTCCCGATACAACTCGTTGGAGCCGTAGCGCGGGTCGATGTGATAGTAGTCCGAGCAGGCATAGCCGTGGTAGGAACCCCGCGGGGCGTTGTCTCCCAGCAGCGGCGTACTCCACAGAGCCGTCGCACCCAGGTCAGCGATGTAGTCAAGATGGTCGATGACGCCCTGGAGGTCGCCGCCATGGCGGCCGAACGGCTCGCTGCGGTTCGCCTTCTCCGTCGTATAGGGCGTAGAATCGTTGGACGGGTCGCCGTTGGCAAACCGGTCCGGAACGATCAGATAGATGAGGTCCGCGGTAGTGAAGCTGTCCCGGTCGGCGGAACCCGGCTTGCGGGCCGCAATCTCGTAGGGATAGCGTACCACATCACTCCCCTTCTTGAAAACGAGCGTGTAAGTCCCGGGCTTCGCCTTCGGGCTTACCGCCACATCCACAAACAGGAAGTTCGGATTGTCAGCGGTATGGATACCCGTGATATCCAGTCCTTTGCCCTCAACGGAAACCGAATAGCCACCGATGCCGGGCCCCTGGACAAGGAGCTGCAGGTCGGTCTTCATCCCGGTCCACCAGGACAGGGGTTCCACGCGGGTCACTTCGCCCGCCAGGAGGGAGGCCGCCACCAAAAGACCGGCGGCAAAGGTCAGAAAACGTTTCATAAACTAGAAAATCCAGATTTTGAATTCATAGGCTCCGAAATCCTGCGAAGTGGGTACACCGTTCTTTCCGGCGTTGGCTTTCGGAAGGGATGCCTTGCATGCTTTGCCGCTCACATTCACGCCCACAAGAGCCTTCGGATAGGCCACATAGACCACGCCTTCGGATTCGCTGGCTACCATCGCGCCGCTGCGATCCACCTTGGCGAGGGCCTGCAGGGCTGACTGGTACTTGGTATTCAGATCCGCATTGGCCTTCCAGTCCATCGTCTGGGTGTTGAAGAAGTTGATGGTCTTGTTATAGCCCACTTCCTGCGAGCCGTAGAGCATCGAGGAGCCATTCAGGGCGGCCATCAGCACATAGGCGGCGAGGGCACCCTCGTTGGACTTGAACTGGGACGCGGGTGCCGCCTCGGTGGCATCGTCGTGGTTCGTCACGAAAAAGAGCTTGGTCTTGGGGGCAGGGGCCGCATCCTGATCACTCTTGTACCAGGTGAAGAAATTCTTGGAGGAACCTGTGCTGCCGATGACCTTCCGCATCTCGCTTTTCATCTTGCGGTCGAAAATGATGTCGAACCCGTCGTCGAACATCCGGGTGAAATCACTTTCCGCCAGCATGATAAAGCCGGGCTTGAGAGCCTTCAGCTTGCCGATGGCATCTTTCCAGAAGTCATCGCGCACGCCGTGGGCATAATCGCAGCGGTAGCCGTCGATGCCCACTTCCGTCACCCAATACTGCAGGGCATCCTCCATGGCGGCCCAGAGCTCCTTCTTGCCGAAGTCCAGCTGGGCCACATCTTTCCACTCACCGTCCTTGGTCGGCCAGGCGATGCTGCCATCGGCCTTGTGCTCGTACCACTCCGGATGCTCGGTTAGCCACACGTTGTCCCAGGAGGTGTGGTTGGCCACCCAGTCGAACATCACCTTCATCCCTTTTCCCTGGGCGGCTTTCACCAGGGCTTTCAGCTCATCCAGCGTGCCGTACAGGCTGTTCACCTCCTTGTAATTCCTAATGCAGTAGGGAGACCCGAAAGGCTTGTTTCCGGGCAATCCCGGCAAGACGTCCTTCCCCTCGGCATACACCGGCATCAGGTACAGGATATCCGTGCCCAGGGCCTTGATGTCATCCAGCCGCTCCTGCACCTTGCCGAAGGCGCCGGATGATCCGTACAATTTCAGGTTCACCTGATAGATCTGGTAATGGTCGCGGGCCGTCGCCGGCAGCGTGAGCACTTCCGTGGCATAGGTGATGCCGGGCTCCGGGATGGTCTCCTTCCCGCCGGGACCGGTCTCCTGGCCGGATGGGATGATGGGCAGCGTCTGCGGCTTCCCGCAGCCGCAGGCGGCGAGGACGAGAAGCGAAACAGCCAGGTATAATGTCTTTTTCATGGTTTATGGGTTGATTGGCAGGCCGGGGTCCGGTCAGGGGCCCCGGCCCGTTGTCAGGTTATTCCGCCACGGTCACGTTGTCGGCCGTGAAGTGGAAATAGAAGTCGCGGGTGACGGTCTGGCCCTTCAGGACGTCGAAGTTCTCCAACTGGACGCCATTGCCGCCGTTGTTCAAGATGAAGTTCGCCGTGTTGCCGAAGGCCGAGGCCGGGACCTCGAAGTACTTGAAGGTCTTCCCTCCGATCTCCTCGGTACCGGCAGGGGCAGCGCCCGGCCAGCCGCCGAAGATTTCAGACGTACCCCAGACATACAGGGCGATCTGGTCCCAACCGGTCTCGTCCAGGACATAGACGCGGGTAGCCGGCTCGGTGGTCTTGCACGCGGAATTCTCGATCTCCAGGAAGAGATTGTCACCGAGAGCCACGGACATGGCGTCGAACTGGGAACCCTCGCCATTGTTAAAGATGAGGTTCTCGTTCTTGCCGGAAGCATCGGCCGCCACGTCGAAGGTGTAAACGGGCTGTCCGCACCAGGTACCGATCTTGGTACCGGCGGCGCCGGGCCAGCCGCCGAATACCTCGGCATCGCCCCAGGCATAGAGATTCAGCGTCTCCCAGCCCTGCTTGTTCACCACGTAGATGGTGGAAGCTTCGCCGCGCGGGTTGCCTTCCACGTTGTCCACGTAGTAGTTGGCGTTGATGCTCAGGAAGAGCTCATCCTCGGGAACGGTGATGGGGAAGTCAGCGAGCTGCTTGCCGCCACCGTTGTTGTTGAAGATCAGGTTGAGGGTCTTGCCCGCCATGTCGGCCGACAGGCCGAACACGGTGTAGGTCACGCCCTTGACCACCTCGGTGCCCACCGGAGTCGCGCCCGGCCAGCCGCCGAAGGCCTCGGCGTCACCCCAGGCATACAGGGTGATGGCATTCCAGTTGGTCTGGTTGTTCACCAGGATCTTGATGTCCGGGTTCCGCGGGTCGATGGCCGTGATGACACCGTCCGCATCCAGGGAAACGAACAGCTCTCCGGACAGGGTAACGGCATAGCTTTCGGTCTGCGTACCGTCGTTGTTGTTGAAGATGAGATTCTCGGCACGGCCTTCCGCATCGTCGACGATGATCTTCTTGTAGGTGACGGACCCGATCTTTTCCGTTTCGGTCACCGCCGCACCGGGCCAGCCGCCGCAGAGTTCCTTGTCACCCCACATATAGAGGTACAGGTTCTCCCAGCCGGAGGCATCCTGGACATAGACCGTCACGGGATCCTTGGTCTCCTCCACCGGCGGTTCCGGCGGCGTGTCGCCACCGTCCGGCAGATTGACCGGATCGCCGGCGTTCACGATAACGACGATGGCGGCATCCGGGTTCAGGAAGAGGTCGTAGGTGCCGTCCTCGGTCACCAGGATGTTGGCGCCGTCCTGCTTCACTTCGAAGGGTTCGCCCAGCGCCACGAAAGCACCGCCCATGTTCACGCCCCAGTCGGCGTCCTTGCGGAACTTGAATTCGTCGGAGGCGGTGAGGGCGAGGCCCAGGCAGGCATGCCAGGTGCCGTCGGTCACCATCGGCTCGTCGGCATTCCAGCTGTTTCCGGTGCTGGCGATGGAGCCGATCACACCCCAAGGGCTGGTCTCAGTCATCGCGGCGCGAGGATCGGCGGAAGCGCCGTCGACCGGGTTCGGAGCCTCGGACACGCCGTCGGCCGTCACCAGGAAGAAGTAGTCCTGCACGCCGTCCTCGAACCGGACGTTGTAGTCCGCGAGCTGGGTGCCGTTGTTATTGTTGTTGAAGATCAGGTTCTGACCCAGGCCGAAGATGTCGTCGCCATACTCGAAGTACTTGTACTCCTGGCCGTTGAAGGTCCACGTGCCCGTTACCTGGGCGCCCGGCCAGTCACCGCCGAAGTTGTTCACGTCACCCCACTGGTACAGGGCGATGGCATCCCAGCCGGTCTGGTCGATGATGTAGACGCGTACGCCGTCATGCTCGGGCAGCGAAGGCGTGTCCGGAGTCACCGGCGGCTCGAAGTACTTGGCCCACTTGTCGGCATAGACATTGGCCCATTCGCCCACGCCGATGGTCAGCTTGTGCGAGACGTCCTCATTCTTGGGGCCGCGTTCAATGCCCTGCTGGACATTGTAGAAAGTAAAACCGTCGGCAAGGGTCTTGCCACCCTGGAAAGCCGAGGGATCCACATAGACACCCCATTTGGCGGGGATGGCCGCCGAACGGGTAAGCCGGTAGGCGCTGTTGCCCACGGCGGCCTCGCCGCCGTTGAAAGCGCCGATGATATATACCTCGTCGTCGGCTGCGGTCGCCTGCGGCAGGATGGCCTCCACCAGGATGCGGTCGCTCCGGGTGTCGAAGGCCTGCGCCTCATGGGCGAATTCGATCTCTTCCTTCGGCGCGCAGGAAGCCGCGGCGAAGAAAAGGGCCGGTATCGTCAGATAGGATATGATTCTTTTCATGGTCATTACTGAGCTACATAGTTAGGATTCTGCACAAGGCCGGGGTTCACCGTGAGGGCGGCCTCCGGCAGCGGGAACCATTCGTATTTGCGGTCGCGCTTGAGGGGATAAGCGTCATCACCCTCGCCACGGCCGAAGAACCACCACTGGCCCTGGGTGAATACGTCGAAACGACGGAGATCGGTGCGGCGGCGGCGTCCCTCGCAGAGGAACTCCTTGCCCCACTCGTTGAGCATCCAGTCGAGGTCAAAGGCAGAGAAGCCCGGACCCGGCTCGTTCTGGACCGTCGTCCAGTCGGAAGCCTTGAAGTAGCGTTTGCGGACCTGGTTCACAAGGTCCTTCGCACCGGCGGCGTCACCCGCGCGGAGCTTGCACTCGGCCAGCATGTAATAGACCTCGGCAAGACGGAACTCAACCTCGTCCGTGTCGCGGAAATCCACGCCGCAGACATCCGGAAGGATCGGATAGCGGAGCATACGGAAACCGGAATTGGTCTCGCCCCAGTGCGGGGACATGACGTCCGCAAGGTCGCGGCCCTTGTTCTGGAAGGTGCCCACCTGGTCCACATAGACGAGATCCTGGCCTTCGCGGTCGGCATCGGCGGGAAGCGCTTCTCCCGTATAATAGTCCACCTGGGGACCCATCAGGAAGAGACCTTCCCAATTGCCCTTCTCGTCGGCATGGTAGGGTTTCTTGCGGATGTCGCGGTTGTCGAAACGATCGTACACGGCACCCAGCTTGTCACCGTAGTCGAACAGGAAGGACTTGCCGCCCGTGTCGGTGCCGCCGGTCGGAAGGACCGTGCCGGAGTTGTCGTGGGACGGAGCGATGATCACGCAGTTCCAACGGCCCTGGTCGTTGTTGGAGCCCAGGATGGAGAGCGGATCGCCGAAGGCGTTGTACGGAAGGAAGGTAACGTCACGCATGTTGTAGGCGTTGCCGGCGGACTTGCCGTACTCATAGGCGAGGGCGAAGACGACCTCGGGGCAGTTGACATTGTCCGGGTTGTAGATGTCCCGGTAGTCGTCCGCGAGGGCGTAGGTGCCGAACTCACCGTTGATGATGCTCTGGCACAGGGTGGCGCACTCGGAATAGTGGTCTTCCTTGATGAACACCGGGGCATTCAGCAGCAGACGGGCCTTGATCATCCGGTTCGTCGCCTGGTTCATGCGGTTCACGTTGTTCTTCGGCAGGGTCGAGAGACTCTCGTCGAGTTCGGTCATCAGGAAGTCGTAGATCTTCTTGCAGGAAGTGTCGAAATCGGGATCGGCCGATCCGGGGACCTCGGAAGTCACCTCGGTGTTGAGCGGCAGGGCGCCGCCCCAGACCTCGAAGAGATTGTAATAGCACCAGGCGCGGAGGGTCCGCATTTCGCCGATATACTGGGCGGCGTGTTCGGGAGAGACGCCGATGGCCTCGAGATCCATGGTTTCCAGGTCATGGATGATGCTGTTGACCTCGCCGATGGCGCCCCAGGTGTTGTTCCAGGCGCTCTGGATGATGGAGGACTGGGAAGTCCAGGTATGGGAGGAGAGGACGAACTTCTCGGCGTTGTCCCATCCCCACTGTCCGCCGTTCCACACGCGCCAGGCGATCTGGTCGGCGGAGAACTCGTTCAGGTAGAAGAAATACTCGCCGAAGG
>JAEEGJ010025456.1_pt1 | contig 12123 bp, 9 predicted proteins | sample 8958761 | NCBI WGS metagenome assembly JAEEGJ01 (sample SAMN16246546, study PRJNA631951) | gut metagenome | biome: gut microbiome; feature: rumen; material: RS-attached | host: Bos | place: Iran: Karaj | collected 2018-10 | reverse complement strand
GACACACGAAGCTCGGGGTTCACATTACCCATAAGCACAGGCGCCTTACCGAATGTCTTGCCCATCCACTTCGCAAAACCGCTTTTCTTACCCTCGCAGGCATTATGAATCCAGAGGGCATAAGGAATGGTGCGATAGTAGGAAGAACCGAACAATGCGCCGTTAGGAGCGGTTGCAAGAGCCGCCTCCACTTCTGCCTGTGTCTCAATGAAATGCTCGCTGTTATCGTGATTCTGATAGTCGATAGGCTTCAATCCTGTGAATAGCTGTTCGCCCGGCTCAAGGTGGGTTGAGCAGGAAGCGAGAAGGAAAAGGGCCGAGAGACCAACGGCCTCTCCCCCCGCCCTCCCCCGTAGGGAGGGAGCCGGAAGGCGGAGGGGGAAGTCACCTATAGCCGCAAAAATCTTTTTTATATATTTCCTTATCTTATTCATTGAGATACTACTATCTTAGAAGCCTCTTCCTTTTGGTGCTGAGGGGCTGGGGCTTCAACTCTTACACTATCTACCTGTCGCGCTCCGGCTCCCTCCCTACGGCGGGAAGTCGAAGATTGAGTATCTTCGAGTATGTGCGAAGCGGGGGGAGAGGCCGTAGTCCCGTTTCCTAACATCCTCCTCCTCATCTCCAGATTCTTATCGCCAAACTGGAATATATCCCTGAAGTTCTGCAACTTACGTTTCCACATATAGCCGGCGCCATACTGACCTACATAGCCTTCGAGGAAATCATATACGGCACGTTTGTAGAAGAGCTGGAGATACTGGTTGGAGATATCGGAAGTGCGATACTGGAGTTCTACGTTATCAAAGAACGTGTTGTTCTGACCGCTTACATCAGAGCCTGTGGATATCTTTCCACCCACAGAAACAGAGAGGCGGTTGTTCCAGAAACGCTTCGCGAACTTGAACGAGTAGTCGGTGTGCATACGGCCTGTCTCGTCAGAACTTGTCTCCATACCTACGGAGAGGTCGAGAGTGCGGAGGGCAGAGCCGGCAATCTGGTTTATCTCCTGTTGCAGGAATGAGCTGAGAGCCGAGTTCATGGTGAAGCTTGAGGTGTTGTTCTCCGTGAGATACATACCTGTGGTGAGCATCGTCACGGCACGTTTTCCACGTTCCTCAAGCGTCAGCATACTGAGTTCATCACTAACGTAGGAATCCTCTGGAGCCTCGATGACGAACTCAAGTCCCATGTTCTGAAGTGTCTTCGAGAGTACCACGCCACACTCGAAGAGTACGGATTTCTTCACGCCGTTCTCCTCCACCATAGCCTTGTTCTTCTCCTTCGCCGTGATGCTAAGACGAGGATTCATCACATCGCCCGTAAACTCGATATACGAATCGGGGGATATCTCGAATGTCTTCAGAGGAATTACAGGCAGAGAATACTTCATCTCACCTGATGATATGGTGTATCGTCCTGTCATGGAGATATCGCCGCCTATATATTTCATCCTAAGACTTCCGCCTCCGAGGATGTCAAGGTAGTTGGTGTGGTTGGTGTTGAGCCAGCAAGTTACATGGGCACCTTCCTGAACAGTAACCGACAGATCGACAGACATACCATCCACCTCCGGACGATTCACCACCAAAGGCTCATCGCCTGAGAAGTCGGTAAACGTTACGAGTTCTTTCAGGCGGTTATCGGTTGTGATAGGAGAATCACGGAGGATATAATAAAGGTCGCTCTTTGAGAGTACGGTGAGATTACCCCTTACCTTCAATTCTGATAGTTCGCCGTTTATCCTTCCGAAGAAGTTCACGTAGCCCTTACCATAAGCCTCGGAACGACGGCTTTCCTTCGCATCAATAAGCAGGAAGTCCCTTGCACGCATACGCATATTCAGGCTGATATGATCAAGGTCGGAGAAGTCTATATCACCCATTATCACGAGTGGCTGATCGTTATTGGCATACATCTGGAAGTTCTCAAGCAAGAGCTTTGAATTGGTGATGCGAACTGGGTCGTCATCAAACTTCATCGTTATGCCGTAAGGAACAGAAATGAGAGAGGCTCCCTGCAAGTAGATATCACCATTAACCACAGGCTTTGAAACAGAACCGCGCACCGTAAGCTGTCCTTCACCAGTTCCCTCAAGACCTATGATCTGATCTGGCACGAAACCGTTGGCTATATTCAACGGCAGTTGCTGCATATTCACGTCAAGGTCAATACCTCCACCTTCCTCAACATATTCCTCTGGATTATAGCCACCAACAACGGTAGCCACCTCCGTGCCGTCTTTCAACAGGATTCCGTCAATATGGTGGGTACCGTCTTCCATAGGCATATAAACGAACTCAGAAGAGATATTACCGATACCGCAATTCTCATAGACGAGGTCCTTGAATTCCACAGAACTTGAGACGGAGAGATCATTCGGTGTCTGTATGACGTGGAAGTCACCATCCATAATACCACCCATCTGAGGCATGTAAGGAATTACAGACACAATCTCGGCAAGATTAAATCTATGCAAAGAAAGCGTCACGTCCTGAAGTGCCTCAAGATTATCATCGTCAGTATATACCAGCAAACCCATGCCGTCGGCAGATTTCAGTTTAAGGTCGGCAGAGAGTCGCATATTTGGCGAGAACAGGATATAGTTGTCAGGATTTACGCTGAACGGCTTATATCCAAGCACATGTTTCCTGTCCTCAAGTGAGATGCGGATACCTCGCGTTTCCATCACGGCAAGAGCACCCAAATCCAGGATTCTCTGCTTTCGGGCATCGTCGATTATCAGGTCAACTGATGTTCCATTCGGGAGGAGAGAGCCTTTTGCCTGAGCCGTGAACACATACTGCGGATTATCCTTGCCGTTCTCCACATCCACCTTATATCGTATCTGTTCAGAATCTGAAGTGAGGACAGCCTTTATCCTATCAAGTTGCAAGGACTCTGTTTTAAGCGTATCAATAGTCATCTCACCATTTATTCCCGTAACAGGAGAGATATTGAAATCTGCAAGAATCTGCTTCACACCTATGTCGAAGCGCTTCATGGCATCTGCCACAGGATTATCCCTGCCAAGTGACAGATAGACCTTTCCCTGCGGCAACTTACTACGGATATCCTTCTCACTAATGATACGCTTCTCCCATTGGCGCATCACCTCTTCCATCAAGACATCAGAAACCTTCATCAGCTTCTTGTAGCCACCACTAAGGTCGGCCTTCAGGTGGAAGTCTCCGCAATCGGCCACAGCATGGGTGGTGTCGGTACGTGTAAGGAGGTCGATGGTCATATCATCCGGGCGATATGCCTGCACAGAGTCTATGATTGTGAGGTCGCTCAGATTTCCCACCACCTTATAGTACTCGTCCATGTCGGTAGCCAAATCAAGATGAGCACATCCCGCAATAGTCAACGGAGCCTCTGCAAGATAGAGACGATAGAGGTCGGCCTTGTTAAGTTCCGTGGTTATCGTAGCATCCACCTTCTTGCTAAGAAGGGCATCAAAACCGATAGTGCCGTCAAGAAGCGGATTCCTTGAAACAACCGTTGCATGAGCCTTGCCACCCGACAGGTCCGCGTCAAGCTTCATATTGTTGAGGTTCCACTTGCTATATGCGAAATTAGTCACGGAAGCCTTTGCATTTATCTTTGTGCGAGATGAGAACACATCAGTTCCAACGCCTGTGACATCGGCCTTGCCTGTGAAACCGCCAAGTCCCATGCCCTTCACAAAGTGTCCCAAATGCAATCCGTCGGCCTTCAAATTGGCTTTGTAAGCCATTGCCTTTGCGTTGAAGTTAGCCTTTCCGCTTAGAGAGCCCTTGCCCTCAGTAGCACGGAAATCAATGTCATAAATCTGACCTCTTATCTTCGCATCAGCCACGGCATGAACGGCTGGTATGCCTATCATCTTCGCCGTACTCTTGTCGAGCATGGTCTTCACAAAGTCGAGGTTATAGGTCTGGGCATCAAGATGAACATCCGAAACGAGTTTGTTGATATCCATGAACTTCTCAGCATATCCGTCAGCTTTCACGAGGAATGCCCCCGGAAGCTGAGCGTATGCGCTCTTGATATCCACACGGTTCATATTGCCATTGGCAGAAAGCTTGATGGCAAGCGGTTTCCTCGGCCATTGATCCATGAACGGTTTCGGCATATCGCCCATACCCATTCCAAGCAGTATATCCTCACTTCCAAGAGAGGCATCGGCATCCACATACACCTTACCGGGATTGATAGAATCCATCACGTTAAGGTCAACAATGGCATTTGCCTTCAGCGTTGAGGTTGCAATATCAGCATTAACATCACGATTGAGGGCAAGGTCGAAATCGGTCGTAAGTTTCAGGGAATCCATAGCAAGATTTCCCGTCAAGGATTTTACCCCGATACCGCATTTCTCCATCATCTGGCATTGCCTTATCCTCAGACTCATCTCCATAGCATTCACAGAATCCTTGGCTGCAAGGAAACGCAAGGAGTCTATGCCAAGCCCGATATTCGTGAGTGCTATATGGTTAGCATCCAATCCTTTAAGGCGAGGCTCAAAATTATTGTCATAATATATTGCGCCTTTCTGCCAATCCAAAGATGCAAGACTATACTCTCCCTTAAATAAATCGAAGAATCCCTTCTTTGCACTCACCTTACCAAGCACAGCCTTGAACTGAAGCGTATCGCCCGGCATGTGTATCGTAGCATCTGAGTTTTCTATGGAAAGTTCCTCGGCACTTATCTTCCAGAACACCTCACTCTTCGTGGTATCTTCTGGAACAGTATCGCTTAGCTCCACGTTTATATGGGCATCAGCAAGATAAATCTTAGCAAGGTCAACCGTCTCTTTCCCAAGGTCTATATTCGCAGGACTATTTTTCTTCTCCCTCCCTTGGGGAGGGTCGGGGTAGGTCAGACTCAATTCTCCTACCCTTCCTTTCACCCTCGCCTCATGCACGAGGTTGGCGGTATTCATCTTCAGCTCATAGATATCAAGCTGGTCAATATTCACCTGACTGTCAAAAAGAGGCATCAATTGCACATCCACCACAGCCCTTTTCAAGTCGGCTATAGTATCCTTGCATTGAGGCAAAGAATCATTCGGCTGAATAACCTTCACGCCGTCCACCCCGAGATTAAGCGGGAAGACAAGGCAAACGCGCTCCACGCTGACCTCCATTCCCATCTCCTTAGAAGCATAGGCAGCAACGGTCTTTACCGCCCAGTTCTGAATAGGTGGAAGATAGAGTGCAACAGCAAGAAGCACGATTAAGATGAAGGGAGTGAGCACAATACCAATAGCCCACTTCATGTATTTATTATTCATAGAATAATCTCTGGTTTCAGGCGACAACGTGTGAATCACCTCGCACGTCATTCGTTTGACAAGTGCAAAGATACAGTAAAAATAGCATACGACAAAGACTTTTACATCTTTTTTCTTTGATATCCCGACAAAATGCCGTATCTTTGCCGAAGAAACGCATTTTTAATGCTGAATTTGAAAGTAAATTAGTAAATAGTACATAGTTAAATAGTAAATATCAAGGTGACTCCAATTTACGAAGACAACCATATCATTATCGTCAGCAAGCAATCTGGCGAGATAGTTCAAGGCGACAAGACAGGCGATACTCCTCTGTCAGAGACCGTCAAGGACTATATCAAGGTCAAGTATCAGAAGCCGGGGAATGTTTTCCTTGGCGTTGTGCATCGTCTTGACCGTCCCGTTAGCGGTCTTGTGATGTTCGCTCGCACAAGTAAGGCTCTTGCTCGCCTCAACGAGATGTTCCGCGTAGGAGATGTTCACAAGACTTATTGGGCTATAGTGCAGAGACCCCCTAAATCCCCCTTAAAGGGGGACTTGGAAGGCGATAACGGCTCCCCCCCTTCAAGGGAGGGCGGGGAGTGGGTCGACCTCACCCACTGGCTCGTTCGCAACGAGAAGCAGAACAAGTCGTATGCCTATGACCATGAGGTGAAGGATTCAAAGAAGGCGCAGCTAAGCTACAGGATTCTTGCCCACTCCGACCGCTACAGTCTTGTAGAGGTACAGCTCTACACAGGCCGTCATCATCAGATTCGTTGTCAGCTCGCGAAGATAGGACTTCCTATCAAAGGAGATCTCAAATACGGCTCACCACGCAGCAACAAGGACGGTTCTATCAGCCTCCTATCCAGACACATGGAGTTCGTACATCCTGTCAGCAAAGAAACGATACGCGTTACCGCCCCATTACCCGATGATGCCCTCTGGCAAGCATTCGGAAAAATTCTCAAAAACAACGACTAACTATGGGATTATTATTCGTTCTTATCATCTGGGCTATCGTTTTTGCCATTCTATCTGTCGGTTTCGGTCTCCCTGGCCTAATATTGGCTCACCTCTACAAGAAACGCACGAACAAAGAAGTAAAACTCGTAGCTTGGTTCTTTGCCCCAGGAGTTCTTATCTTTAGTTTTGCAGGTTTATTTTTCTTTGAAAACATTGCTTATAGCATCGTGACAGGTTCCGACATAGGCATAGGCGATTGGCAATGTGTAAATATCAACAACAAATATCAGCTAAACAATATAGGATATGCTTGGCGTCTTGACACAGATGTCAATGGGAGATTCTTTGAAAAGGACGCATTCAATGATGTACAGGAGCTATTAGAACATGATGACACTATTGCATTCACAGCAGAAAACCACAATTGCTATGTCCTTACCCAACTGGATGCTCACGAAGAAAAATATGCCACTATCGACTCTGCATCAACCACCACTATCCTATGGGACAGATACACTAAAGTACGAGGTTTAGACAAAGACGACGTTTATACTTGCGATGAATACTATTGGAAATACAGGAAATATTCCATGATATTTTTCCTCATTTTCAATATCCTACTATTAGGCTACCTCATACGCAGATTCGGAAAACGTTTCTTGATTGAAGAATACTAAAATCATTCCAAAACATTTGGGTAACACCTTGCTTTTAACATCGCTATAATTTCGTCAATCCTCCGAACCAAACTCGATGAACCTTCGCTCTATGTTCGCTCTTAGAACGGACCTACATCGAGTTTGGTTCCTTAGAAGAACGGATTTACATCGGACTTAGAGGCAAGGAAGAAACTCCAAAGTGAAAATCAGAAGAACGACAGTTTAGCTTACAAGAACCTTTTGTCTGTAACCTTCATATTCCTCAACAGCGTATCTGAAATAGTCAGGAATAGGGATTGACTTATTGGTCTTTGTGTCAAAGCAAACCATTGTTGTAATGCAGTCGCATTTTATCTCCTTTGTCCTGTTATTAAATGCCTGCTGATGAAGCGTGAAACTCTTGTTGCCCATGCGGGTAATGGATGTCCGAATATATATTTCCTCCGGATAATATACAGGAGTAATGAAATTTGATTCTATATGTGCAACGACAATGGCGAGATGCTCATAGATATCCTTACCCACCACATCAAAAAGATATTGGGACTTGCTCATATCAAAGAGCGAAAAATACACGTTGTTATTGACATGCCCAAAGCGGTCAACGTCAGAAAACCTTAATTGTGCAGGCATTTGATGCCTAAATGTCTTATCTTCCATTTTTGTTCTATTTACCTGATTTTCACCCCAAAAGTACATACAAATGGCTTTTCGCAGAAAGAAACGACAAAGAAAAAATCCGAAATGTCATTCTTTGAAGATGAACTGCAAAGACATTCTATATTTTTGCGCACACAACAAGAGTAGTGTGCATGAATAGCATGACGACAAGACTCGATAATGTTTTTCTGACAAATAATAAAATATAGATTTCCACACCATTACGCCCAATAATATTCCTTTTTTAAATCCGTTCCTTAGAATGGGAGAAAAATGGGATTTGCAAGGGAATTACATAGGCCTTGCATGGGACTTGGGCTTTTTCTATCTTTAAAGCATAAAACGAATCGTACTTAGTTCCCTCGATTAGACATTATTTGTGCAAGAGCTTTTTCTGCGACGACTTTCAAATTAGAATCATCTTCCTGCCCACAACATATCTTGAGAATACAGATTGCCTTCTCTACATCAACATCAATTCCCTCACCATTTGCATATGAGATAGCCAAAGAATATCCTGCTCTCATATCACCTAACTCATATGCCTTCTGGAAACAACTTGACATATTTTCCAAATCATGTAATTCTTCGTAACATAATGCCATATTCTTATATACCTCGGCGATGTTCGCTATTTTATTTTCTATGGCTTGTCTGTAATATTCTATTGCTTTTGAGGTATCCTTTGCTATACCCTCTCCTGTTTGATATGCATATCCTACAGCCATACAAGCACTTGAATGATAATTCTTAGCACCTTTTAGTGCATACTGTATTGATATAGATGTGTTTTTTTCAACTCCAATACCATTAGCATAGCATCTATATAATTGATAAGGAGCATTATATGAGTCTAAAGTATCGGCCTTCAAATAACATTCGAATGCTTTATTGTAATCTTTATCAATACCCACACCACACTCATAGAATTCTCCCATTAGTTCCGTTGACCTTGCATCTTCGCACTCACATCCTTTTTGCGCCCAGAATAAAGCCTTACTGAAGTCTTGCTTCGTTCCGTATCCATAAGCATACGATAAGGCCACGTTATAATATGCTATTTCAAAACCATGATCAGCAGCCTTCAAATACCACTCAAAAATTTCAGGCAAATTGATCGGTTCTATATTTTGAAGGCATTCAGAAATCTGATACTCAGCTTCAGGAACACCCATTAATGCTGCCATTTTGAAATATTTGATAGCTTCTTCATAATTAGGCTCAACATCATTTTCAGAACACAAATAATTGTAACCTAATATCATTTGACTACGTATATCGCCTTGAAGAGCCCGCTGGTTCAATTCTAACATATTGTCATTCATTATTTTCTATGTTCTATATTAACATTATTTCTATGAAATACTGATTACCTAAAATAGATAATAAGCGAGAGCAAAATTACTAAAATTCCGTGTATTATGGATTATTTTTATAAATATTTGATGTATCGAAGCTAAAAAAATATCACTTCAATTGTAGAGAGTCTTGGTTGAGCCTATTCCTTGGTAATATTTCCCCAAATAAAGAACTGTTTTCCAAACAATTCCCAAGCTCAATTAATTCGAATATTGGAATATTTTTTCATCAAACACAGAGATTTCGTAGATTACTCCTTGCAAATATGAAAAGAATATTGTATTTTTGTAGGCGAAAACAAAAAAATTAGTTTTTTCTTGCAAAAAATTTGAATCTATGGGGTAATCATTCTTCATGCTTAGCTGTATTTAAGATAAACAGCAACAAAAAATGAAACAAAAAGAACAACAGTTTGAACAGCTATTCCATTCCGAATACGATAGGATGTACCGAGTGGCATATATCCTGTTGGGCGATGAGGACGAGGCAAAAGATGCCGTACAGGATGTCTTTGCAAGTCTGTGGGATGGTACTGTGGAGCTGCGCGAAGAATCTCAACGGTTGTTTCTTCTGACTTGTGTCAGAAACCGTTGCCTCAACATAATTGCGCAATGGGAGAGGCACAGAAAAGTTGAGACTCAGATAGCAGACACACAAGATCTGGAATTCCCAGAACCATGGCAAGGAAGACCAGATGATGAGCTAATAGAGATAATACGCCACTATATCGATGGATGGCTCACTCCACAGACAAGTAAAATCATCCACATGCACTTCGACGACAGGAAATCCTATAAGGAGATATCCAACTCGCTCGGCATCAGCCTTTCGGCCGTAAACAAGCACTTAGTGCAAGGAATGAAAAAACTGCGTAACACTTTTAACCGCAAAGAAGCATGAACAAAGAAGAACAAATAAGAATGCTCCTAAATTCAGAGCAATATACAGAAGAGCAGTTTGACAAGATGCTCGAAGATACCCACATCCCTACCCCTAATGTGGATAAGGAGTGGCAACGTTTCAAGACAAGGACACAGAGTAAACAGCAGCATAGGAGCAAACCTTTGCAATGGGCTGCCACATTAGCTATTCTTGCCGCACTCTCAGGTATTTCATACGCCGCTATCTATCATCTCGCACTTAAAGAGAAAGAAGAGACCCTCTCCCCGCTCCCCCTTAAAGTGGGAGAGCCGGAAGGCACTATAAAGTCCCCCTTTAAGGGGGATATAGAGGGTCAAGATACCGTAAGGACTGCCCAGAACTTCAACAACGTGCAGTTGCAGGAAATCATGAATCAGCTGAAAAAGGACTTCGGCGTGAAAGTGGTATTCAACAACGAGAAAGCCCGTACGATACGTCTATACCTGTCATGGGAGGCTGACGACAAACTGCAGGATATAATCAACCGTATCAACCACTTCGAGAAAGTACACCTCACTCTCTCCGACGAAACAATAACTATAGAATAAAAGCTTCTTCCTCCCTTTAGGGAGGGAGCCGGAAAACGTAAGACGTAAACCTAGAACTCTGTAAAAATGAAAGCAAAACTATTATTCACTATATGCGGGCTATTGGTCATGATGACTATTCAGGCCCAGCCACTATTGAAGACTCATGTAGAAACGGGTGATTTGGAGGGCGTACTCGAAGGTAATGACCTCGCGTGTTATTATGCCATTCCCTATGCAGCACCTCCAGTTGGCGACTTGCGTTGGAAGGCTCCCCAGCCAGCAAAGTCATGGAAGGGCGTACTCAAAGCAAAGGAGACAGCCAAGTGGCCTCCGCAGCCAGAAAAGAGTTATGTGAAATACGACATGATGGACGAGGATTGCCTCTACCTAAGTGTAATAACTCCAGCCAAGAAGGAAAGCGAGGCTCTGCCCGTGATGGTGTGGATTCATGGTGGTAGTTTCCGTACTGAGCATTATGGCGGAGAACTGTGGCAGAGTCTTGCCCGTCGTGGTGTTGTCACCGTGTCTGTTGGGTATCGTGCTGGTGCTCTGGGCTATCTTGCGCATCCTGAACTGGCAAAGGAAAATCCAGAGGGACATTCTGGCAACTATGGTCTGCTCGACCTTATCTACGCCCTGCAATGGGTACAGCGTAATATCAAGAACTTTGGCGGTGACCCAGCAAAGGTGACAATATTCGGCGAATCGTCAGGTGCTATGTGCTGCAATATCCTCTGTGCTTCGCCCCTTGCAAAAGGACTGTTCCGTGCATGCATCAGTGAGAGCGGTGCCTTCATGTCGCCTCTGAGTCTCATGGATAAGGCTACAGCCCAGATGGTTGGCAGTATGTTTATGAACCAGTTGCAGAAAAAGAGCATCGAAGAGATGCGACAGATGGATGCCAAGTCGCTCACAGGCAATGACGTGAACTTCATGGGCAGTGCTCCAATCATCGACGGATATGTGATGACTGCACCTCTCTACGAGCTCTATCAGAAAGGCGAATACAACGATGTGCCTGTACTGATTATGCACAACAGCGACGAGGCTGCCACAGAAATAGAGTCGGTGAGCGAAGAGATGTATAACCAGCAACTCGGGCAACTGCCAGGCCATTGGGCCGATACCCTGAAAGCCTATTACCCGGGCCGTACTCCCGAGGAGCGCCTTGACAACCTTCGTGACATAGGGCGTGACTTGAATTTCGGATGGCCTGCATACGCATGGGCAACATTGCAGAAACAGACGGGAAAGAGTGCTGTATATATGGCTTACCTCGCCCAGAAATCGGATACCACCGTCTATGCAAAAAGCAACCGTCGTGGTGCCGCTCATGTAGATGACATACTGTATCTGAATGGATCCTTCGACAATAAGGGTGATAGATATCCGCAGGAAAAGAAGGTTAGCGACCTGATGCAGCAGTACTGGGTGAACTTCGCCAAGACGGGAGGCAATCCTAATGGAGAAGGACTACCTGCCTGGCCTGTGTTTGACGAGCAGAAGCCAACCGTGATGCAGTTCAATAACGGAGCCTCGCTCATCAATGTGCCGAACAAGAAAGGTATAGACCTCGTAGACCGTTTCTGTCAGTACGTCCGTGACCTGAGGGCGGGTAAGGAAACTCAATAAAATTCAAACGATATAAGTAACGTAAATTCGTAATCAATATGTCTTTCACAATAAATATAATCAAGAAACTCCCCTTTGGGGGGTTGGGGGGCTTATTCCTGTTATTCCTCCTTTTCGCCTCATCAGCAGCAAA
>JAEEGJ010025455.1_pt1 | contig 12125 bp, 14 predicted proteins | sample 8958761 | NCBI WGS metagenome assembly JAEEGJ01 (sample SAMN16246546, study PRJNA631951) | gut metagenome | biome: gut microbiome; feature: rumen; material: RS-attached | host: Bos | place: Iran: Karaj | collected 2018-10 | reverse complement strand
GACAATAACTCTGTCGCCGTCGCGGTTCGCGGCGGCTCTTGTCACAGAACGGATAGCTTTTGCTATTTTGCCGTGCTTTCCTATGACTTTTCCCATATCATCGGGGGCAACGGAAAGCGTAAGAACAATTTCTCCGTCCTCGCCTTCGCTTGATGATACCGTCACGCTGTCGGGATCGTCTACGATCGCGCGTGCAATATCAATAAGAATCTGCTTATACACGTTCATTAATCATTCCGTTTCTCCGACGCTGCAAACACCGCGCCGCTGCCGTCGGCGCAGGACGGCGGGTGGCTGCGATCATTTGGAGATGATACCGCTTCTTACGAGCAACGATTTGACTGTCTCGGTGGGCTGAGCGCCGTTCTTGAGCCAGGTAGATACCTTGTCAGCGTCTATTTTAACGACGGCGGGCTCTGCCATGGGATCGTAAGTACCGATCTCTTCAATGAATTTTCCGTCTCTGGGGGAACGGGAATCCGCTACTACTACGCGGTAATAAGGATTTTTCTTAGCTCCGATTCTTTTGAGTCTGATTTTGACTGCCATTTTTGTATATTTCCTTTCAAATTATTTTATATATAACCGTATTCGGTTTATATCTTGTTTTATCTGATGCCGAAGCGGCGGCTGAATTTCTTTCCGCCGTCGCGGCTGAACTGCTTCATCATCTTATGAGTCTGCTCATACTGTTTAAGAAGTCTGTTCACGTCCTCTACCTTCATACCGCAGCCCGCGGCTATGCGCTTTTTGCGGGAGGAGTTTATTATAGAGGGCTTGTTTCTTTCCTTGGGCGTCATGGACTGGATTATCGCTTTCGTCCTGTCTATCGCCCTGTCGTCTATCTGGATGTCTCTTAACGCCGCGGAATTCGCGCCTGGGATCATTTTAAGGACGTTTTCTATCGGTCCCATATTCTTTATCTGATCGAGCTGATCAAGATAATCCGCCAGCGTAAACGAGTTTTCGGCAAGCTTGCGCTCCATTTCCTCCGCCTTTTTGGCGTCTATTGCGGATTCGGCTTTTTCTATGAGCGTAAGCACGTCGCCCATGCCGAGGATTCGCTGCGCCATTCTGTCCGGATGGAAAATCTCAAGTGCGTCCATCTTCTCGCCTATACCGCAGAATTTGATAGGCTTGCCGGTTACGTATTTTACGCTTAACGCCGCGCCGCCTCTCGTATCGCCGTCGAGCTTCGTTAAGATAACGCCGGTTATGTCGAGCATTTCGTTAAACGTCTTTGCGACGTTTACGGCGTCCTGACCGAGCATAGCGTCGACCGTCAGAAGTATCTCGTCAGGGTCTACCGCCGCCTTTATTTTCTGCAGCTCTTCCATAAGCGTTTCGTCTATGTGAAGACGTCCGGCGGTGTCTATGATTACTACGTCGTTGCCGTACTTTATCGCGTGGTTTATGCCGGCTTTAGCTATATCGACGGGGGAGAGCTTGTCACCCATTGTGAAAACTGGAACGCCGACCGATTCGCCGACAACCTGGAGCTGTTTTATAGCCGCCGGTCTGTAAACGTCGCAGGCGACGAGCAGCGGGCGCTTTTCGTTTTTGTCTTTGAAGAATTTAGCCAGCTTTGCGCAGTGAGTAGTTTTACCTGCGCCCTGAAGACCTACGAGCATTATGACCGTGGGCGGTTTGGATGAGAATTTTACCTTTTCCGCCTGACCGCCCATAAGCGCGGTAAGCTCTTCGTTTACTATTTTGACTATCATCTGCGAGGGAACGAGAGATTCCATGACCTCCGTGCCTACTGCGCGTTCCGATACGGAATTTATAAAATCCTTGACGACTTTGAAGTTTACGTCAGCTTCAAGCAGCGCGAGCTTTATCTGACGCATTCCTTCTTTTATGTCAGACTCAGACAGCTTGCCCTTGTTTTTGAAAACGGAGAACGCGCGCGCCAGCTTTTCAGATAATGATTCGTGCATTTTCGCTCCTTAAAAAGAGAGTGTGCCGAGCAGAGAAACGATCTTTTCCTTGACGGCGGCGTCTAAATCCGCCACATCAAGCTCCGCTCTTATTTTTGTTACGGCCGAATTGTTTTCTTTATATTTTTTATAAAGTCCGAGCTTTTCTTCATATTCTTCAAGCAGCTTTGTACCGCGCATTATACCGTCGCGGACGCCCTGGCGGGATATACCCGTGTTTTCCGCGGCTTCGGATAACGACAGATCGTTATTGTAATAAAGATCAATAAACTCCGAAACGGACGGCGGTAAAAGCTCCCCGTAAATATCGTAAAGCACGCATATACGCGTTTTATCCGGATCCATAACTCACCTGTAAAGAAAATTACTTTACAGAGTATAACACAAAAATACTTATTTGTCAATAGCTTTTATAAAAATATTTTGCGCTTTAACTTGACATTTGCGCTTTATATGTTATAATTTTACTTGAAAGAGGTATGCTATGATATACACAGTAACGCTTAATCCGAGCATAGATCATTATATTTTCGTTGACTGCGATATATTACCGCAAAGCACGAACCGCGCGCAAAGGACTGTAAACGTCTGCGGCGGCAAGGGCATAAACGTAAGTCTGGTATGCGGCACGCTCGGCATAAAGACCGTCTGCACCGGTTTTTGCGGCGGCTTTACAGGAGATGAGCTTATGCGCCGGCTTGACGCGCAAGGCGCGGATCACAGATTCGTGAAGATAAAAGCGGACACAAGGATAAATACAAAGATCGTCCATAGCGGCAAAGTAACGGAGATAAACGCGGAAGCGCCGGATATAACGGACGAAGAGATCACAAAACTTATTGATATTTTATCGGGCTTAAAAAGCGAAGATACCGTCGTTTTGTCCGGTTCCGTACCGAACACGCCGGGATTGCTTGCGGCGGTGTTTGAAACGGTAAAAAAAACGGGCGCGCGTCTCATTGCGGACACGTCCGGCGTTGCTTTGAAAGAATGTATGAAATACCGCCCGTATCTCATAAAACCGAACAGGGCGGAGCTTTGCGCTTATTTCGGCTGCGGCGAGGATATAAACATACCGGAATACGCGCAAAAACTGCTTTTGTACGCCGAAAATATAATCGTATCAGACGGCGAGCGCGGCGCGTATTTTATAAACAAAGACGGCAGCAGATTTCTTCCCGTTACGGATACCGGGTATAAAGCCGTAAACGCGACCGGCGCGGGCGACAGTATGATAGCGGGATATTTATACGGAGAAAAAAACGGTCTTGATCCGTTTATCTGCGCAGTCAGCGCGGGCTCCGCGTCCGCATATTCCGAAGGGCTGTTTGATAAAAATATATTCGATGCTGTAATTAAATCATACTAAAAGGTATAAACTTATAATAAAGCAAAAAAGGAGGTCGTTTAGGTGGAGTATAAAACCGGGTTTTCAAGCGGTAAAAAAGTCATGCTGATCGTCAATCCCAAGGCCGGCAGAACGACTTCAAAAGCAAAGGCGGAGTCTTTGAAAAAGACTTTTGCCCGCTACGGCTTTCTGCCGGAGCTTTATATGACGGAATACGCGGGTCACGCAGCGGAGCTTGCCGCGTCTGCCGTTGAAAAATACGATATAGTCGTATGCGTCGGCGGCGACGGGACTTTACACGAAGTGGTGTGCGGTCTTTTGCAGTCCGAAAAACGCCCGATGCTCGGCTACATACCCGCCGGCACAACGAACGACTTTGCAAAAAGCATAAAACTGCAGAAAATGCCGGAGCTTGCCGTTTCCACAATGGCGAAAGGCAAGATACAGACGGTGGACTGCGGAGATTTCAACGGCAGGACGTTCGTTTACGTTTCGTCTTTCGGCGCGTTTACCAAAGTTTCGTACGGCACGCCGCAGGACGTGAAAAACGTTTTCGGCAGATCGGCGTACATATTTGACGGAATACAGAGCGCGTTTGAAATACGCCCGTATCACGCGCGCATCACTACGGACGACGCGGTGTACGAGGACGATTTCATTTTCGGCGCGGTCACGAATTCTTTATCCGTCGGCGGCGTTATAAACTTCCCGAGAGATTCGGTCAGTCTCTCCGACGGCAAATTCGAGGTGCTGCTTATAAGAAGCGTTGAAAATCCGGAGGATCTTCCGGACACGATACACGCGTGCATAGATCTGAATTTCGATCACGAAAACGTGATACTTACGCAGTCGTCAAGCGTAAAAATTGAATTTACCGAGGATACGCCGTTCACACTTGACGGAGAATATGCCGGAGAGGTAAAAGAGGCGGATATAAAAATAATAAATCCGGGATACGATCTTTTGATACCGTGATACCGGATAAAAGCTAAAAGGACGTTAATATGAAAAAAATAATATCAATAATATGCGCCGCCGCGCTGCTTCTTGCACTCGCGCCGTCCGCGCTGTCTGAGGGAAAAATGGAAAATTATAAATACGGATTACATATAGAAAATGGCGGGGAAATAACTCTTGAGGGCAAGCCGTTTTACGGTTACGGCGTCAATTATTTCGGCGCTTTTGTCCGTTATGCGGAGCAGAAAGAAAACTGTCAAAAAGACTTTATAAACGGGCTTGCCGGACTTGCCTCCTATAACATACCGTTTATAAGAATGCCGCTGTGCGCGTATTATCCGTCGTACTACGATTTCTTTGATTCGGACCCGGAAAAAGTATTCTCGTATATGGACGAGGTGCTTGAGGAATGCCGTAAAAACAATATTGGCGTTATAGTCTCTCTCATGTGGTGGGACGCCGTTGTCGCGGCGCACGTCGGCGGCAAACGCTCAGATATGGGCGTCATAGGCAGCGATACGTTAAATTACGCAAAAGCGTATACGAGAGCGATAGTGCAGAGATACGTTTCACATCCCGCCGTCTGGGGCTGGGAGATAGGCAACGAATACAACCTTGACGCGGACCTGTGCGACAAAGAATTAAAGCAGTTTCTGTGGCCGGAAGGTATAGATTCCATGCCGCTTGACAACGTAAACGGCTACGATTATTACACGTCCGAGGAGCTTCGGACGTTCTATACCGAAATAGCAAAAGTCATAAGAGAATATGATGATTACAGAATGATAACGACGGGCAACGGAGAAATGCGGCCGTTTGCATACGTCATTCACAAATCGTCGTCAAAAGCCGGAGAAGATCATCTCTGGGATATGAAATGGAACGGCAATACGAGAAAACAGTTTGATTATATGAACGAGTATATGACGCCAGACCCGATTGATACGGTGTGCTTCCACTTCCAGAACGCCGCGACGGACTACAGCAAACAATACGTTCTGACTCACAACGTTTTCGGCAAAACTATTTCAAGCGAAGAGTATTTCAGAGCTTATTACGAAACGGCTAAAAACCTCGGCAAAGGCTGTTTCTTCGGCGAATTCGGAGATATGCTCGCTATGGAAAACGAGCCGGATATGATGGACAAGTTCAAAGAGGTAACGGACGCTATATCGAATTCGGGTATCCAGATAGCGGCGCTGTGGCAGTTCCAGGACTATACGGACGAGGGCCCGGCAGGACTGAAGCTCGCTTATTTGTCGGAGCTTAACAAAAAGCTCGTCTCGGACGGCAAGCAGCAGACCGAAGACGCGTGGAAGGAAAGAGAAGAGATAACGGAAACAGAAGCCGAAACGGAAAGCGATACCGTCACAGAAGCGGCAACACAAGAAGTAACGCTGAAGCCGGATGACGACGAAAAAACGGAAAAGAAAACAAACGTTATACCTTATATAATCGCAGGCGTAACTGCTGCCGCTATATGCGCAGCGGTGATAGTGATAATAAAGAAGAAAAAGAAATAATAAAAAAAAGGCTGTCGTTTAAAGCGACAGCACTTTTTTTATTTTGAAATTGAATCAAGATACGCTTGCAGGATAATTTCAGCCGCGAGCTTGTCAACTTTTTCTTTGCGCTTTTTGCCGCGTACGTTGCCTTCGGACAGATAATTGTGCGCGGAGACGGTCGTAAGGCGTTCGTCGTAAAGAATAACGTTCACTCCGCAGACGGTTTTCAGAAGATCTGCAAAGTCGTGAGCTTTTTCGGAGCGCGGACCTCTGCTGCCGTTCATATTGACCGGATCGCCTAAAACAATATCGGTAATATCGTACGAAATTACGTATTCTTTTACTTTTTCCGCGAGCTTCGGCGCCCATTCTTCTTTGATACAGCCAACGCCGTTTGCAAGAATGTTTGTCTCGTCGGACACAGCTATACCCGTTCTTACGTCGCCGTAATCCACGCCGAGATAACGGGGCTTTTTATTTTCTTCAAACAAAGTGCATCCCGTTAACCGAAACTGGGCGATCTTCCCGTAAAGACTTTCAACGTCCACGCTGAAATGCGAGGCAAGACAGCGTATGCAGAGAAACTCCGTCGCGCCGCGGTTCACAAGCTTTTTATGCAGCGCGATCTCGTCTTTTGTCAGAGCCGAGCCGCAGCCGGTACATCTTATATAGCCGTCGTTCTGCAAAGGAATACCTTACTGTCGTGGCCTGCGAGCTTTTCTTTATGTTCGCCCGCTATAACGAATTTATCGCCGGAGAAAACGTCTCTTACGGACAGGCCGTAACCGCATCCGTTCCAAAGACCTATCTTGTCGGGATCGAGCGTGATCTCGGCTTCTTCGTCCGCGAAGTTCACGAACATGAGCGCGTACTCGTTATCGGAAAGATGGCGGAAGAAAGCGAGGCCTTTGTTTCCGTTGTCGCCGCAGACGAACGCCGTTCTGCATTCCTCGTCCTGATTTATGCGGAGCAGGTCCTTGTTTTTGAGCAGGTCGAGCGATACGTCGTTTACGTTTCTTATATCGCAGCCTATCATAAGCGGCGAACCGAACATACACCAGACGGAGAAATGCGTTTTATAATCAACGTCGGTGCAGCCGCCGTTTCTGACGTTGCCGCGGTTATACATGCCGACTATAAGCATATCTATATCGTTATAGCAGCCTATGCCGGAGTAAGCCAGCTTGTCTACCTGCGAAAGAGCAATGTCGCGTACGGAGGCGAAATTGTCGTTTATATCGCCGGTGGAACGGTACATACCCGCGCCGCAGGAACGAATCCACGTTTCAACGTGATCCGCGCCCCAGTTGCAGGCGGAGAACAGTATGTCGCGTCCGGATTCTTTCAACGCCATGCTCATCGTATGATAAAGCAGAGGACCGTTTGAGCCTGCCGGAACGTTGCAGAAATCGTATTTGAGAAAATCGATGCCGATCGAGGCAAAAAGCTTTGCGTCGCGGAATTCGTTGTGGTAGCTTGACGGATAGCCGGCGCACGTCTTGACGCCCGCGCAGGAATACATACCGAATTTCAGTCCTTTTGAGTGGATGTAGTCGGCAAGATATTTCATACCGTGCGGGAATTTCTGCGGATCCGTGACTATATCGCCGTTTTCGTCTCTTTCAAGAAGCGACCAGCAGTCGTCAATAACGACGTATTCGTATCCGGCGTCCTTTAATCCTTTTTCGATCATGGCGTCGGCGGTCTGCATAAGAAGTTCTTCGCTTATGTCGTTGCCGAAGGTGTTCCAGGAGTTCCAGCCGAGAGGCGGCTTTTTTGTAAACATGGCAATTCCCCTTATTATTTATTTTCAAGAGCGGTAAGCATATCAACGCGTACCTGATGTCTTCCGCCTTCGAATTCGGTTTTCAAGAAAAGCTCGACCATATCTATGGCAAGCCCGAAGCCGACGACTCTGCCGCCTAAGCAAAGTACGTTAGCGTCGTTGTGCGCGCGCGTCATCCTTGCGGAAAAAGTGTCTGAACAGCAGGCGGCGCGAATGCCCTTGTGCTTGTTTGCCGCCATGCTCATACCTATGCCCGTGCCGCATACGAGTATGCCGCGGTAGCATTTGCCGCTCTGTATCGCGCGGCAGACTTTATCCGCATAGTCGGGATAATTGACGGATTCGCCGTCACAGCCGAAATCGGTAAATTCGATATTATTGGCTGTAAGGTAATTCTTAATAGCCTCTTTGAGCTCGTAGCCGCCGTGATCACAGCCTATTGCAAGTATTTTCTTTTCCATTTTTATATTCTCCTTAATTGTTGTTTAAAGTACGTTCCGCCTGCGACGGGCGCAGATAAACGGGTTTGAATTTCAGATCTGTAAAAACGCTTTTATCTTCCGTATTCTCAAATATTTCATACGCGAGCCGCGCAGCGTTTGCGGCGGTGGGGTAAATCAGCTGCGCCGGCGGCTTTATAAACCGTATATCCGGCATAAGCTTTATTGCAAGCTCGGCGCCGTCCCCGCAGATTATAACGGGTTCGCCATAACTCTGCAGCTCTTTGGATAATTCCTCAGCGCTTATCGCACGGTCGGCAGTCAGTCTTTTTCCGTCTTTGAACAATGCGTTATAGAACTGGGAGCGCCGCGCGTCCATAACGGGACAGATTATCTTGCCGCCGTATATTTCGTTATCAAAAGGATACGCCGTAGTTTGAAGAGTTGATACACCGACGCACGGTATGTTTTTGCCGCACGCGAGGCCGAGCAGGATAGACGCGCCTATCCTCACACCGGTAAATGAACCCGGTCCGGACGTCGCGGCGAGCATAGAAACGCTGCCGAAGCTCTTTCCGGAAACTTTGAAAAGCTCCTCTATCATGGGCATTAACGTCGCGCTGTGCGTGATCTTTGCGTTCAAAAATCCCGCGGCGACCGTCTTGCCGTCTTCTACAAGCGCGCAGGATGCGGAAACGGATGAAGTATCAAGCGAGAGTATCAGCAATTTCTATCCTCCTTCCGTCGCCCTGACGGCTGATAAAAACTTTTATCGCGTTATCCGGTATCGCCCCCGGGCATTTTTCACACCATTCGCAGAAGAATATCGCGTCTTCTTCTATCATATCAAAAAATACCGTACTGTATAGATCGTCTTCGTCGTTTATCCTGTAAAGATCGAAGTGATATACCGTAACGTCTCCGCCGTACCGGTTTACGATTGCGTACGTCGGACTGCAGACGGCGGCGTCCGGGCAGAGAACAGAAGCCGCGCCGCGAACGAAAGCGGTCTTACCGACGCCTAAGTCGCCGTATAGCGCGACAAAATCACGCGGCTTCAGTTTTTTTGCAAGCTCCGCGCCCGCTTTTTCCGTATCTGTTGTACTTGACGAAAAAATGATCAAACGGCGATCCTCCGCTGAAAACAGTCTTTTTAACGGACTACACGCCCGTTTTGTCGTATTATAACACATATTGAAAAAAAAATAAAGTCTTTTTTTATAAAAAATTTCAGTTATTGCTATACAATTAAAAAAATTTGGTGTATAATGGATATAAGGCGTAAATCTTTGCTTTGCATATTTCCGTTTTGCTGATAATACTATATATCAGTTAAAAACGGAGGATAAGAATATGCAGAACAGCTTTTTGCCGGAGGGACGTTTATACACATCCGCGGAGAATACGGGATATATAAGAAACGAGGCGGGACTGCGCCTGGCATTACAGTCAAACAAAACGCTTGAGGGGATAGCTTCCTCCTGCAGCAGGGATTTCGACCTGAGACTTGATTTAGGCGGCGTTACGGGGATCATACCGTACGGGCAGGCGTTATATATGCAAAACGGCGAGCCGCCCAAAGATATAGCGGTGATAACGCGCGTAGGCAAGCCGGTTTGTTTTAAAGTAAAGGAACTGTACGGTGAAGGCGAAGAAAAATTCGCGCTTCTGTCACGCTCCGACGCGCAGAAAGAATGTATTGAAGAGTATATTTCGTATCTTTTGCCCGGAGACGTCATAAACTGCCGCGTCACGCATACGGAAAAATTCGGAGCTTTCGTTGACGTGGGCTGCGGCGTGACGGCGCTGTTGCCGGTCGACTGTATATCGGTATCAAGAATATCTCACGCATCGGACAGATTAAAACCGGGAGACGATATAAGGTGCGTCATAAGCCGCATTGAAAGCGATCCGTTCCGCATATTTCTGTCGCTCAAAGAACTTCTCGGAACGTGGGAGGAAAACGCCGCGAATTTCTCGCCCGGTCAGACAGTGCGCGGCATAGTACGAGGTATCGAGCCTTACGGCGTGTTTATAGAGCTTGCGCCTAATCTTTCGGGATTATCCGAATACCGCGGCGATATAGAGCCGGGAGACGAGGTAGCGGTATACATAAAGAGCATAGACGAAAAGAAAATGAAAGTCAAGCTCGTAGTCGTCGGCGTGCAGGGCAAGGCTCAGCCACAGCCGATTAAATACTACGTGCCGGAAAACGTAACGCATATCTACCGTTTCATATATTCAACGCCGGAGTGCTCAAAGCAGATAGAAACGGATTTTATCTGATGTAACGAAAGGACGTTAAAATGAAAAGAAAACTGATACTTATCGCACTATTGCTTGCAATAACCGTAAACATTGTGTCATGCGATGAAATAGAGAATATTATAGATCCTTATATCAAGGAGACAGAGACCGAAACGGAGACGGAAACGGAAGAGGTGACGGAGACTGTAACGCAGGCGGAGGGACCGAAGTATTTCGACCCCATAACCGCGGAGCCGACGGAACGCGATCTCAGCACCTCGCGCCCGATCGCCGTAGTCGTCAAAAACGACAGAAAAGCCGCTCCGCAGTACGGACTGACTAACGCCGCCGTGATATACGAAGCGCTTGTTGAAGGCGGAATGACAAGGTTTCTTGCGGTATATTCCGACGCCTCGCTTGTAAAAAAAGTCGGGCCCGTTATAGATTCAAGAGCGTATTTCTTTGACTTTGCGGCAAACCACAACGCCGTGCTTGCTCAAGCGGGCTCCACGGCAAACGGAAACAGCGTTATGTCCGCGCGCGGTATAAAAGTGCTTGACGCTATCTCCGGCGAGATGTCGCCCGGCTTTTACCGCGACGAGCTTCTCAATACGGCGAGAGGGTACGAAAACAGCGTGGTAACCGAGGAAAACGGCCTCGGCGCGAGAGCCTCACAGTACGGCATATCGCTCAAAGTCGTAAATCCCGTATCGCCGTATACGACGCTTGATTATATGAAAAACAGAGAGATGAACGGAAAATACTGCACGTACCTGTCCATCCCGTTTTCAACGAATATGACGATAGAATACACGTACTCCACGCTTTCAAACAAGTATTCAAGAGTTCAGTATGACGGACCGCATATAGACGCGATAAACGGCAAACAGCTTTCGTTTACAAATATCATAATTCTTTCAATAGACCATACCGTCATAGACAACACGACCGGGGAGATGAATATAAGCGACAGCGGCACAGGCACGGGATATTACGTCTACGGCGGAAGCTGCATACAGATAAAATGGCAGAGGACGGACGGCACGAATCCGATAAGACTGTTTGAAGAAGACGGTCTTACGCCGCTTCAGGTATCGTCGGGTAACACGTATATCGCGGTAGTTTCTCCGCGCACGGTCGGAAAGATAAAGTTTGAAAAGGCGGCGAGCTGATGAAAGAATATAAGATACTTATAACAGATAAACCGGATTTCCGGAAAATAAAAAAAGCCCACGTGGACTGCTACGAATGGGGCGGAGAATACAGGCCGAAAACTTACGCGCAGCTCGCTTTCATACCGAAAAAAGACTTTATCGCAAGACTTACGGCGTATGAATCCAAGCCGAAAGCCGTATATAAAAACAACATGGATCCGGTATATACGGACAGCTGTCTTGAGTTTTTCGCCCGCTATAAAAAAGGCGGTTACGTAAACTGTGAAGTAAACGCAAACGGTGCGATCCTTTCCGCTTACGGAGAGGGAAGAGGGAACAGAACGCCGCTTGACAAACTCGCAGGCGAATTCCCGAAAGTCAGGATTTACAAGCGCAAAGACAGATGGACGGCGGAAATATTCGTAAGTCTTGATATAATAAAAGCTGTATATGGAACGTGTTCTTTTAGCGAAAACAGCGTGATATACGGAAATTTCTATAAATGCGGCGACGAATGCGAATTTGCCCACTACGGCTCGTTTGCGCCCGTAAAAACCGAAAAGCCCGATTTTCACAGACCGGAATTCTTTGCAAAAATGACTTTGAAAAACAGTTACTGAATTTTGATATTTTTTCAAAAAACCCCTTGACAAATCGAATACTATTTGATATAATAGCACCCGCAATCAAACATTGCGGCATCGCCAAGCGGTAAGGCAACGGACTCTGACTCCGTCATCACCTAGGT
>JAEEGJ010025453.1_pt1 | contig 12125 bp, 8 predicted proteins | sample 8958761 | NCBI WGS metagenome assembly JAEEGJ01 (sample SAMN16246546, study PRJNA631951) | gut metagenome | biome: gut microbiome; feature: rumen; material: RS-attached | host: Bos | place: Iran: Karaj | collected 2018-10 | reverse complement strand
AACATGATTTGCATTTTTTCAAACATAATCCTCAAGTATTCATTGTATTTTATCTGAACTTAATATTCATAGTACATTTAGAGGGGTTCTGGGTAATATTATATGTGCTCATTTTTCTTGGAATCTAGCTTGTATAATATCTGAGGTCATATAAGGAAAATAACTATCATTTACTTGACTCATTCTTGTCCATCAATGTCATATTCCGTGAATGAAAATAACTACTGGATATTTTTCTTTATCAGTTTCTGATTTTACAGGAGAATAATACCCATAATCTAAGGATTTGTATAGTCAAACAGAAAATTTAGCCCTTAAAGCATCAATATCTTTATATTCATCATTCTTTAAATCAAGAGAGTTGTTGCTAGAGTTTATATCCTCAACGGACATTTCTGATCAAATTAAATAAAACAAAAAATTTTATGCAACACTTGTTCAATTATTTGGATCTTCTAAGTGTTCATTTATAAATCAGCTTGCTCTTGCCATATAGTTGTTTTGATTGGGCGTAGCAGTTCAAAAAGATATTTGTGATGGCTTGTTCCGAGTATAATAAAGCATATTAAAAAAGTCATCATCCGTAGAAAGTCATTTTCTAATGACAGTTTTTTGTTCTTTTATTCATCAGTGTTTTTTTCACCATTCATTAATTTTTGTTTGGATTTCTTCTTCTGTTCTGGCTCTTCTTGTACCATCAGCTTGCCTAAAAACTTTTCATCTAGCAATATCTTCAGATGTTCCATCATTAAAAGTTGTATGTATAATTTCTGCATCATTTTTTCGGAATGGATCTGTTTTCATTGGTAAAATACTTCTAAAATAATTACCAATTAGTCAAATAATTGTGGCAATTCAGCATTTAATAACATCTTTAAGATCACTTCAGCTGTTTATACCAAAAGTTTTCAAGTATTTTTTATCATTTTGAGAAAAAATTTGATCAAATTTAATTTGAGTATATCAGCGAGAAAATTCTTCTCCTCATCTGTATATTGAAATAGCACCTCTTAATATTGCAGCTCATGTAGAATTACCATGTAACACATCCTCTTTTAGATGATATTTTTCACTATCTCAAGCCTTACTTTCTTGATATAGAATTCCAACAGCTCTCTTTGCGATTTCATCATACTCATTATTCGTAAGATTTGGGTAATGGTTCATGATGTTCGGTTTGTAATCCTTTAGAGAATCCAAAAAATTTTCAGCGACATTAGAACTTCATTCCTTATTTTTAAGTTCTAAGTTTCTAACTTCTTTTGTGATAATCTTTATTGATAAATTGTTTGCTTTAACTCAAAATTGATCTTCACGTATGTTGTTTTGACTAGCAATTAGAGATCTTATATAGTTTTTGTTTGCTCAGGTGGTTTCGTGTACTTGTTCAACAAAATTATTAGGAGTTATGTTTTTTCCTGACATAGTTTGTTCTGATCATTCAGGAAAGCTTCATATATTCGGAGATATTAAACGAGCATCTTCTGTTATTGCATAAGACTTTCATCAATGATAAAACGTATTTCATGAAAACTTTGTTTCAGATTTAAAGTCAATTTTTCTAATTCTAGGTCCAAAGAGATCTGTATACACACCATTTCATAGAGATACCATAACATGAGATACACCAGATGTTCTAGCGCTAGTTCATTTAAATCTCACAGTTAAAAAAGAACCAGCAGGAGCGTTTAGTATCTGTTGCTTAGGATTGTTTTTATCTATTTCATTAATACTAAAATTTCTTTTTATATTCGAAGAGTTAGCAATATTCCATGCATCTACTTCAGTGGCAGTAAAACAACATCATTTTTTTGCAAGAATATCTGAAACAACTCAGTAGGCATATGAAGAACAAATACTTGTTTTATTGTTTGCGCTATACTGTTCGTAGTATCTATAATTATTTGCATCAAATTTAAATGCTTCAGAAGTTGAACGAAGATTTTTTAGAGATTCTTGCTCGTCCTTAGTTAATAAACTATTATCAGGTTTGTTCTCTAAAATTGTATCTTGTTTAATAGTAACTCCTTCCCAGACTAAAGCTCTATTGCTGATTATTTTTCATGTTTTGTCGGTTAATAAATATGTTTGTGATGATTTATCGTATTTTATCCAACAAGATAATGATCAAATGATATTCTGCATTTTATTTTTTATTTTTGTATTCGTACATTTAGAATAATCTATTTTATATATTTTGTTTTTATCATTAAACAAACCGCTTAGCACTTGATGAATTTTTAGAGGATTCGATCTATCAGTAAATGTCATAGTTCAATCAGGAGATTGATTAAACATAGGTTTTTGTATCATTACTTCTCATTTTTTATCTACTTTTACATTTCACTGTTTATCTTTTGTTACACTGCTATAATATGATTCATTATCTCATTGTTGCATAGGATTGCAGTATTTTTCAATTTTCATTAATGCATCATTTTCAGCTTTATCTATTTTCTTAGCAACATCCGCAATAATTTTTTCATCTGTAGTATCACTAGTGAGTTTTATCCATCACTCTACGTTATTGTGTAAATCAACAATTTTATTATAAGCTTCGATAAAGTATTTTTCTGCAGCTTGTTGATATTCGTTTCCAGATTTAAAAATGATAGGTTTTCAATCTTTTCAGGTAATGTATCTTTCTTTGTTGATTAGTTTATCAGAGTTTAATACCTGGTTTTTGTACCTTTCTATGACACTTAATCATGCTGTATAGATTTCTTTATCATCTCTAACCCAAAAACTGTCAATTTTTTTAAATTCATCTCTAACGTCGTTTTTGATTTGGTTTATATCTCTATTGCTATAAGTTTCGGCCATTTTTTGGTATAAACTATAAAACTAAATTTCATCCAAAGAATCATCCAGTTCACTTTCAGATTCAATATCATTAACTAAATTATCAACATCTTTTATAATATTGTTATGATTATCAAACAATTCTTTATTTTTTATAATTTCATAGTATTGTCTTTCGTATTCGAATTTAGCATGGTTTAACTTATATTCAATCTCTTTTCGTATCTTTCCTCTCTTTTTATCATCTTTTTCTAAAAACAGTCTACAAATATACCATAGCTGTTCTCTGTTAAAATTTTCTACAGAAAATTTTTTATCTTCAGGAAAATATTTATCAATTATTTTTTGAACGATTTCTCTGTATTGATCTAATGTTTTTTGGTCTTCCATGATATTTATTTCTACTAAATAGTTTGTTGACTGTATAATTATACTCTAATTCGGTAAATTTGTCAAATTTCGACGTATATTTTTTATATGTTGTGGGTTTATTAGCTTCACTTGAAATTTTAGTCCCTAAATTTATTTTAATACAGGTTTATCTGTTTTTGGGAAAAAGGAATTATCAATATCCCAAAAAACTCGTAATATTATTTATACATTGGTATCATCAACATGGATAAAAAATCAGAAAATATCAGAGAACCAAACTACAGGAAAAGCAATGTTATATTCGTTCTTTGGTGAGTTTTGTTCGTCATTGGCTTGATAATGATGCTTGCTTTTTTGTCAATTACAAAGGCGCCAGAATGAAAAACTTCAGTTTTAGAGTTTTTTTTGTTAGTAGAGGTTATCATAATAATTGGTGCAATTGAGTCTTATATGAGTATATTAACTGTATGAAAAAATTGAGTGATTTTGGAAAGTTGAATTATACTAAAACACAAAACAGAAATCCCCTACAAGAAAATTAATAATATTAGCATACATTCAATTTTCTGATTGTGAACATTAGAAATTAAAGTGGGAAATGATGAAATTACAAGATATAAATACCTTGCAAAATATGATGAGGTGGAAAAACTAATAAAAGAACGTATGAATACTAAAGAATAATCTAGGTTCCATTGCTCTTGAAATTTAAGATTCTAAAATTATTCTTGAACCACGGTTTATATACTATTGTCTTAAATGGATTTATTGGTTCCAGAAGAAGTTCGTAATAATGAAAAACAGCTACGTGAATATGTAAAATGATTGTGAATAGATGAGATAAAAATCAAAAACGTAGATCTTTTTCTCGTAGCATTTATGCATAAATCTTATGCCGCAGATTTTAAGGTTATTACATCACATAACGAGAGACTAGAATTCCTAGGAGATTCAATTCTTTGAGCATGTGTAGCAAAACTTTTGTTCACAAATCATCCAGAGATGGCAGAATCTACTATGACACTTTATAAAATAGCATTAGTTCGTGAGGAAACTTTAGCCCTCGCTGCCAAAAAAATTTGACTAAATCAACAACTATTTATCTCTAAATGAGAGGAAAATAATAATTGACGTGAGAAGGAGACAATTCTTTGAGATGCATTCGAAGCACTATTAGGTTATCTTTATATTGATTTTTGACCAGATGAAGTGCTTAAATTCGTAGAAAAATATCTATATCCATTCATGGATAGTATCTCTACTCATCCAGTCAAATCATATAAAACATTAGTTCAAGAATTAGTCCAAAGAGATACCAAACAAATTCCAGAATATCGTGAAACTGAAGCCGAAACAGACGAAAAAGGTAATGTACTATTGTACAAATCAGAATTATTTATAAATAATGAAAAAGCCGCAGAGTGAACTTGAGTCAACAAGAAAAAGGCTCAAGAATCTGCAGCTAAGCAGTATTATCAAACACACAAATAATTATTAATAATCAGAATTTTCGTCAATTTTTCTTATTTTTCATATTAATTTATCCGTAAACAAAATTCAATCTAGGTGATCTATTTCGTGTTGTATTATAACAGCACTAAATCATGTATATTTTTGCACATGCTGCTTTCACTTTTTGTCTTTATATCTCACAACAATCCGCGTCCATCTTTCGACATCTCAACATAATCATGGTACAGATAGGCATCATTCTTCTCATTTTCTTTTTTCTTCAGAATGTTCTAATATTTCTGGATTAAGTAAAACAGTATCTCATATGAGTTTTCTATCATATTTACGTCATTTTTTTATTTCTTTTCGTTGTGTGGTAGCAATAATACGAATGTCTTTACCAACTTGAGGTGCTGCTAAACCGCATCAATCATAAGCGTACATTAAATCTAGTAAAATATCACAAAAATCTGATATATCATTATCAAAAATGTCAACTTCCTCACTTTTTGCTCTCAAATATTCGTTATTATCTCAGATTTGAAGCGGGAAAAAGGCTTTAATTTTATCTATAGTGTTAGACATTATTATTAACAAATGTAAATATAATATACTCTGCTAAATAATAGTATAATCATCTCAGACTTGAAAATCAATCCAAAATATATATAATCATACTTGCAACAATGTTCGGCCACGGTGAATTCCTAAAATTGTTATCTATACAATGAATTCTCTTGTGGAGGGGTGGCAGAGTGGTCGAACGCGGCAGTCTTGAAAACTGTTGATCGCTTTTGCGGTCCGTGGGTTCGAATCCCACCCCCTCCGCCATTTATGTTATTTGATTGTATGACTAGAACTCATAAGGTGAGCAAAACGAGAATCTTTCTTACAATTGCTTGCTTACTCATATTTGGTGTCCTTGTTTCAGTAGCAGATAGATGTACGACTACAACGGATTTGACTTATGTAAATCCTACTTTTGTGTCAGATTCATCCAAGGATGTAGCAATAAATCTTGATGCCATGAGTATCTCAATGGATGATACAAATGATGCTGCGGTAGTGCAATATATTGTGCAGGAATGAGATACATTAGAATCTATCGCTACAGAATTCTGAACGACAGTTAAAAATCTTAAAAAGATAAACTGAATTTCTTCTATAAAACCATGACAAAAGATCGTAGTAACAAATGAAGAAGACTGAATTCTTTATAAAGTGAGAGAAAATCAGAATATTAAAGTTTTTGCTAATAAATATGGATTAGATCTTCAGGATTTGATGACTCTAAACTATATTACAGATGATAGCGAAATTCTTTATCAAGGACAGGAAATCTTCATTAACATTTCAGAAGAAAAAGCAAATAAGATTGCATGATTTATTGATAAAGCACAGCCAGATTTAACTATTTATGTTAAATCTCCAACCAAGACTACAACTACAAAGACATCTTCTGCAGTAAAGACAACTACTACGAGCACTGCTGGAGCTAATGTTACGATTTGAAATGTTACTACAAATACAAGCTCTAGCAAAATCCTTAAGAAACGAACATATAATGCAAATATTAATAATGGATTCTACCGTGGATACTGTACTTGGTATGTAGCCACACAGGTTCCTTCTATATTCCATTATACATCAGAAACTACACAAGAAAGACCATTTGGATGAGATGCTATTAAGTGGTACAATAATGCGAAAGCTGCATGATATACAGTATCCAAGACTCCACGTTCAAATTCTATCGTAGTTTATAGCAAATTACGTTCATCTGCAGGTCATGTATGAATCGTAAGACAATATCCATACAACGGAGATAGCTCAAAAATGTTGGTTGAGGATATGAACTATGCATGAAAATTCGTAGTAACACAAAGAATTGAGTCTACATCACGTGGAGAAATTATCGGATATATTTATTACTAGAATTTATAAAACTAAAATAAAAGGCAGAGAGATCTGCCTTTTTTAATTTCCCTTGCAATTTATGCATAAATTGACAATACTAGACAAAGCATTTTATCTTGTCCACTTTAGATAATGAAAAAGAAAACTATAGTCATGGCTTGAGGTGGAACGTGATGACATGTTTTCCCTATAAAATCACTAATTGAAACTATACTTTCAGAGAAAAAATATTCAGATCAAGTAAAAGAAATAATTCGATTCTGATCCAAAAAATCACTCGAACAAGAGGTTGCTGCTAAGTTTTGAAGTAGTGTCAGATTTGTTCCTATTCTATCATGAAAACGACGTAGGGAAACTCCCCTAAAATCTCGTCTAAAAAATATCAGAGATTTGTTTTTATTCGCAGCAGGATTTATTCAATCAGTATTCTATCTACGAAAAGCTAAAGCTGATGTGGTTTTTTGTAAATGATGATATGTAGCTTTGCCGGTGGTTTTTGCTGCAAAATTGCTTCGTAAACCTATTTATGTGCATGAGTCTGATGTAAAACCATGACTAGTAAATAGAATCTGAAACAAATTCTCAAAACAATCTTTCTGTGGATTCGATAATGTTTTCCCATGAGCTATTGTAGTTGGACAGATTCTCTCTGATGAAATAGTTCCAACGGGTGAATATAAACCTGATTATATGGATATACTGAAATCAGAAAAAAAGGATAAAAAACCATCAGTTTTGGTTATGTGAGGTTCTCAAGGATCTAAAAAACTTTACGAATGTTTGGCAGATTTACTCAAAGAAAATAAAGTTTTACGTGATTCGTTCCACTTTCACATAGTTCTCTGACAGCTTAATAAAGATTTAAGTCAGATTTTTTCAGAGTTTAAATCAGTTACAACGCACGATTTCTTATCTCAACCTGATATGTGAATCTTATATCAGCACTGTGATATTTCATTGACTCGTGGATGAACAACATCACTCGCAGAGCAAAAATTATTTAATCTGAAAAGTATTATAGTTCCGATACCTCGAACACATGACCAAAAACTCAATGCTGAATGGTATGTAAAGAATTTTAACGACATTATGGTGGAGCAATCTAAAGAGACTACATCCGAGGATCTTTATAACGCTCTAATTTCACTCAAAGATTATCACAAGCCAGAAATCTCTATAGATATTCATGCAGAAATTTGAAAAGCTAAACATACGATATTGGATGAAATATTAAAATAATTTTTATCCCATATTTTCATTTCAAATGAAAACGTTACGCTTGATCGTTTCTATACGGTTAGCCTTTTTTCCGATCGTTTTTAATTTAAGTTTTGGTCAGGAGGCGGAGGTAAGCACTAATGAATCGTCATTCTGAACGAGTGAAAACGAAGTGAAGAATCTTAGGTGAGAGGTAGATGAGCAAGACACACAAGATTTTTCGCTACGCTCAGAATGACAGGAAGATGCACAGCAGCCCCTCAGTCCTTCGGACAGCTCCCCTAGCAGGGAGCAAAACCTTGAAAGTGAAAGTTTCTCCCCTGATAGGGGGAGTGGCGAAGCCGAGGAGGTTGATAACGAAACATCTATAGATTCTTCACCTTCGGCTGAGAATGACGAGAATATACAGGAGAATGAAGAAGAGCCAGAAGAAGATGAAAATGATGAAGAATTAGATCCAGAATTGATAATTTCTGAAGTTTATTATGACGGAAAAGATGAGTGGATTGAGATTTTCAATATATGAGATGGGGCTTTTTACTGAGATATTGAGATTGCGTGAGAGATATATTATTCATCAAGAGTAAGTCAAACCTACACAGATATTCAGATTCCTGCTAAAGATTTTCTGATTATTGCTAATTCAGATGAAATGTTTGATTTTAAAAGCGGCGTAAATATCATATTAAACGAGTGAAACTACAAAAAGTTTTCAATCTGAGATACGAAAGAGATTCAGATTTCTTTGCTTTTGTCATGAGAGAATATAGACTCTTTTTATGCACATGAATATCGAGTGAAAAAGAGAGATAACCGGGAAGTGTCGTTTCATAAAGTTTTGACTGAAAATGGATTTGTGGTAACGTGGGCTTGATTTTCTGAGCCTGAAGATAGAGAAAATATATCTTCATTAACTGAAGTGATGGCTACGCCGTGAGTGCTTATATCGACTGACGAAAAAGTAGAAGATTATTCAAAAGATCCGACAGCAGAAGTTGAACCTGAGCCAAAAACCGAGATAGTGGATTGTGAGGATGTGTATCAGAGCCCCGTTACGGTCAGTGAAATTTTTTGGTGAGGAAGTAGATACAATCCATACATTGAATTTGATATTCATGATGACTTAGAGTGGTATGATTTTGAATATTTAGAGGTTGCGTGAAGCTTAGTTAAAACGCCGATTTACATTGATCTACTTGAGGAGGATGATATGTATTATGACATAGAAGATCTAGAAAAAAATACAAAGCTGATTTTGACAACAACTGAGTGATCTCTGACAGAAGCAGGACTGATAACCATCGTATTGCAACCAAATTTAGAACTGAACGATACAGGTTGAGAACTGGAAATTTATGGAATAGATGGACAAAGTAGACAACTTTTTGACATCGTAAAAATTGGGTCTAAAATTTCCGAAAAATCAGTTTATCGCCCAAATTCAATTCATACATGTGGAGAAGAAATGGACAACGTGATGGATTTTTCGCCATGATTCGACGAATCAGCTTTGAAATACTTTTCGGTAACATCAAAATTTAATGAGAAAGTGATTGAAACGGTGAAATATGTATGATGATGAGGTGGATGCTCATGTCCGAGTAAACAAGAATTATGCTGAAATGCTGTCGAAACAGAAGGCGATATTCTTACATGAAGCGAAATGGATTCTTCGGCTAATGCCCCAGAATGACAAGTATGATGAGAAGAACCTCACCCCGACCCTCTCCCATTGGGAGAGGGGATATGAATGGTTTCGTGATGACAAGCGGTGAAAATAATTTCATTAGAACCTAAAACACCAGAATCTATCACTCTGCAATCATTCCTTCCATACGATATTGATTTCAAAAATCATGATTATTACTTAAAAACTTCCACAGCTACCACGAAAAAATACATTGATGGAATTCTTTACGCAAACACGATAGACACATTCAGTAAATCATTCTGATTCGTTGATGCTGGGGCGTGTGTTTATTTGTATTCATGAGATAATCAGTTAGACTCTTATTGTTATTCTTCCCAGAAACTTCAAGATGAAAAAGAAAAACAAGAGACTGAAAATTTCAATCCATCAGATTATCAGCTTTCTATTACTCATATAGACTACGATCCAGAATGAAGTGATGCTTGAAATGAAACGATTACTATTCAGTCCAATTCATCCAAATCACTCGACCTTTCAAAAATTAAAATGAAAGTTAATTCAACCAATAAAAAGCTAACATGAATTCTTGAACCATATTCATCGATCACCTTAAAATGAAATTTTGGATTTCCAAATTCTACAAAAGATGATTCAGACGTGGTGGTAATTCTATTCTATGATAACCATATTTTCTCGACATTTACATATAATCCAAATAAGCCGAAAGTCGAAATTCCACAGTGAGCTGTGAAAGTTTATTCAGTTATTGACGGAGATACTTTCCGTTATCGTAAAGAAGATTGAAGTTTGCAATCTGTTCGTTTACTCGGAGTGGATGCGCCTGAATCTAATACGGCTCGTTATCGCAGTACAGAATGTTTCTGAAAAGAAGCTAAGAATTATCTAACCAACCTAATCAAAAATCAGTACGTAACTCTCGAATTTGATTCAAATTCATCTCAATCTGATGCTTATGGCAGAATGCTTGCTTATGTTTACTTAAACTGAAAACTGGTAAATGAGACATTAATTGCTGAATGATACGCTAAGGAATATACATACAAAACTTCTTACATACATCAATCATCATTCAAACAAGCCGAAGAAAAAGCAAAAAAGAGTGAAAGATGACTTTGGTCTTCATCAATATGTGGAAAATCTATCGCCGAAGAGCCAGAAGCTTGGGGCGTAGATTATGAGAAACTTTCCATTAAAATTTCTGACGTAATTTATGATCCAGATGGAACAGATTCATGAAATGAAATTGTCCAACTCAATGTCGACAACTCACAGATTTCTGTAGTTAGTTCCATTGATTTCTCTGACGACTTTAGTCTGACAATCTTTCCACGAAGTGAATATTCAACGTGAACCACAAAGACTAAAAAGTTATCAGAATTCTGACTTTTTGATCTTTCAGAATCTTCAGAAATTACTTTAAAATGAAATTTCTGACTGCCAAATAATCGTGCAACATGTGTTAGTCTAAATCAATGAAGTTATACTTTCGACACGCGATGCTACAATCCAAATGGAATAATTTCTGAAGAAGAATTAGTACTTTCATGACAAGTTTCACCCTCACTTCCGGATGTAAAAATCCAATCTATAACTCCAAATCCATCATGAACTGATGCCTGAAAAGAGGAGATTTCTCTGCTGCGAACTCCGTCGCAAGATTTTCCAGAATCATTAGATTTGCTAGATTTGAGTTCAGATTTTTCTTTGCTTATTAACTGAAAAACGAAAAAGAAATTAATCTGAAATCTGACACCAAACCAAAAAATTACAATCAAATGATCGTTTTGATTGCCAAATTCAGCATCATGTGTTTCATTATTATATAAATGAGAAGAATTAGATAATTTCTGCTACTCAAAAGCTTCCGATGGTGTGAAATTTAATTCTGATAATACTTCGGTTCATGAAATTCCAACAGATGAACTTGCAATTGTGAAAAAGATTACACTTGTAAAACAATGAGATAAACTGTGTATTTCATACAATAAAATATTATTTTCATGTAAAAGTATCCCAAATTCAACCACAGAAAAAAATAAAAAACAACTTTCAATGCAGAATACTTTCATATCAGAACTTGAAAAATATATAAAATCCAATTATTCAATGATTTACTACAATTCTGATATCAAAAATTATTTCTCATTGTATTCAGATGCTAAAAGAGCGATAAAAGCATGAAGTGGAGAATTTCTTCGAAATGATTCAAATGTTTCCATAACCAATATTTCTTCGCTATTCCCATCTGAATATGAACAAGATGCAAAGGATTACTTTCTTGAGAAATTTCAGTGAATTTTGCCTGAAAATATAAGTTTAACTTTACTTCAAGTGGAAGATGAATACATTAAAAATCAAGCTGAAAAGTCAGATTTAAGTTTTTTGTCCTATGCTGAATAATGAAAAAAATCCATTTATCAATGATAAATCTCTGATGTAATAAGAATTTGGTGGATAGCCAATTATTTTTGTGAAAGCTTTTGAGTGAAAATCCTGACAACATCGAATATTACTCTAATCCCTACGAAAAATGAGTTGAAATAGTTATTCTCAACACGTGTAGTTTCATTTCTTCCGGTCGCGAGGAAATGTTTCAAACTGTTGAAAAGCTGATTTCAAAGAAGAAAAAAGTATGTATTATTTGATGTGGAGTTCAGTACTTTGAGAAATTATTAAAAAAAACGCCTCCCTT
>JAEEGJ010025451.1_pt1 | contig 12125 bp, 8 predicted proteins | sample 8958761 | NCBI WGS metagenome assembly JAEEGJ01 (sample SAMN16246546, study PRJNA631951) | gut metagenome | biome: gut microbiome; feature: rumen; material: RS-attached | host: Bos | place: Iran: Karaj | collected 2018-10 | reverse complement strand
AGGTACGACACATGAAGGTTTTTACTACGGACAAGATTAGAAACGTTGTGTTACTTGGTCACAGCGGGGCGGGCAAAACCAGTCTCATCGAATCAATGGCTTTTCTAGCTGGTCAGATCAGCAAGCCGGGCACTATAGAGGCTGGTAATACCATTAGTGATTACGACAAGCTCGAGGTTAAAAACAAGTTTTCTATCTACACATCTTTAGTTCCTATCATTTGGGGCGATACAAAGATTAATTTCCTTGACACTCCGGGATATTTTGATTTCATTGGTGAAGCTGAAGAGGCTGTTTCTGCAGCTGATGCAGCTATTATTGTCATTTCAGGTAAAAGCGGAATTGAAGTTGGTACAAAGAGAGCCTGGGAGATGTGTGATAAGTTTAATCTTCCAAGAATGGTATTTGTAACTGACATGGATATAGATGATGCCAGCTATAGAGAAATCGTTGAAGAACTTCAAAGTTTATACGGAAAGAAGATTGCTCCTTTCCATCTTCCAATAAGAGAAAATGGGGAGTTTGTTGGTTATGTAAATGTTATTCAGCAAATGGGTAAACGTTGGAAAGCGGACGGTACAGTGGAGCATAGTGATGTTCCGGATTATAATAAGGAATACCTTGATAAGTACCGCGAGGCTTTGATGGAATCAGTTGCCGAGACATCAGAAGAGTTTATGGATAGATATTTTGGCGGAGAAGAATTCTCAGAGGATGAAATCCGTCAGGCACTTCGTGTAAATGTTGGCACAGGTGAAATCGTTCCTGTTATGATGGGTTCAAATTTAACTAATCGTGGACAGTACACAATGCTAACTGACGTTGTTAAATATCTTCCTAGTCCTGCTGATTGCAAGATAACAGGAATTAACGCAAATACGAATGAAGTTTACGAGGCAGATTATGACTTCTCTAAACCAAAGTCTGCATATGTATTTAAGACAATTGTGGATCCTTTCGTAGGAAAGTATTCACTTATAAAGGTGAATTCAGGTGTACTTAAAACTGATGATCTGCTTTTCAATAAGCATAAAGATACTGAAGAAAAAATCGGCAAGCTTTATGTTTTAACTGGAAGCAAAGCTGAGGAAGTTCCAGAACTTCATGCAGGAGATATTGGTGCACTTTCTAAGTTGCAAAAGGTAGCTACAACAGATTCCCTTTCAACTAAGGCAAACCCAATTCTTTACATCAGAACACCACTTTCAGTGCCTTATACTTACAAGAGATACAAGGCTAAAAATAAGGGGGATGAAGATAAAATTGCTCAGGCTTTAGCAAAGCTTTGTGCAGAGGATTTAACTATCAAATCAGTTAATGATGGCGAAAACAGCCAATCACTTATTTATGGTATAGGCGATAGACACATCGATATGCTTGTTCAAAAGCTCAATGAAAAATACAAGGTTGATATAGAACTTAGCCAGCCTAAGATTGCATTTAAAGAGACAATCCGTGGTAAGGCAGATGTTGAGTATAAGTACAAGAAGCAAACAGGTGGCCATGGCCAGTATGGACATGTCAAGATGACTTTTGAACCTTCTGGAAATATGGAAGAGCACTACAATTTTACAGAGTCAGTTGTTGGTGGTGCAGTTCCAAAGAATTATTTCCCTGCAGTTGAAAAGGGATTACAGGAAGCTGTTCTTGCCGGACCCCTTGCGGCATATCCAGTTGTAGGTATACACGCTAATCTTTATGATGGAAGCTATCATCCTGTTGATTCTTCCGAAATGGCATTTAAGGTTGCAGCAAAGGGTGCTTTCAAAGATGGAATCCTTAAGGCAAATCCAATTCTTCTTGAGCCAATTGAAACCCTTAAGGTTTTGGTTCCTGATTCTTACACTGGTGATGTAATGGGTGACCTTAATAAACGCCGTGGACGAGTTCTTGGCATGAATCCAACAGATACCGCGGGCAAGACAGAAGTTCTTGCAGAGGTTCCAATGGCAGAGTTATATGGTTACGATACCCAACTTCGTTCTATGACCGGTGGATATGGAACATTCTCTTATGAGTTGGCTCGCTATGAGCAGGTACCTTCTGATGTGCAAGCGAAAGAAGTGGAGCGCAGAGCTAACAAGCTTAAGGATGTAGACGAAGAGTAACTAAGATAAATAAATTACTATTAGCTGTGGAGTTTTGATTGCAAAACTTCACAGCTTTTATTATAATTTCGGGTAGTTGTTTATTTTAGAGGTGAAAAAGATGAAGCACAATTTCAAAGCAATTGAAAAAAAATGGCAAGCAGCTTGGGAGAAGGACGATATCTTCAAGGCTGTTGATGGTTCTGACAAGCCAAAATTCTATGGCCTTGTAGAGTTTCCATATCCATCAGGTGCAGGTATGCACGTTGGACATATCAAGGCTTATTCTTCAGTAGAGGTAGTATCTAGAAAGCGTAGAATGGAAGGATACAATGTACTGTTCCCAATCGGATTCGATGCATTTGGTCTTCCTACAGAAAACTATGCTGTCAAGACTAATACACATCCTAGAAAAATCACAGACGACAACATCAAGAAATTCACAATGCAACTTAAGAGTGTTGGTTTTTCTTTTGATTATAGCCGTACAATTGATACCACACAGGAGGACTACTATAAGTGGACTCAGTGGATTTTCCTTAAGATGTTTGAAAAAGGCCTTGTTTTCAGAGACAAGACTTTAGTTAACTACTGCCCACATTGTAAGGTAGTTCTTTCAAACGAGGATTCACAGGGCGGCAAGTGCGATATCTGCCATAGTGATGTTATCCAGAAGGAGAAGGACGTTTGGTATCTTCGTATTACAGAGTATGCTGACAAGCTTCTTCAGGGACTTAATGAGGTTGATTTCCCTGAAAACATCAAGCAGCAGCAGGTTAACTGGATTGGAAAGTCTAAGGGTGCTTTCGTAAACTTCACTCTTGAAGGAATTGAGGACAAGCTTGAGATTTATACAACTCGTCCTGATACACTTTGCGGTGTAACATTTATGGTTATTGCTCCAGAGCATCCTTATATTGATAAATATGCTGATAAGATTTCTAACATGGACGCAATCATGGCTTATCGTGAAGAGTGCCAGAAGAAGTCTGAGTTTGAGCGTACTCAGCTTGTTTCCAAGGACAAGACTGGTGTTAGAGTTGAAGGATTTGATGCAATCAATCCTATCACTGGCAAGAAGATTCCAGTATTCATTTCTGATTATGTAATGATGGGATATGGTACTGGTGCGATTATGGCTGTTCCAGCTCATGATCAGCGTGACTGGGATTTTGCTACAAAGTTTGGCATCGACATCATCCCTGTTATCGAGGGTGGAGATGTGACCAAAGAGGCCTATACAGGCGAAGGCAACATGATTAATTCAGAGTTCTTAAATGGTCTTAACAACAAGAAGGACTCTATTGATAGAATGATTACAGAGCTTGAGAAGCTTGGCTGTGGTAAGGCTGGTGTTCAGTACAAGATGAAGGACTGGGCATTTAACAGACAGCGTTACTGGGGTGAGCCTATTCCAATTGTTCACTGCCCAAATTGTGGAGATGTTGCCGTTCCTTACGAGCAGCTTCCACTTAAGCTTCCTGTACTTGAGAACTTTGAGCCAGGCACAGATGGTGAGTCACCACTTGCTAAAGTAGAATCATTTGTTAACTGCAAGTGTCCTAAGTGTGGTGCTGATGCAAAGCGTGAGACCGATACTATGCCTCAGTGGGCTGGTTCATCTTGGTATTTCCTTCGTTATATTGATCCACACAATGATGACGAGTTTGCAGCTATGGACAAGCTTAACTACTGGATGCCTGTAGACTGGTACAATGGTGGTATGGAGCACGTTACACGACACTTGATTTATTCTCGTTTCTGGCATCATTTCCTTTATGACATTGGTGTAGTTAATACTCCAGAGCCATACAAGAAGAGAAGTGCCCAGGGTATGATTCTTGGCGAGGACGGACAGAAGATGTCTAAGTCTCGCGGAAACGTTATCGACCCGCTTGATATTGTAGATGCCTACGGTGCAGATACACTTCGTACATACGTATTGTTTATGGGTGACTACGGCGCAGCTGCTCCTTGGTCAGATGCATCTGTTCGTGGATGTAAGAGATTCCTTGAGAGATTTGCTGGTCTTACAGATATTATTTCTGATGAGGCTAACTCAGATTCTATCGAGACAGGAATCCACAAGACTATCAAGAAGGTTACAGAAGATATTGAAGCTATGAAGTTCAACACAGCAATAGCTGCTATGATGGGACTTCTTAACGATATTGTTGCTGAAGGTCATATCACAAAGGATAACCTTATCTTACTTGTTAAGATACTTGCTCCATTTGCTCCACATCTTTGCGAAGAGATGTATGCTGAGCTTGGTGGTGAAGGTTATGTTTCGCTTGCAAAATGGCCAGAGTTTGACCCTAAGAAGATTGTAGAAGCTAACATTGAAATCGCTGTTCAGATTAACGGTAAGCTTAAGGCTACAATCACAATTCCAAATGGATGCGAAAAGGATCAGGCACTTGCTCTTGCAAAGGAAAATGCAGCCGTAGCAGCAGCTATCGAAGGCAAGAACCTTGTTAAGGAAATCTATGTTCCTAACAAGATAGTAAATATCGTGGCTAAATAATATAAAATGGTAATAATCTAGTGTGAATTTTACTTGTAATTTTTCTTCATTAGATTATTGGACTTGTAATTAGAAATTATAGTTTTAGATGAATAAAATCTAGTTAACAATCTTATTGATTTCTGTACGAGACGTGTTAGTCGAGGGAAGAAATACAATAGATTGTTAATGTAAGATTTTATGGACTATATTTAAGGAGAACACTTATGAGTAAAATTCAAATGACAACTCCATTAGTTGAAATGGATGGAGATGAGATGACTAGAATCCTCTGGCAGATGATTAAGGATGAGCTTTTACTTCCTTTCATCGATTTAAAGACAGAGTATTATGATCTTGGTCTTGAGCATAGAAATGAGACAGATGACAAAGTTACTGTTGAATCAGCTGAGGCTACTAAGAAATACGGTGTTGCAGTAAAGTGTGCAACAATCACTCCAAATGCTGCGCGTATGACAGAGTATGATCTTAAAGAGATGTGGAAGAGTCCTAACGGTACAATCAGAGCGATATTAGACGGTACTGTATTCAGAGCTCCAATCGTAGTTAAGGGCATCGAGCCAAACGTAAAGACATGGAAGAAGCCAATTACTATTGCACGTCACGCTTATGGCGATGTTTACAAGAACTCTGAGATGATTATTCCAGGTGCTGGAAAGGTTGAGCTTGTTTACACATCTGAGGATGGCAAGGAAGAGCGTGCTTTAGTTCATACATTCAATGGTCCTGGTGTGGTTCAGGGGCAGCACAATCTTGACAATTCTATTGAAAGCTTTGCGCATAGCTGCTTTAAGTATGCATTAGATACAAAGCAGGATTTATGGTTTGCTACTAAGGATACAATTTCTAAGAAGTACGACCATACATTTAAGGATATTTTCCAGGAAATCTTTGATAAGCAGTACAAAGATGCCTTTGACAAGGCTGGTATCGAGTATTTCTATACTCTTATCGATGATGCAGTTGCTCGTGTTATGAAGTCTGAGGGCGGATTTATCTGGGCATGTAAGAACTACGATGGTGATGTTATGTCTGACATGATTTCATCAGCTTTTGGTTCACTTGCTATGATGACTTCTGTGCTTGTTAGTCCACAGGGTTATTACGAGTATGAGGCTGCTCATGGAACAGTTCAGCGTCACTATTACAAGCACCTTAAGGGTGAGGAGACATCCACTAACTCAGTGGCTACAATCTTTGCTTGGACAGGAGCTCTTAGAAAACGTGGTGAGCTTGATAACATTCCAGAGCTTTCTGCTTTTGCTGACAAGCTTGAGAAGGCTTGCGTTAAGACAATTGAGGATGGAAAGATGACAAAGGATTTAGCTCTTATAACATCAATTTCTAATCCAACAGTTCTTAATTCTCGTGATTTCATCATTGAAATTCGCAAGACATTAGAAGCAATGTAGAATTATCTGAAAACACTAAATATAGTGGTTGTTGTATTGACACAACACAATATAGTAGATTATAATGGTCTCATGCTAGAAATGGTGTGTGGCCATTTTTGCTTTAGTAAGATAGTTTTACGAAGCAAGATAATTATTTAATTAGATGAGCCTGTAGGAATCAAGCTCAAAGAATTCTCAAGCGAAACATGTTAGTTGAGCTGAGAATTACTATGGCTTGTGGCCGTAACAGGCGGATTAGGTGGAGAAAAGACTTGGAAATGAATGTTAAGCTGCAGGTGTTTGAGGGGCCTTTGGATTTGCTTTTACATCTGATAGATAAGAATAAAGTTGATATTTACGACATTCCAATTGTTGAGATTACTGATCAATATATGGAATATGTCCGTGCAATGGACAATAGCGATTTAGATATTATGTCTGAGTTTTTGCTTATGGCTACAACCTTGCTTGATATCAAGAGTCGCATGTTGTTACCTCAAGAGGAAAAGAATGATGAGGATGGTGAGGCTGAGGATCCACGTGCTGAGCTTGTACAGCAGCTTTTGGAGTACAAGATGTACAAGACCATTTCTTATCAGCTTAGAGATAGACAGATGGATGCAAGTCTTGTTTTTTACAAGGCGCCAACTATTCCTGAAGAGGTATTAAAGTACGAGCAGCCTGTTGATTTAGAGGAGCTCATGTCTGATCTTACATTAAACAAGCTCAATGATATCTTTAATCAGGTTCTCAAGCGTCAGGACAATAGACGAGATCCAATTCGTTCTACTTTCGGCAAGATTAAAAAAGAAGAGGTATCTCTTGAACAAAAGATGGAGTGGACTATCGCATTTGCGAAGGCCCACAATACCTTCAGTTTTAGAAATCTTTTAGAGGCAGCTCACTCAAAGACTGAGATAGTTGTTACCTTCCTTTGTATTCTTGAAATGATGAAGGCTGGACAGATTTTCATCACACAGGAAGATACTTTCACAGATATAATCATTGAGTCGAAGATTGCGGCTTAATTGGAGGAAATATGGATTTACAAGAAATTGAAAATATAGTTGAGGGCATTCTTTTTGCAATGGGTGGAACTGTTGAACCATCAAAGATTGCCAAGGCTCTTGAAGTAGATGAAAAGCAAATTGTAGAAGCTATCAATTCTTTGAAGGCATCATACGAAAAGCAGAATAGAGGTATTACAATTACAGAGCTTGATGGAGCATATCAGATGTGCACAAGCCCAGAGATTTATGAGTACCTCATTAGAATAGCAAAGCAGCCAAAGAAATACGTACTTACGGATGTTTTACTTGAGACACTTTCTATCATTGCTTACAAGCAGCCAATTACCAAATCAGAGATTGAAAAGATTCGAGGAGTATCCTGCGATTTTGCTGTATCAAAGCTTGTTGAGTTTGGCCTTTGCACAGAGCTTGGTCGTCTTGATGCACCAGGTAGACCAATGTTGTTTGGTACTACAGAAGAGTTTTTGCGCTCCTTTGGTGTGAGTTCAATTGATGAGCTTCCTGAGCTTTCTCAAACCCAAATTGAGGAGTTTAAATTGGAGGCAGAAAACGAAGCAAATAACGTTGAAGTTACAATTTAATTTACGTACATTTTTAGCCGTGTTGTGTCAATGCAATACGGCTAATTTTATGGGAAAAATCTACCCAAAATATTGGGGTTAAAGTTGTGACAATTTTTTAACGAAACTACATTGAAATAGGCTTAAAAAAAGGATATTATTAGACTTGCGAGAAATTTGAAATATTTATATAAATGGAGGTACAAGATGGGTAATGATTCAAATCAAGCTCAGGCTAGAATCAACGCATTGCTCGATGACAACAGCTTTGTAGAGTTACAATCTCTTGTTGTTTCACGCAATACAGATTTTAATCTTGATGCAAAGAAAGAACCATCAGACGGAGTAATTATTGGTCATGGACTTGTTGACGGAACTTTAGTGTTCGTTTTCAGCCAGAATGCCGAGGTATTAGGGGGCACAATTGGCGAAATGCACGCAAAGAAAATCCTTTCAGTATATGACATGGCACTTAAGGTTGGTGCTCCTGTTATTGGTTTTATTGATTGCGGGGGTGTACGTCTTCAGGAGTCATTCGATGCGCTTGAGGCACTTGGTGCTGTTATCGAAAAGGCTGCAGACGTAAAAGGAGTTATTCCTCAGCTTATGTGTGTGGCTGGCAAATGTGGTGGTGGACTTTCTGTTCTTCCAGCTCTTGCAGATTTTACATTCATGGTTGATGGTGCATCTTTATTTATCAACTCACCTGATGCTATAACTGGCAATCGCGCAGATGAGTGTGATACTTCTTCAGCTCAGTTCCAGTTTGATGAGGCTGGCACTGTTGATATGCACGGTTCACTTGATGAAGTTGTTGCATCTATCAAGCAGGTTATCTCAATGATTCCAAACGATATTACAGAGTCTTCAGACGATCTTAACAGAGCAGCTGAAGGCCTTGAATCAAAAGTTGGCGATGCTGCTGCAGTTGCTACAGAGCTTGCTGACAATAGACAGTTCGTTGAGCTTAAGGCTGGTTTCGCTAAGGAAATCGTTACAGGTCTTATGAAACTTGACGGTGTTACAATCGGTGTGGTTGGAAACAGAGAAGTTGACGGAGAGGCTTTCCTTTCTGCAGCTGGATGTGAAAAGGCAGCAGATTTTGTTGATCTTTGCGATATGTACGAGATTCCAGTCCTTTCACTTACAAATGTTGCAGCTTTCAAGGCATGTGTATGTCAGGAGAAGCGTCTTCCAAGAGCTCTTGCTCAGATGACACAGCGATTTGTAGATGCTAGCATTCCAAAGCTTAACCTCATTATGAAGCAGGCTTACGGTAGTGCTTATGTTCTCATGAACTCTAAGTCACTTGGTGCTGATTTAGTTTATGCTTTCGATTCTGCATCAGTTGGTGCAATGGAAGCTTCTAAGGCAGCTAAGATTCTTAGCGAGAACGGTACTGATTTAGAGACAATCGAGAAGGATTATGCTTCTATTCAGGATAGCGCAATGACTGCAGCTGCTCATGGTCACGTAGATAGAATCGTATCTATGGCAGATGCAAGAAAATATATTATCGCTGGATTTGAAATGTTTTTCTAGGCGTAGAAAGGTGAATATATGAACAAGAAATTCTTAATCGGAATTTGCACCTTGGCCTTAATATTTGGATTCACTGGATGTGGGAAAGAGCCTACAGAGGTTGCTGGCTTTCCAGTAGCTCGTTATGAGGAGATTCTCAAGTCTACTCTTCAAAACGTTGATACGTTAGATGAGACAACTTTAGAGTACTATATTTCTCAGTCAGAAGATTCCGAAGATGAAGTTTCAGCTGAATTTTTCAAAGAAGTACAAGAGTGCAACCCAGTAAAGGGTGAATTTGTTGATTTTTATGACAATGACAAGGTCATTGGCGGATTCAACATTGGAAAGATAAATATTGGTGGTCAGAAGGCTTTATCAGTTGAAAAGTCTGGTAAGACTGTTACTGCAAGCCTCGTTGCTGATTACTCTAAGAGGGATTTAAAGCTTACATTTGTTTACAACGCAAATGATATTAAAAAAGGCCCTACAGCAATCAACATTGAGCCAATTTACTCATTAGGCGAGACAATGCAAAAAGCTGGATTAAACACAGTTATGGGTATCGCAATCGTATTTGCAATGCTCGTTGTTATGTCTGGCGTAATCAAGATCTTTGAGATTATTCCAAAAATCGAAAAGTCTATCAAGGCTAAGAAAGAGGCGCAGGATAATGCTCCGGTAGTTGAGCCAGTTGTTGCCAAGAGTTCTAATGATAGTACAGATGATTTACAGCTTGTAGCTGTTATTGCTGCAGCCATTGCTGCAAGTACAGGAGCTTCTACAGATTCCTTTGTAGTTCGTTCCATCAAGAAAAGATATTAGGAGGAGATTTATCCATGAAAAATTATACAATTACTGTTAATGGAACAGTTTATGATGTTACTGTAGAAGATAAGGGAGGCTCAGGCGTTTCACCAGTTACTCCTGTAGCTGCTCCAAAGGCTGCTCCTGCACCAGTTTCAACAGGTGCTGCAGGTGGCGTTAAGATTGAAGCAGGTGCTGCTGGTAAGGTTGTTAAAATTGCAGCTGCAGCCGGTGCTGCTGTAAAGAAGGGTGATGCTGTTGTAGTTCTTGAAGTTATGAAGATGGAGACACCAGTTGTTGCTCCTCAGGACGGAACTGTTGCATCAATCAACTGCAACGAAGGTCAGCAGGTCGAGGCTGGAGCACTTCTTGCAACTATGAACTAATTTAGGAGGATTAAACATGAGTTACGTTGGAGAGACATTGTCGAACCTCTTACATCAGACTGCATTTTTCAATCTGACTGTGGGGAACTATGTCATGATAGCGGTTGCTTGTTTCTTCCTTTTCCTTGCAATTAAAAAGGGATATGAACCACTTTTGTTATTGCCAATTGCTTTCGGTATGCTTTTGGTTAACATTTATCCTGATATCATTGCATCACCTGAGGAAACCTCCAATGGAGTTGGCGGCTTGCTACATTATTTCTATATTTTAGATGAATATTCAATACTTCCATCACTTATTTTCATGGGTGTTGGTGCGATGACAGATTTCGGTCCACTTATTGCTAATCCAATCAGTTTCTGGCTTGGTGCTGCAGCTCAGATTGGTATCTTCACAGCTTACCTTCTTGCAATCCTCTTTGGATTCTCAGATCAGGCAGCTGCTGCAGTATCAATCATCGGTGGAGCAGATGGACCTACATCTATTTTCTTGGCTGGTAAGTTAGGTCAGTCAGCGTTGATGGGACCTATCGCCGTGGCGGCTTATTCATACATGTCACTGGTACCAATTATTCAGCCACCTATTATGAAGCTCCTTACTACTAAGGAAGAGCGTTCTATCAAGATGGCTCAGCTTCGTCCAGTATCAAAGCTTGAGAAGATTCTCTTCCCAATCGTTGTTACTATTATTGTTTGTTTAATATTACCTACAACAGCTCCACTTGTTGGTATGCTTATGTTAGGTAACTTGTTTAAAGAGTCAGGTGTTGTTAATCAGCTTACAGAGACGGCTTCAAACGCACTTATGTACATCGTAGTTATTTTACTTGGTACATCCGTTGGTGCTTCAACATCTGCAGAGGCATTCATCAACTGGGCTACAATCAAGATCGTAGTTCTTGGTCTTGTTGCCTTCGTATTTGGTACAGCAGCTGGTGTATTATTTGGTAAAATTCTTTGCCATATTACTCACGGAAAGATTAATCCACTTATCGGCTCGGCTGGTGTATCTGCTGTTCCTATGGCAGCACGTGTATCTCAAAAGGTTGGTGCAGAAGAGGACCCTACAAACTTCCTTCTCATGCACGCTATGGGACCAAACGTTGCTGGTGTAATCGGTACAGCTGTTGCAGCCGGTGTATTCATGGCTATTTTTGGTGTCTAAAATGTAAAAAATATGGAGGAAAAATAAATGGCAGATATTAGTCCAAAGCCAGTTAAAATAACTGAGACAATACTTAGAGATGCTCATCAGTCACTTATTGCAACTCGTATGCCTACCTCTATGATGCTTCCTATCATAGATAAGATGGATAAGGTTGGTTATAATGCAGTAGAGTGCTGGGGCGGTGCTACATTTGATGCATCACTTCGTTTCCTTAAGGAAGATCCATGGGAAAGACTTAGAAAGCTTCGTGACGGATTCAAGAACACAAAGCTTCAGATGCTTTTCAGAGGACAGAACATCTTAGGATACAGCCAGTATCCAGACGATGTTGTAGAATATTTTGTACAGAAGTCTATCGCTAATGGTATCGACATCATTCGTATTTTCGATTGCCTTAACGATATCCGTAACCTTGAGACAGCTGTTAAGGCTACTAATAAGGAAAAAGGGCACGCGCAGGTAGCTCTTTCTTATACTCTTGGTGAGGCTTATACACTTGATTACTGGAAGGATATAGCAAAGCGTATCGAGGATATGGGTGCTGATTCTATCTGTATCAAGGATATGGCTGGTCTTCTTGTTCCAGCTAAGGCTTTTGAGCTTGTTACAGCATTAAAGGAGTCTACAAAGCTTCCTATCGAGAT